>Ga0316188_10000435_pt1 | contig 17889 bp, 14 predicted proteins | sample Phiworburrow1_MG_FD_204933 | JGI IMG/M metagenome (GOLD analysis project Ga0316188, IMG submission 204933) | Coastal sediment microbial communities from Maine, United States - Phippsburg worm burrow 1 | ecosystem: Environmental > Aquatic > Marine > Coastal > Sediment | place: USA: Maine...
AAGCCACCGGCACATCCGGCCAGGGCAACAGTGAACAGCAAGACCGCACAGGCAATGATCGATGTAATTCTCTGACTAATCACTCTACTGCCCCCGGACGTTTATCCCAGTCCTTTATCTCGATCTCGGATACCGAATAAGGCTCAGCGGATAGCCACAGGACAGGGCGAGATCCATCCGAGAAGTAAGGCGTGTACAAAAGACGGTCCCACAGGGATTCGGCTGGTACGATTTTCGTCCCCGAGAGCCAGGCCAGGGAGCGAAGCGCCTGCCCATAGATGAACTTTTGAATGGTAAAGTCACGGGCATTGTCTACATCCGGGTCAAATCGCGGAAATGCGCTGCGCCAGGCATAGAAATGCCGTGCTTCGCCCAGCCAGACCTCTTCCTGATCAGAAGTAAGGGGCGCAAGCCAAAAGCGAATTTCGTAGATGCTTTCGCCACCCACTGACTCGTACCTGAAAATCGCATCCTGGGAACGTCCGAACAGATAGTGGGCTTCAGCTTCGGCGGCTTCGGCGGAAGAAGTCTCCAGCCAGCCACTTCTTAACAGGGCTTTGAGCGTGTCCCGGCCACTGCCAATCACCACCAAATTTATTGGGTTACCCGAATCTTTCCCCGCCTTGTCAGTGCTACAGCACGGCATGTCCTGCAACCCCGCGATCACCTTGTCTCCCTGGTAATCGACGAGGGCTTTCTCCGGGTATAGGCCAACTGCATCGAAATTCGCATAGTCCGGGACGAAGCCAGGCACCCGTAGCAAGAACGTAAAACTATGGGAGGCAGTCGATCCGAACACATCTACATTGAAGCCCTTCGCGCCCTTAACCGCGTGGGTAAACACGAACCCGGATCGGGTTTCTCCCGGATCGATGTACCTGGGCATCGCTGTAGCCTCCAGCCGCCTCTCCAGCTCAGACCGGCCCTCATCCGAGAGCCCGCTGCGGTTTTTATAGGCGACTTCCAGGGGCGAAAAATAATACGAGTCTGTGCTCACCGGGGCGTATCGCGCCGGCGTGCTCCCCGTATTCTCGATCTCTAGCCAGACAGGCTGGATACCCTGGGCGTACAGGTCGACACCGAACAGACCCTGGGATTCCTGGCGACCCAGCACGGCAGCCGACACCCTAATGTTGGTATCCACCCTCGATTCGGCACGATCACGGATCTCGCTAACGTCCGTTTGCTCGAAAACATAGGCACTGCCAATGCAACCGCAAAGAGCGAGGGTGCAGCCAAGCAATATAGACAACGTCAGATGGCGGAATACGTTCATGCACCGTCCCGGGATTCGAAAACCAGTTGTAGAGATTATGAAGTATTTCATTGATGGCTGAGTGGGAAATTGAGGTCAAACCGCAATTACTGGATTTCAGGCATAGAAAAACCGCCGAGGGGCGGTTATTAGCCTCTTTCCAGAAAGGAAAGATGGTGGCCAGGGGCGGACTAATCCGAGCACGGATTAGGACGTGCGCAGCACGCCCGCAGGGCAATCCGCCCAAAGGCGCTCTAAGAGCCTATACGCTCATCGCGGATTGACCTTTAGTGGTTAGTTGGAGAAGACCCTCCAAGCCGATTCGAGTCAATCTAACCACCAAACAAAGACGGTTCGATTACGCCCTGACCTCCAGGCATAAAAAAACCGCCGAGGGGCGGTTATTAGCCTCTTTCCAGAAAGGAAAGATGGTGGCCAGGGGCGGAATCGAACCACCGACACGCGGATTTTCAATCCGCTGCTCTACCAACTGAGCTACCTGGCCACTTTTTCAAACTGTCTGCCTGGGAGCGGCGGATTTTCAATCCTTGCCTACCTAAGTCGCTTACGCGACCCCGCTACCTGGCAATATTCTAAATGTCTTGCTGGTTTGCCAAAGGCAATCATCAAGGGCGCGTATTAAACCGGGACTGCGGCCCACAGTCAAGCCAAATGCGGCTATTGGAGCCATCCGGGCAACCCGCCCCCGGTATTCTACTCCTTGGGAGTGAATCCTTCAGGCTTGGTTGAACCGCCGAAGAAAAAGAATTTCTCCATTTCTTCTTCAATGAACTTGCGAGCCTTGGGCTCGATAGGGGTCAGGCGATACTCGTTGATGAGCATGGTCTGGTGAGCCAGCCATCGCTGCCAGGCCTCTTTGGATACGTTGTCGTACAGCCGCTTCCCCAGGTCACCGGGATAGGGAACCCAGTCCAGGCCCTCGGCCTCGCGACCCAACAACACACATTTCACCATTCTGGCCATGCCTACTTCCTCATCTTGTCTTTGATACAGGACTGTCCTGATCCAGCCTCTCCAGCAATCGCTGGACCGGCGCAGCCAGCCCCAACTGAGCTGACAGGCCGTGTTTATACCAGACCCGCTCCGCCTCGGCCACGTTACCCTCCATGGCAGCCCCCATATTCAGCAACACCGGGGAGATCTCCAGGTGAAAATGGCTGAAGGTATGTCTGAAGCCGTCCAACTGACTGATCCCGGCCGGCCGGATTCCAAGGTGTTCCTGGGTCCAGTCTTCCGGCGCCTGATCCTGTGACGGCTCCGGCAGACACCATAACCCGCCCCACAGTCCAGAGGGCGGACGCTTTTGCAGCAGCACTGCACCGTCCTCGCGCCTTGCCACCAGCCACCGGGCCTGGCGAACGGGCAGTACTTTCTTGGGTCGTTTGCCCGGAAACTCGGCGATCCTGTCCTGGGCCAGGGCCTGGCAGGTCCCGTTGAACGGACACTGCTCACACAGGGGCTTGCTACGCCGACAGACGGTCGCTCCCAGGTCCATGACGGCCTGGGTATAGGTTTCCACCTCCACGTCCGGGGTACAGGCATCTGAGAGTTCCCAGAGTCGCTGCTCCACGGCCCGCTGTCCGGCCCAGCCTCCCACCGCAAAATGCCGCGCCAGCACCCGCTTCACATTACCGTCGAGTATCGGGTGGCGCTGACCCGAGGACAGGGCAAGAATCGCCCCGGCGGTGGATCGTCCGATTCCGGGCAGGGCCTGCATCTGTTCGATATCCGCCGGAAACACGCCATCAAAGTCGTTCACGACCACTCGGGCCGCCTTGTGCAGGTTGCGCGCCCGGGCGTAATAGCCCAGGCCGGACCACAGCCCCAGCACCTGGTCTTCCGGGGCACGGGCCAGGGACTCCACGTCGGGAAAGCGCTCCATAAACCGTTCAAAATACGGGATGACCGTGGCCACCTGGGTCTGCTGGAGCATGATCTCCGAGATCCAGACCCGGAAGGGCGCCTTGTCGGTTTGCCATGGCAGGTCGTGACGGCCAAAGCGGGCATGCCAGGTCAACAGGCGTTGTGAGAATGTATCAGATGACATTGCTAATCAGTCCGTTGAGGAATGCGCCAGGTCCAGTTCATTGGCTGCGGCCTCCAGGCGCTGCAGCGCCTCCTCACCGCCCTTGGCCAGCACATAGCGAATGATCGGCGGACCGATCAGCGGGGGCACCCAGAACTTGGGCGTCAACTCCATGCGATAAACCAGGCGTGTGTTCTCGCCGTCCGCGGTGAGCAACCACTCGGTCACTCCCTGCTCCAGGTTGCTGTACTCGGGAATAACCGTGGCAACGATTCTGCGGTTGAACCGGGTTTCCAGGCGCTCCACCTTCTCCACACTGCGGCAGACGAAAAGCATGCAGCCCTGGGCCAGGGTATACACGCGAGGCGCTCCATCGGGACCGGACTCCAGGTACCGGCTTTCCTCGTAGACACTGCTCAGCTTGGTGAAGTTCTCGTAATCCAGCAGGACCTTGAACACCGATGGCACACTCGCCTTCAGGACGCTTTCGGATTCCAGGAAATACTGGTTGTCGGTATTTGAGACCTGGATATCAACCAGTTCGGCAGCCCCGGCAAGGCTGGTGAAAAGCGTCAGTCCCGCCAGCAGCGCGAACGCTATCGGCCAACCTGTAAACCTGTCTTGGCTCACAATACTCAAGCCTAGTTACCGAACAACTTCTTCTTCCATTCATCGACCTTTTCTTCAATCTGTTCCTTGGCCTTTTCCTTGATCACGTCCTCTACATCCACCGTGATCCTGGGCTCACTCAAGGTGCCGCCGATACGCAGGGGGATGGTCGCCCCGCGAAGATCGCCCAGGTCCTGGGTGGCATCAGCCGGGGGCGCTTCATGCACCTTCGCCTTTAGACGGTAGTCCAGCGTCTGGGCCACTAGGTTCACACCTCCCGCACCGGTGATCTTCATCACCGGGTTGGAGATATTCAGGTCATCACTGTTGATCACGCCGTCTTTCACCGTGGCGCTGACCTTCATGGCATCAAAGGGGGTACGCGCCTCACCGCTGCGGGCCGCAGGCGCCTGCTTGGCCAACAGGGACTGGGCCCGTTGCAGTTCATACACCAGGTCCACCCCTTCCAGGGCTCCCTCGCTCACTGCCAGGTCCAGGTTACCGGAAAGCGAGGCCAGCATGCCTTTCACCGTTTTCCCGGTGGCTGACAGGGTGAAACCGCCGCCGGCCGCCCCGGAGACAAACTCGTGGTCAGACAGCACCTTCATCACCGGGGCCAGTTGCACCGCGGTCAAGCGCTCGTTCAGGGACAGGCGCGCCTGGTCTCCCGTGGCATCAAGGCGCACATCGCCCTCGTACTGTCCGCCATAGAATTTGGTCTTCAAAGGATTCAGCCTGAGCACGCCCCCGGCGGCATTGACACCCACCAGGGCATCAGTAAACACCAGGCCGGACAGGCGCAGCTCGCCCACTTTCAGCTGTCCCTTGGCATTCAGGGATTTAAGCCCCGACAGGTCCAGTTCTTCATCGACCGCCGCGCCACTACCGGCCTCCTCGGCATCCTCTTCAGCCGGCAGAAGATAGCGATCCAGGTCTATCGCATCTACGGCCAGGTCAAAAGTCATGGCCTGGCTATCCAGGTCAACGATACTGAACCGGCCATCCAGGCGGGTTTGATCCAGGACCGCTTTCAGATCACTGAGCACCGCTGACTTTCCGTCATAGGCCAGGGTGGCGTCCAGGCCGAAGGAGGACATGGCCTGGGGATCACCGGTGACCACCGGACTGCCTGCCTTGGCCAGGACCTCTCGCAAATTCATTGCCGGAACCTTGATCATGCCCTTGATACGGGGGGTATCGGAGGTCACTGCGGTACCTGTCAGCTGCGCTTCCAGACTGGCTCCCAGGGCCTGGGCCAACAGTCCTTTCACCGACAACTCGCCGTCATCCAAATTCAGGTTCAGCGACTCGACGCCGCCCTTCATCTCTATCGAGCCTCCCGGTAGCTCCGGACCTGAAAGCTGGATATCCAGGTCCAGGTCGCTTGCGGCAATCGCGCTGAAACCGCTGGCGATTTCCAGGGTCGTGGCCAACTCCAACTGCATGCTCTGCTTGTCATCCAGGACCAGGCCAAAGCTCATGGTCAAATCGGTCGGCTCGGCAAGACTCACAGAGCCCGTGGAAAGATTGAAGTCTGTCAGCTCCATGCTGCTTCCGGACTGCCGGTCATCCCACAGCAAGGAGGCATCACTGATCACGATACTGCCAATCGACAACGCGTCCAGGTCAGGCCCGGCACCATCAGAACTTGCGTCGGATGCGTCTTCGCTGTCATCACCCGCAAGATCCGCCCAGTTCGTCTTTCCCTGCTTGTCTGTGATCAACCGCAGACGCATTCCATCCAGGCGCAACTCGCTGATTTCCACCCGTCGACTCAACAGGGGCAATAGCCGAATTCCGGCCCGTGCTCCCTGGATCTCGGCAAACGGCTTGTCACCAAAGCCCTGTGCGTCTGACAAGCGGGCCGGGCCCACTTCCACCGCCAGCCAGGGGAAAATGCTCAGCTTGAGATCACCATCTATTTCGAGCTCGCGACCGGTCTGCTCCTGGACCTGGGCCGCCAGTTCATCACGATAGTCATTGGGATCAAAAAACAGAGAAACTGCCAGCCCCACCAACAATACAAGGCCTATCAAGCCACCAACCACTACACCAACAATTTTTACGCCTTTCATGAGTCTCCACCCGGCATTACACATTCCTGTCATGCCATTATCACCTTAATGTCACAAAGATTTCGCATTTGTGCGAAAATCAGATGCGATCCTCAAGGTCTTGCCCGAGGGTTGTAAACGGATTAATAAAATCTGGAGGACAGCGGAATGTTCAAAAAAATCAACGGCATCGCAATGGTCGCAACCGTCCTTGCTGGTGCCAGCCTGGTTGCTGGCTGCGCAAGTAATCCGGTGACCTCTGACTACGATAGCTCGGCCGATTTCGCCAGATACCGTAGCTTCAACTTCCTTGCCCAACAGTCAACGGAGGGTGAGCAGTATATGAGTTTGCTGGACAAGCGACTCGAAGCGGCAATCACTAACGAAATGGAATCACGCGGGTACAGCCTGGCTGATGCAGCAGACCTGACGGTTGACTATCACGCCCATATTGAAGAAAAGCAGAAGGTGGTTTCATCCCCGGAGCCGGTTCACTGGGGGCGCGGCTGGTATGACCCCTGGCCCACATACAACAACAATGTACGCACCGTGGACTACAAGCAGGGAACATTGATCATCAACCTGATCGATACCGCTAACAAACAAATGGTTTGGCAGGGCACGATGCAGGGTACTGTGAAAAACAGCGATCTGGAAAACCCCAGTGCAACAGTAGCCGGAGCGGTTGCCAGGATATTCAGCGAATATCCGTTTACAGCCGGCTCAGGAAACTAAAAGACAAAAACCTGAACAGGATATTAGAAGGGGCCGTTCATCGGCCCCTTTCTCATTAACTGTAAATCAATCTTCCCCCGGAGAAGACCTCATCTTTATTACGTTGGAACCCTTGTCTGTCATATCGCCATGACTGTTCCAGGCAGGGGCCACTTTGAGGAAGCGCTGGGGCGGCACCGCTGGACTGATCAGGAAACCCTGCACAGAGTCACAATTCATTTCACCAAGTAACGCCAGGGCTTCCGAGCTTTCCACGCCCTCGGCACAAACCTGCATGCCGAGTTTCTTTGCCATTACCACAAGCGTTTCTACAATCGTATGCGCTTCGGGGTCCTGCACTATTTCACGCACAAAAGACGAATCAATCTTCAACTCGCTGAAAGGCATACGATACAACTGGGCAAGCGATGAAAATCCGGTACCAAAATCATCCACCGACAGGCCAAAGTTTTTCAGCCTGAGCCGGGTCAGGATATCCATGGTGAGTTGGGGATCCAGCATGGCGGCGCTTTCGGTCAACTCCACCACCATCATCGCCGGGTCCACGTCGAATTCTTTCAGGAAGCCGGCCAACCTGTCCGGGAAATGCAAATCATTTATCAGGGCAACAGAGCAGTTCACTGCCACTTTGAAAGAATGCCCCTCGTCCTGCCAGGCGCTGATCTGCCGGGCTGCCTCGCGAAATACAAAATCAGTAAGGGGGCCAATCACCCCGCTTGATTCAGCAAGCGGTATAAATTCATTGGGAAGCATCAAACCAAATTTTGGGTGGCGCCAACGCACCAGCGCCTCCGCGGCATCCACCCGCCAACCCGAACCGAAACGCCTGGCCTTGGGCTGGTAATACACCTGGATCTGACCCAACTCCAGGGCCAGGGTCAAATCAGACGAGCTAATTGAACGCCCGTGGGAAACAGCCTTTTCCAGGGTGGCTTCCAGGTCTTCAAGCATTATGGGCTTGCACAGTACGCCGAGCATCCTCAAGCCCAAAGATTTACCCAGGTGTTCAGCCGTAGACAGTACACGCGAGTCCATACCACTGATCAGCACGATTTGTGCCTCGCAATCCTGGGCAGCCAGCTCACGCAACAACTCAATGCCATCAATATCAGGCATCTGCAGGTCCATGACGATAATCGTAGGATCGAAATCCTTGAATTCAGCCCTGAAGTCTTCAACCCGCGTCGTCAGCCGAGCGTCGAACTCCAAATCAGTGGCTACCTCAGCAACGAATTCGCATATTCCCTCTTCATCATCAATGACCAGCAGACGATTTGAGTTTTGTTCTGTCATCTGGAACTTCCTTATCGAGCATCAAGCGAATCTTAATCGCCAACTCTTCATTCCTGTACGGCTTGGGCAGCATCTCGGCACCGGCCACCAGATCACTGCTTTGCATGGTATTGCTGTCAGCATATCCCGAGGTAAACATTACCTTCATATCGGGCCTGACCTTCCTGACCAGTTTGGCCAGTGCCGGGCCATGTAGTCCGCCCGGCATACGAACATCACTAAGTAACATGTCAATATTGTCGCTATTTTTTACTATTTCCAGCGCTGCAGGGCCATTTGCAGCTTCCAGCGTCTTGTATCCTAACTCGTGGAGCAAGGCAATTACGGTCTCCCGCACATCGTCCTCGTCATCCACCACCAGGATAAGTTCATCGCCACCGGGCATAAAACGGTGCACCGCTGTTTCTTCCAACTGGTCCGGCACTATCGATTCCGCCCTGGGCAGATAAATAGTGACCGAGGTACCCATATGGAGCTCGCTCTCTACCGTCACGCCACCGCCTGACTGCTCCGCAAACCCGTAGACCATGGACAAGCCCAGGCCGCTACCTTTACCCACTTCCTTGGTAGTGAAGAATGGCTCAAACACTTGCCTGACAACTTCCTGGGTCATGCCGCAACCAGTGTCCATTACCGTCACTGAAACATAATCGCCCGGAACCAGGCCGCCGATGTCGCGGCATCGAGCAGCATCCAGCGAGGCGTTGCCTGCTACAAGGCGAAGCGAACCGCCACCTTGCATGGCATCCCTGGCGTTGATCGCCAGGTTCAAAATCGCGGTCTCCAACTGACTGGGATCAACCATGGTCCGCCACAATGTTTCAGGGAATTCCGAAATGATATCGATACCCTCACCCAGGGTTCGACGAATCAGTTCATCAATATTATCTACCAGGCGATGCAAGTCGACCACCTTGGGCTCCAGCATCTGCCGCCGGGAGAAGGCCAGCAATCGGCGGGTTAAATCCGCACCGCGCATTGCCGCCCGGGTTGCCGTCTTTACCTTGCGATGCAATTTCTCATCAGCACGTAATGGCCTTTCCAGTAATTGAAGGTTACCCAGGATCACGCTAAGCAGGTTATTGAAATCGTGGGCAAGTCCGCCGGTAAGCTGACCAACCGCTTCCATCTTCTGCGCCTGGACAAGCCTGGCTTCCAACTCACGGTATTCGGTCATGTCCTGGACTACCGAGAAGAAACCCAGGATCTCACCCGAGCGGGAAATGTGAGGAAGGTAGTGAATCGCCAGCCTCGCGCGGACACCATCACGATCAACGTTGGTCTGAAAACTGATGGACTCACCGGCCAGGGCGCGCTCCATAAACGGCCGCGCTTCGGCGTAACCTTCTGGAGACATGATTTCCTTCACATGCTTGCCATGCATGTCGCGACGCTTGGTTTTGAACCATTCCTCGTAACTGGCATTTGCGTAGCCGATTTGTTTGCGGCTATTGATATGGGCAATTCGGATAGGCACGGAATTCAGAATGAGCTCATAGAAATCCCGGTTATCTCGCAGCTTGCGTTGATGATGCACTCTCTCGGTCACATCCTGGTAGGTACCGGTAACCACAAATCCGGACCCCGCCCTTTGCTGTGGCCGCCCGATCACCCGCACCCATATCCTTCGATCTGATTCGGTAACCAAACGCAATTCCAGATCAAAGCTTCGCCCGTCCTGAGTGGCGCCTTGCATTGCCTGTCGGAAAACATCGCTCGCACTGCCATGGAAAAACTTCGCTATCGAGTCGGTCGTCATTACCGTACCAGGAGGCAAATCATGAATCCTGAATACTTCATCAGTCCACACGACCTTGCCGCTGTCCGGGTGCAACTCCCAACCGCCGATGCGGCCCATCTCCTGGGTCACACGAAGCAAATTACTCGTGCGGTTACTCTCGGTAATATCGGTAAATGTCAGTACCGAGCCTTTAAGCTCTGCGTCACTGATAACCGGGATACAGGCATGCTTGACCGCGAAGCTGCTGCCATCTGCCCTGAAGAAATACTCGTTGTGCCCGGTGTGTTCCCTGCCCATGCGGATCGCATTGAGAATGGCACTGCTTCCCGGATTGTTAGGCGTGCCGTCCGCATGGCTGTGATGAATCGCCGCGTGATATTGCCTGCCGACCAGGGCCTCGGGCTCTGTGCCCAGCATGCTCGCCGCCGCCGAATTGGCAAACTGAATTACGCCGCCCTTGTCCACTTCCAGAATGCCGTCTGCTGCAGCATTCAGAATCATTTTCGCGCGTCGACTTTCTAACTCCAACGCGGCGAGAACATCATTGCGCAGGCTATGGTTATACACAGAGATAATTCGTCCCAATGCAACAACAAGCAATACCGCTGCCACGCTTCGCACGAACACCAGGTCCACATTCACGGCAGCTAGCTGGAGACCATCAATGCCCTGCGTTAAAACCAGATTCGAGCTTCCATTGGCGCCCAGCATCGCATAGGCGGTCATGGTCGCCGCAGCCAACAAGGTATAAACAAACGCCTCTTTCGGCTTAAAACGTTCGCGCAACATTAGCGCGGTAACAAGCAATCCCGCTGCCGCGATCAACGCAACGGCAAGTCCAAGAAATGAAATAACCCGGGCCTGGTTGGTGGCCGCGGGTTCCGAGGCAAGCAGCAGGGTAACTACCACTATCAGCAGTACACCTGCATGCAGGAAAGGTCCCCAGGGATGGCGCAGTTCGGTGATCCATTCCTCGCGATCGAGGGCTATCAACCAGGTCCGTCGCCCGAACTCCAGCAACGCTCCCAGCGATAACATTTCAAGAACGAAATGCCCCCACAATATCAGCCCATTCAACCCAACCACACCGATCAGGGTTACCAGCAACTGGGCTGATCCGTGAAACAATCCAAAAGCCCCAAGCCACTTAATCTGGCCTGCCAGGGGAAGTTCTGTGGAGGACACCTGCTGACTCAGGATATAGGCGCCCATAAATACAAAGATAGCGCCGTAATAAAACGCCACCATTTGATTTTTCGAGCTCACCAGGTCAGGTAAAAGGTCCATAAAACTCTCTCTTCCGGATAGTCGGCGACGACCTCTCTAAAGCCATCGAACGGGAGAGATATTAAGTCAAGTGGGCGGACCCAACTGTGCAGGGTGTCTCAGAATGAAAAATCGATAAAACCAGCCCCGGCGTTCACTAGAGCCTGAAATGCCTCACTATTTTCTGATATTTTTCCACCGTCGGTTGACGGCGGCGTCAGATCTCAGTCTTCCAGCAGCTGACCCTGCAGGTCATAGGTGTCGGCGGCCACAATCTCCACCTCGGCCCAGCTACCCGGTTTCAGGTGCCCGGCGTCCTCTATCAGCACCAGGCCATCGATTTCCGGGGCATCGGCGGCACTCCTGGCCTGGGCCACACCGGTCTCCGGGTCAATTTCATCCACCAGCACCCGCATTTGCTGCCCAACCTTGGCCTCCAGGCGCGCCGCACTGATGTCCGCCGCCTTTTCCATGAAACGCTCCCAGCGATCCTGCATGACCTCTTGCGGGACCGCTCCGGCCAATTCATTGGCCTTGGCGCCTGCCACCGGGGAATACTGGAAACAGCCAACCCGGTCCAACTGGGCCTCGTCCAGCCAGTCCAGCAGAGTCTGGAATTCCGCCTCTGTTTCACCAGGGAAGCCGACAATAAAAGTGCTGCGAAGGGTGATGTCCGGGCAGATTTCACGCCACCGCCTGATGCGCTCAAGGGTGTTCTCGGCATGGGCGGGCCGCTTCATGCGCTTGAGCACCGAGGGACTTCCATGCTGAAAGGGAATGTCCAGGTAGGGCAATATCTTGCCCTCCGCCATCAGCGGCAACACCTCGTCGACATGGGGGTATGGATACACGTAGTGCAGGCGCACCCAGGCATCCAGTTCGCCCAGTTCCCGACACATATCATAGAAACGGGTCTTGACCGTCTGGCCACGCCAGGTATCCGGTGCGTAACGCAAGTCCACACCATAGGCACTGGTGTCCTGGGAAATAACCAGTAACTCCTTCACACCCGCATTGACCAGCCCCTCGGCCTCACGCAGCACATCCCCTACCGGCCGGCTGACCAGGTCGCCGCGCATGGAGGGAATGATGCAGAAGGTGCAACGATGATTGCAGCCTTCTGAAATTTTCAGGTAAGCATAGTGTTTGGGCGTTAGCTTGATGCCCTGGGGAGGCAGCAAATCAAAATAGGGATCGTGAGGACGCGGCAAGTGTTGATGCACCGCCGACATGACCTCATCAAAGGCATGGGGTCCGGTGACGCTCAACACGCTGGGGTGTCTTTCCAGGATTTCCCTGGGGCGGGCTCCCAGGCAGCCGGTAACCACCACCCGACCATTTTCAGCCAGGGCCTCACCAATGGTATCCAGGGATTCTTCCACCGCCGCATCAATGAATCCGCAGGTATTGACCACCACCAGGTCGGCGCCTTCAAAAGACGGTGAGGTCTCGTAGCCCTCGGCCCGCAACCGGGTGAGAATCGTCTCAGAATCCACCAGGGCCTTTGGGCAACCCAGGCTTACAAAACCAATCTTTCCAGCGCTAGAGCTCACAATTTCAATACCATGCAGGTCAAAAGGGTGCTTATCCTAGCCTTTTCAGACCTCCCGGGACAGAACAAACCCGCCGATCGACTAGTGCAAGGCCTTGCCGCAGCCTTCAAATCCACGTCCATCCAGGTTGATGCTCACCCTGGTCTCAAATTCCTCATCACTCATGCTGTCCTGGCAGGGACCCAATTGCAGCAGCACTTCAAGGGTCTTGCCCCCGGCCTGCCCGCGAAACCGGCTACCCTTGGCGTCCGCCGTGGTTTCCGGCTGCGCTTCCAGCGGGACCTCCAGTTGCGCCTCACCGTAGTCATAGATCAGGCGCATGCGATCCGACCAGATCACCAGTTCCCAACCCGGCTCATTACCCAGGCCCCGAAAATCCGCGCCGGAAAGTTTTGCCTTCTCGAAGGGTGTTTCCCGCCGGTCCACCATGCAATCCACCCGGCTCTCCTCTTCCTGGAGAATCACGGATTCGGGTCTGGCGTCGCGATCAACGATCACAAACACCTGGATGTCATAGACAAAGTCTCCAGGCTGACCGCTGACCTGGACGTCCAGGGGATTACCGTCTTCCCAGTGCCCGGTTCCGTAATGAAAGGGCTCTGAAAAAATCCTTTTCAGCTCCACTGTTTCCTCGGGAAGAAACAGCCACGCCCGGCCTTGCGAAAATTGCAGCACCACCCGCCTGCCCTCACAATCCAGGGCTAGCACCGGCGACTCGTCCTCGAATGGCCAGTCATAAACATTGGGTGCCACGGCTGCACCGGTGATCGCCCCGGTGGCGGCGCCTGCGGCCAGGCCGCCTGCAATCCCTCCGCACCCACCTGCCAATGAGCAGACAACGGCGAGCAACGCCAGCGAGAGCCATCCGCTTAGTGAGGAACCCTTCAGCGGGAAAGATAGCCGGGTAAGTGTATCCATACGCGCATCCTGTATCTGCTAATCGACGGCCAACAAATCCAAATTCACTAGCTTGTCTGGATCGGATATTCCTCTCCTGCGCAACGCGTGTAAATACTCCTTGGCCCGACTGCCGACGGCCCATCAAGCGTATAATTCAACTTAGGTACCTTCCCCGATCCCCCTGGAGACAGCCAATGGAGCTACTGATACTCAGCCTGCAAAACTTCTGGCAGGAAGTACTTGGCATGGCGCCCCGGATATTGATTGCACTGGGGGTGGTGGCACTGAGCTACATTTTGGGCCGTTACCTGGCGCGGCTGGCCTCCATGGCCCTGCGACGCAGTTCCCTGCAAGAGCTCCACCACCGGTTTTTCCGCGTCGCAATTATCATCCTGTCGGTTTTCGGCGGAACAATAATCGCGTTAAACGTTCTCGGACTGGAAAAGGTGGCTGTATCCATGCTCGCCGGCGGCGGCGTCACCGCGGTCGTACTGGGTTTTGCCTTTAGGGAGATAGGCGAGAACTTTCTTGCCGGGCTGTTCCTGACCTTCAGCCGTCCTTTCAACGTGGGTGACCTGATTGCCACCGGCGAAATTGAAGGCACCGTGAAGGACATCGAACTTCGCTACACCCACATTCGCACTGACGACGGACGGGATGCCTTCGTTCCCAGTTCACAATTGTTCAACAGCCCGGTCATCAATTTCACCCGGGATGGCTTGAGGCGCAGTTCCTTTACCGTGGGCATCGATTACGCGAATGATGCAAAGCTGGCCTGCGACTTCCTCAAAACGGCCGTGGGACGGGCCAAGGGCGTTCTGTCTGACCCCCGCCCCGGCGTATTTATTGCGGAACTGGCAGATTCATTTGTGGTGCTGAAGGCCTGGTACTGGGTGGATGCACTCAAGAAAAACCAGTCCCTGACCGACATCAAAACCGAGGTCCTGGACAACTGCCGGATAGCGCTGCTGGAGAACGGTTACACGGTTAGCGCAGAAACCACCTCAAACATTGCTCTAGTTCGCATGCCGGGTGGGCCATCAGCGTCAGGCGAACAATCCGCCTAGAAAACATCCTCTGCGGTGGTAGTTCGCTTGCTGGCCCAGAACTTGTAAAGAAAGGCTACATAGACCGACTGGGTCGTGTCGTCGGTAAACAAGGGACTTGCCTCATTACGGGCCCCCTGCAACATGCCTATCCTGACCCCGGCCCTGATCTCGAAAGCGTCGGTAATCGGATGCTGCAAGGACAATCCCAGGGTGGTACCCAGGTAACCGCTACTGGCCTGGTAAGCAGGTCGCTGGGGGGCGGAAAATACCGGATCCACCTGATAGTAATATTCCATGTAATCGCTGCTGGCAAAAGCCGGGGTAATACGCAGTTTCAAACGTGACCCGTCATTCTCCAGGTGCCTGACATAGCGAAGTTCTGGCGAAAAGGTGAATCCCCGCCAATCAGGACTCAAGCCGTCCAACGACACGGCACCTCGCATTTGCAGAGCCAGGTAGATATTGCCGTGGCGGGAAGGCTGGTTTGTAAATTTGAGCTCCAGTTCAGGCCCCAGTTCAATCAAGGGATCCAGATCCGGCATGCCAACACGCGCATCAATGTCATCGCTCTTGGAGCCAAAATTCAGGTCCATATCCAGGTCCAGCCGGACCCGGTCGCTGCGAAAAATTCGACCGCGGATAGGCTTTTCCGAGTCTTCACCCAGCCTCAGGAATTTGCCCCGATAAATCGGGATAGGAAGAGGCAAAAAGTTGCCCTGGTTCTCGGCGGACCCGGGATAGGCTGGCCCGTACAGGCCGTATCCGGCCAGGGCTAGTTCCCAAAGCGGCTCAGTCTTGGGCTCGGCGGCTGCCTCGTCAGCAACCGCCGGGGCAGCCAGGAACAGAAAGACAGAGGCCCAAAGCAGAAGCCTAGAAAAAACCGAGTTCGTCATTAGAATTCCAGCCTGAGTATCGTCTCTATAATCGGCACACACTGACAAAACCAGCAGTCCGGCGCAAGCTCAAGCAAGATGCCGCTTACCAGAATCTGGCAAATCTTATTCTGCAGATTCAGCTAGCTGCCTGAATCCAGGCACACGATTGTTTCCGGCAAGGCGCTGACCGTCCTGATGAGCTGGCCTAGCCGCTGCATTACTGCGCTCGGGGCCGCCTGGCGGTCACCCTCCCAGCCCGTGCCCCGGCTGGCAAGCCCGGTCTATTTTCTGTTACTCAAGAGGCAGTAGTCGTGGCTGACCCCCAGGCATTCCTCCATCAGCCATTTGAATTCAACAAAACTGTCGACGATGGCGTCCGGCTGGTAGGGATGAGCCTTTGTGCCGGGAAAAATCTTGTTGATCCACTCGTGCTCCCAGCCGGTGCCATTGAAAAATACGGATGTGATCCCCGCTCGCTTGGCAGCCACGACATCTGTGGTGCTATCGCCGACGTACCAGCAATCAAGCCCCGGTTTTTCATTCAGGTTTTCCAGCGCCTTGAATAAAGACTCCGGATTCGGCTTCCGGTGTGCGGTATCGCAACCGCAAACCGTGGTGTCAAAAAGACCAAGCCATGCCCCGTCCTCTACCTTGGCAAATTCATGGTCAAAAAACTCGCGATCCCGGTTGGTCAAGATTCCCAGCTTGACATGAAGTTCGTGCATCTCGGTGAGTAATTCCAGCTCACCGCCCTCAAATGGTCGGACCTCGCCATAGTAATTTCTGTAAGCGCGGTTGAACGCCCCGTGGGCAATATGCTTGGCTTTTTCATTATTACCAAACAGGACTTCGAATATATCGGTACGGGAAATTCTGCGCGCCGCCTTGATCTTTGGGTGCAACCGCAGGTTCTCACGCACATAGTCTACCAGGCGGGCGTCTTCTGGAGTTTTGCATTGCTCTTCCGTAACCAGGGAACTCATCAGCCCCAGCTCCGGAATCCTTGGCAGGACATCGTCTACCGCCTGGTACATGGCATCCAGCGTATCCACCAGGGTTGCATGCCAGTCGAACAGCACTACCCGGGGCGCCACCAGGGCCCTTGCGGCCTCATCAAGCTCTCGCAACATGGCCTTTCCTTTCCCAGTTCGAAGCAGTCATCATTATCCTGAGATTCTGACCCTATTTTTCGTCAATTAGTAGCTATCCGCAAAAAAGCCGCGGAACACGCTTAAATCACCCTGGCAAAACTGCACAGCCCAAGGGGACAAGCGTCGGAATTCCTTTGGCACAGCCACTTGTGAAAACCCCCTCTCACGTCCACTATAAAATGCCTGCCGGGTACGCCAAACGGCGCCAAATATATATTGCCAAGGAAGACACCATGATCAAAACCACTGCATACGGCACACAAAACGCCAAGAGCCCCCTCGCCCCATTTGAAATTCAACGCCGCACGCCCGGGGCAGACGATGTGCAAATCAAAATACTCTATTGCGGTGTCTGTCATTCAGATCTGCATACCGCCCGAAACGAATGGAATAACGCCCAGTATCCTTGCGTTCCCGGTCATGAAATCGTGGGACAAATCGTCGCGGCAGGCGATGCGGTAAGTCGCTTCAAAGTGGGTGAAATGGTCGGCGTAGGCTGCATGGTAGACAGTTGTGGCCATTGCCACTCCTGCGACGAGGGCGAGGAGCAATATTGCGAGAAAGGTTTCACGGGAACCTATAACGGGCCAGTTTTTGGTGGCAAGAACACCTACGGAGGGTACTCCCAAACCATAGTCGTCCAGGAATCCTTTGTCTTGCGAATTACACATGCCGAAAAAGACATGGCCAGCGTGGCGCCGCTGCTGTGCGCGGGGATCACGACCTATTCTCCTCTGCGCCACTGGGGCGTCGGACCGGGCAAGAAAGTCGGCATCGTTGGTCTTGGCGGCCTGGGTCACATGGGGGTGAAAATTGCCCGGGCCATGGGAGCCCAGGTGGTGCTATTCACCACCTCTGCCGGCAAAGTTGAAGACGCAAAAAGACTGGGTGCCCACGAGGTATGCCTTTCTTCGGATCCGAAGCAAATGGCGGCACATGCGAACCAACTGGATTTCATCCTTAACACCGTGGCCGCTCCTCACAACCTGGACAATTTCCTCGCGCTCCTCAAGCGTGACGGCACCATGACACTGGTGGGCGTCCCGGCGGAGCCTCACCCTTCACCCTCCGTCCTTAACCTGGTATTCAAGCGCCGTCAGATAGCCGGGTCACTCATCGGCGGCATCCGTGAAACCCAGGAAATGCTCGACTTCTGCGCCGAGCACAACATCGTGTCGGACATTGAGGTGATCCCCATGGATTACATCAATTCGGCCTATGAGCGCATGCTCAAGAGCGATGTGAAATATCGGTTCGTCATCGATATGGCGACCCTCTCCTAGCTCTCGCAATAACGACTCTCGGCAAATAAGGCCCCATTTCGGGGCCTTGTTTTTTGTCTGGTGCAGGCTCCACTTTGC
>Ga0316188_10000436_pt1 | contig 17882 bp, 16 predicted proteins | sample Phiworburrow1_MG_FD_204933 | JGI IMG/M metagenome (GOLD analysis project Ga0316188, IMG submission 204933) | Coastal sediment microbial communities from Maine, United States - Phippsburg worm burrow 1 | ecosystem: Environmental > Aquatic > Marine > Coastal > Sediment | place: USA: Maine...
GATGAACTCGTAGCGTTTTTCGATCGCGAAACCGACGCTGCGGTGCCGGTGGTGGACGCACACCAGGCACTGCTGGGCGTCGTGCACCGCAAGGATGTCGCCGAGGCCATTACCGATCGCTCCGAGAATGACTACCGCAAGGCGCAGGGCATCGTCGGCGGCGACGAGATCCGCTCGCTGCCGGTGACGGTGCGCGCACGGCGACGCCTGTCGTGGCTCTCCGTCAACATCGTCCTCAACATCATCGCCGCAAGCGTGATCGCGGCCTATGAGCAGACGCTCGCGGCGGTCATCGCGCTCGCGGTGTTCCTGCCGATCGTCTCCGACATGAGCGGCTGCAGCGGCAACCAGGCGGTCGCCGTGAGCATCCGCGAGCTCTCCCTCGGCATCACCAAGCCCTTCGAGCTGTTTCGCGTGTGGCTGCAGGAGATCAAGGTCGGCCTGATCAACGGCATCGTGCTGGGCTCACTGCTCGCCGGCGCCGCAATGCTCTGGAAAGGCAATCCATGGCTCGGGCTGGTGGTGGGCGGTGCACTCGCAGTCAATACGATGGTCGCGGTCTCGATCGGCGGCACGGTGCCGCTGGTGTTGAAGCGCCTGAAGATGGACCCGGCGGTCGCCGCGGGCCCGATCCTCACCACGGTCACCGATATGTGCGGATTTTTCCTGGTGCTGAGCTTCGCCACCGCGATCCTGCCGCGCCTTGCCGCCTGACCCAGCGCTGCTGCTTAACGCGAAAATTCCGGTGATCGTGTCCGGGTTTAAAACCCGTACAGATTCGCAGACGCCGGATTGGCCAGCCCCTCCGCCGCACGCAGCAGGCACACCTGGTTGGTACCGTCGGAATGCAGAAAGCTGGCCGCATCGCGCAGATATTTTTCGACCGGGTGTTCGTACATGATGCCGCCACCGCCGAGGATTTCGCAGGCCATCTTGCAGACTTCGAACGCGACCTCCGATGCATGGACTTTGGCAAGCAGGCCGAGCGTGCGCGCCTCGGGGCGCCTGCGATCGGCGAGCCACGCAGTGCGCCAGATTTGCGTGCGCGACGCATCGAGCTTCATCGCCATCTGCGCGAGCATCATCGCAATGGCTTGATGTTTAATGATGGGTTTGCCGCCCTGCACGCGGGTGCGCGCGTGGGTGAGTGCGTATTCGTACGCGGCGCGGCCGACGCCGAGCACGGTTGATGCGGCTTCGGCCTTGCTGCCCCACATGTATTCAGCGCGCAGCCGTGCCATCAGGCCCTCGCCGACCAGCAGGTGATCCACGGGCACGCGGCAGTTCTCGAGATAGAACGTGCCGTTGGTGGCAAGCCGCTGGCTGCTCTTTTCGTGAAAATGACCTGCGCGAAAACCTGGCGTGTTCGACGGCACCACAAAGACGCTGCCGCCTTCCCGCAGTGATTTTGACGCATCGGTGCGCGTGACGATGAAATAAAGTTTGGCCATGCAACCGTTGGAAACATAACGTTTCGAGCCGTTGATAACGTAGCTGTCGCCGTCTCGCACCGCCGTCGTGCGGAAATCGATGTCCGGCGCATCGTAGTAACCCTGATGATCAGAGCCGGCACCGGTCTCGGTGAAACCGATCGCCATGGTCGCTTGCGGATCAGCGACAAACGGCGGAATGAATTTCTTTTGTTGTGCCGGTGTCATCGCGTCACCAAGTATGTGTGACATCTTCCAGCATTGATCCATGATGACAGCAAAGCCCAGGTCGCCGGCCGCAAGTTCTTCGCCGACGACACACATGGTCATGATGTCCGCGCCGGCACCACCGAACGCCTTCGGCACGCCGAGCGTGCGAATGCCAAGCTGGTCGGCCGCGCGGATCCAGTCCCACGGTATGCGTTCCTCCGCCGTCGGCAGGCGATCACGCCGAAGTACATCGGGCTTGATCACGTTCTCCGCAAAATCGCGCGCGACATCGCGCCAGCGTAGCTGATCGGCACTCAGTTCGAAGTCCATTGCTACCCCCCCCAGCTGGATTGATTCTGTTTGGGTCATCAGGATAGCAGCTCATGGGTGCGCCGGTGCAGAGGCACCGATCGCTGCTCGCGCTATTGGGCTATAAGCGACCTACCGTCGATGGACGGTTTCCGACCCGTTCCTGACAGTCGCGTTTTCCGAGAACGGAATGTTAACCAGCCATTGGCCCTGGCGCTGTTTCACTGCACCTTGTCGTTGCAGGAATGACTGGGCGGGGTGCCCACGCATATTTTCTGCTAATCAAGTTTCACCCCGGCGCGCTTCACGACTTCGGCCCTTTTGACCGTTTCCTTCCGGATGTGCACGGCGAACTGTTCGGAAGTACCGCCGACGACCTCGACGCGGAGTCCGGTGAGCTTTTCCCCGACGGGAGACGATGCCAGCGCCTCGTTCGTTTCCGCATTGAGCCGGTTGGGTGTGGCCTGCAAGTTGGCGGGAAGTGGACGAATGGCCGGTAGCGGACGCGCAATCTAACTCTCGCGTACCGCCACGACTTTACTGCTGATCATCTGGTCGATATCGGCATCGCCGTAACCGATCGACCCCAGCACTTCGCGCGTGTGCTCCCCGACCTGCGGGATATCGATGCGCGTGCCGAAGCGCTCACCATCCATTTCGATCGGCAGCACCGGCACCTTGGTTTTTACGCCATTGTTCAAGGTCACCGGCGTCAGGCCGCGTGACGCATTGAGGTGCGGATCGTCGAACAGGTCTTCGGGCTTGGCGATGGGTGCGAACGGCAGCCCGAGTTTTTCGCAGCGGTCCATCAGTTCCTGCTTGCCCATCTTGCTGAAGATTTCGGTAACGATGGGCAGGATGCGCGGCCGCGCCTCGACCCGCTGCGGATTGGTTTTCAACGCCGGATCCGCGAGCAGTTCAGTGAGCCCGAACGATTCGCAGAACACCTTCCACTGCGTGTCGGTCACCACACCGACAAACACCAGTTCGCCGTCGCGGGTCTTGAAGTTGTCGTACAGCGCCCATGCTCGAATGCGGTCCGGCATCGGCTTGACCGGCTGGCCGGTCGCAAAGCCTTCGAGCATGTGCTGGGCCACCAGGAACGCATTGTTCTCGAACAGCGCACTCTGCACGTACTGGCCCTTGCCCGTGGCATGGCGCTGGTTCAGCGCCGCGAGGATCGCCACGGCACCGAATACGCCACCCATGACGTCGTTGACCGAGGCACCGGCGCGCAGCGGACCGAAGCGCCCGCCGGTCATGTAGGCGAGGCCACCCATCATTTGTACCACTTCGTCGAGTCCGGTGCGATGGTCGTACGGACCCGGCAGGAAACCCTTCAGTGAACAGTAGATGATTTCCGGCTTCAGTTTTTTCAGTACCGCGTAACCGAAGCCAAGCTTGTCCATCGCGCCGGGCCGGAAGTTTTCGATGAGCGCATCGGCGCTGCCAATCAGCTTTAGCACCAGTTCGCGGCCCTGGTCGGCCTTCAGGTCCACCGCGATGCTTTTCTTGTTGCGATTGTAGGTCGGGAAAAATCCCGCTCCCGAGGCCGTGAGCTTGCGCGTGTGGTCGCCGTCCAGCGGCTCGACCTTGATGACCTCGGCGCCAAGGTCGGCGAGCACCAGCCCGCAGGTCGGACCCATGACAACGTGGCAGAACTCGATGACGCGAATGCCTGCGAGAGGCAGTTGTTGAGACATGACGAATCCTTACCGTTGCTGAGTAGCGGGAACAAAGCCCTTGGTAATGCCCGCAAGCGGCACGTAGCCGTACAGGGGTTCGCCCGGCATGCCCTCCTCGAGAATCTTGCGCAGCGCCAGCAGTTTCTCCAGATCGATGCCGGTACGCAGGCCCATGGCCTCGAGCATGAACACCAGATCCTCGGTAACGATGTTGCCGGATGCACCGGGTGCGAACGGACAGCCGCCGAGCCCGCCCAGCGAACTGTCGAACGTGGTGACGCCGACTTCCAGCGCTGCAACCACGTTGGCGAGGCCCAGGCCGCGGGTATTGTGCAGGTGCGCGCCCGAGAGCTTGTCGCCAATGGCAGCGCGCACTTTTTTGAATACGCGACGGATCTGTTCCGGATTGGCGTAACCGGTGGTGTCTGCCAGCCCGACCTCATCGCAACCGGCTTCCACCGATGCCACGGCCATGCGCACCACCTCGTCTTCACTCACCGCGCCTTCGAGTGTGCAGCCGAACACCGTGGACAGGCCGGATTCGATCACCGGGCGCTTGCCCTGCGGCAGGCTGTCGCGAAACGCGCAGATCTTTTTCGCACTGGCAATCGCCTCGTCCGGCATCATGCGCACATTGGCGAGGCTGTGGGCCGTCGATACCGAAATCGTCAACGTCAGCTTGTGCACGCCGGATTCCATTGCACGCTGAGCGCCCTTGAAGTTCGGTGCCAGCGCGGCCACATTCAGCCCCGGTATCGTCAAGGCATGCGCCACGACTTCCGCCGCATCAGCCATCTGCGGAATCAGCTTCGGCGGCACGAACGAGCACACCTCGATTTCGCGCAGACCGGCAGCAGCCGCGGCGCTGATCCATTGTTTCTTGTACGCCGTTGGCATGTGGGCCTTGGTGTTCTGCAAACCATCGCGCGGTCCGACTTCGCTGATCAGTACGTCAATATCGTCGTTGTTCATGGTTATCCAATGTATACGGCATATACGGCAGTATATTTTTATAAGTTGTTGTTTTTATTAATTATTTTAAATTCTGCACTCATCCGCCGCACACCCCAGATCGCGATCGGACTCGGCCAGCAGCCGCTCAAATGACTCCGGCGTGCGGATCACGCGTCCCACCACCGCCGGCGAATGTGCCTGCAACCACTGGCTGTGCGTCGGATGGTCGCCGCCGGCGACAATCAAAATCAGGTTGTCCGGTTTCTGCGCGATCGGCCATGGATCCAGCTTGATGCTGTCGCGCGTCACCGGGTTGGCATCGATTTCGATCCACGCCGGTCCGCCGCCGCGCTGCAGTTGCGCCATCGGGATCTTTGAGTTTTCCCACAGGAACTCGCGCAGCTTCGCCGGCGTCCAGCCGAGCTTGGCCATCATGCCCGCCACCACCGGCGAGATCATCATCGCGCCGGGCGTGCCTTTCTCCCAGCCCGACAGCGCAGCCAGATTCGGCACGCGCATGAAATCCGCCATGCGCCACAAACCCTGCGTGACATCCTCTTCCGGTGTTTCCTTTTTCGCACCGCGACGACGCACGTTGGTCACGCCGCTGGCAAAAAACACCGACACCGCGTTTGTCCCGGGTTCGAATCCGTGGCGCTGTGTCGCATGCGGCAGCCAGCCTTCGGGCAGGCTCGCTTCATCCTCGGCGAACACCGCGTTGGTGTAACGCATCGCGCCGAAGATCGCCATCGTGCCGATGCCCGGCAGTGCACCACCGACATTTTGTTGCAGCAAACGTAATGCACGGCCGATGCTGGCACCGGCAGGGCGTTGCGGATCAGGTCCGAGGCAGCCGAATCCGGAGTTAAGGCGAATTTCTTTCGCGATCGGCCCATTGACGATCACCACCGGGAACGGCCCGCCGGACGTGGCCTGCAACTGATCAAACACGTTGGCAGGATCGAGGCAGGCCTCGACCGCAGCCAGCAGCACCGGCAGGTATTCGGGCCGGCCACCGGCCATCGCCAGCGCAATCGCGCACGTTTCTACCGTGGTGATGCCGCCGCGCGGCGGAAACTTCCCCAGCACCTGGGTTCGCGGCAGCGCCGAGCCGCGCAGGATCCAGTCGACGCGCTCGCGCGTTGCCGGCCATACCGGCAGACCGTCGCCCCAGAGATTGGTGATGAGCAGGTTGTTGGCCTTCTGCAGGGCGTCGTCGTACGTCTTGCCCTCGACGCTGAGCAGCGGCAGTTCACCGTTGGCGGTCTGGGCGAAATCGGACTTCCATTTCATCAGGCCGTTGTAAAACTCGCGCTTGCGGACCGCGATAGATGACAGATCGCTGCCCGGCAGGAACATGTCGATCGGGAATGTCACCATCGCGGCATCGGGTGCGAGACCCAATCCGGACACGGCGTTCTTCATCACGCCAACGAAATCCGTCCGCGTCAGCGTGACGGTGGGTATGCCCAGGGTTTCTATCCTCGCGACAGCACGGCCGCAAGCGGTGGCGCAGGAGCCTCAGGCCGCGTTGCCGACGATGACGGCATCCACCCCGCTTTGCTTGACCAGCTTCGCGGTTTCTTCGGTAGGGATCAGCGCATTGCCCTGCGGGTAGGCATCGATCGGCAGCAGTTCCGCCGTCGGAAAATCGGCTTTCAGCATGTCGTGCAGCATGGGCAGCATGCGGAACGCCTGCCACTGCTCGTTGCTGACGAATCCAATACGCTTGCCTTCCAGCGTATCGACGCGGGGCGCGAATGCCTGCGTGACTTCCAGTGCGCCGGACGGATCATAAAATTCAAGATTGACCATGCGGGAATCCTCCTTGGTGCTGACATTCTAATGGACTCATCGTCGATACCCCGTACTATTCATCATATGAACGCATGCACGCTGCCGCACGCCAAAGCGCAAGCGCATCAATCTTCGGAGAGCAGAGTCTGCTGGCCGGGCACCCGGTCCGGTGCGGCACCCGGTTTCGCCAAGGCGCCGACACGCACGCCAAGCAGACGGATGCGCCGGTCGAGCGGCACGCGCTTCAGGCATTCGCCCGCAGCGCGACGGATTGCCGCCGCATCCTGCGTCGGTGCGGCGAGCGTCAAATCACGCGTGACAGTCTTGAAATTATCGTAGCGGATTTTCAGGCCGATGGTCTTCCCGGCATAACCCTTGCGCTGCAGATCACCCGCAACACGCACGCACAGCTCGGTAAAAATACGCGTGAGTTTCTCCTTGTCCCTGACAGCGTGCAGGTCGTCCTCGAACGTGGTTTCTCGGCTGATCGATTTGGGCTCGCTGTATGTCACCACCGGACGTTCATCGCGACCGTGCGCGGCGGCATGCATCCACGCACCGTAACTCTGGCCGAAATGCGCGACGAGCAGCGCCACATCCGCGTGCGCAAGCTCACCGACAGTGCGGATGCCCAGCGCCTCGAGCCTCTGATTGGCTTTCGGCCCGATGCCGTTGATCTTGCGCGCCGCCAGCGGCCAGACCAGACGCTCGACCTCGTCGCTGCGGACCACGCTGATACCCGCCGGCTTGTTCAGTTCCGATGCGATTTTTGACAGCAGCTTGTTCGGCGTGATGCCGACGGAACACGAAAGCTGCGTCGTTTCGCGGACCGATCGCTGAATGTCGGTGGCAATCGCGCGTGCGCGCGCCCACGGATCCGGTGCACCTTCCGCTGCGCGGGCGGCCACCAGATCCGTCAGATCGATATAGATTTCGTCGATGCCGCGGTCTTCAACCAGCGGCGCGATGGCGCGCACGGCATCCTTGAACATCCTCGAGTAACGCCGGTAGGCATCGAAGTCAGCCGGCAGCAGGACCGCATCCGGTGCGAGTCTTGCCGCTTTCATCAGGCCCATGCCGGAGAACACACCCAGTGCCCGCGCTTCGTACGTAGACGTGGTGATCACGCCGCGACCGCTGTACCCGCGCAGCGTCGCGAATTCTCCGGACTCAGTCTCGGGCTGCGCCGCGCGCCGCCGTCCGCCGACCACCACCGGCTTGCCGCGTAGCTGCGGATAACGCAGCAACTCGACGGAAGCATAGAACGCATCCATGTCGAGATGGGCAATGTAACGGGCAGACACAGCAGATTCCAATTCAGCGGGGTGTCGGCGGATTTTACCCGCGGATGACAAGCGGCTGCGGTTCAGTGTCTAATCGAAGGCTCTGCAAACGTACCGATACAGGACATCACATGACCGCAATATCACCCGCACTCCGCTCCGAATTCGCTCCCACCGGCACGCTCCGGATAGGCCTCAACATGAGCAACTTTCTGCTGACGCGCACCGATACCGCCAGCGGCAAGCCGCTGGGTGTCGCGCATGACCTGGGTGCGGAACTCGCTCGCCGCCTGGGATTGCCCGTTGAATTTGTGCCGCACCCGAACCCCGGCGCCCTCGCCGATGCCGCGAACAAGAATGTGTGGGACGTAGGATTTCTCGGCGCAGAGCCGGCGCGTGCGAACGAAATCGATTTCACCGCGGCCTATGTCGAAATCGATTCCACCTACCTGGTCCCGCAGGGCTCGCCGCTGAAAACCGTGGACGATGTCGACCGCAAAGGCATCCGCATCATCGTGCCGAACAAGGCCGCGTATGAGCTCTACCTGTCGCGCACAATCAAGAACGCGGAACTCGTCAGGGAACCCGGTGCCGATGCCTGCTTCAAACGCTTCGTCGATGAAAAGTTTGACGCGCTCGCCGGTCTGCGCCCCCGCCTGGTATCGGACCAGGCCAAACTACCCGGTGCACGCGTGCTCGAAGGCCGCTTCACTGCCGTGCAGCAGGCTGCCGGCGTGCCCAAGGGACGAGCGGCAGCGGCAAAATATCTCAGCGCGTTCATCGAAGACGTCAAAGCCTCCGGTCTTGTGGCCAAGGCGATCAAAGAAAACAACGTCGTTGGACTGACGATTGCAGCCAAAGCCTGAGGCAGGAAACCCGGCCGCACCGCTGTTGGAATGCGGCAAACGCAAGCGGCGCTTATGCCCGCCTGCGGGCGGCCTTAATTGCTGGCTGTACTTTCGCGGGCTTAAAGACCTGCCTGCGTAACGAACTTGCCCACCAGATAGGCTTCGAGCGCCTCGGTACCGCCTTCGGAGCCATAACCTGAATCCTTGACACCGCCGAACGGCACTTCGGGCAGCGCAAAGCCCAGGTGGTTGATGGTCATCATGCCGGTCTCGACCTGCGCCGCGATCGCGTTCGCGGTCTTGGCGGATTTTGTCCACGCATAAGCAGCCAGTCCATAGGGCAGGCGGTTGGCTTCGGTCACGGCGTCATCAAATGTCTTGAATGGATTGATGATCGCCAGCGGGCCGAAGGGCTCGGTGTTCATCGCCATCGCGTCTTTCGACAGCTCCGTCACTACCGTCGGCTCGAAGAAATTGCCTTTCTCGCCGATCGGATAGCCGCCCGTCAGCACCTTGCCGCCATGCTTTTTGGCGTCTTCAACGTTGGCCACCATTGCAGTCTGCCGCCGCGGGTTGGCCAGCGTCGCCATTTTTGTGTCCTTGTCGAAGCCGTCACCGACCTTGACTGCCTTGGCACCCTCGACGAATTTTTCGACGAACTGCTTGTAAACGCCTTCCTGTACCAGAAACCGCGTCGGCGACACACACACCTGACCGGCATTGCGGTATTTCATGAACGTCATCATCTTTGCAGCCACGTCGATGTCGGCGTCGTCAAAAATGATCACCGGCGCATGACCGCCCAGCTCCATGGTCACGCGCTTCATGTGCTGTCCTGCCATCGCTGCCAGCTGCTTGCCTACCGGCGTGGAGCCGGTGAAAGTGATCTTGCGAATCACCCGATGCGGAATCAGGTAGCTCGAAATCGTCGCCGGGTCGCCATAGACCAGATTGACCACGCCTGCCGGCACGCCGGCATCGACAAACGCGCGCACCAGTTCGGCCGGTGATGCGGGGGTTTCTTCCGGCGCCTTCAATATGATCGAGCAGCCGGTCGAGAGTGCCGCCGACAGCTTGCGCACCGCCTGATTGATCGGAAAATTCCAAGGCGTAAACGCTGCGACCGGGCCCACCGGCTCCTTCACCACCAGTTGATACACACCTTCGGCGCGCGCAGGGATCACGCGCCCGTAAGCGCGGCGGCCTTCCTCGGCAAACCAGTCGATCAGATCGGCGCCGGCCAGCACCTCTAGCTTGGCTTCGCCGACGGGCTTGCCCTGCTCCATGGTCATCATCGTCGCCACGGCATCGGCACGCTCGCGGAAAATATCCGCCGCCTTGCGCATGATCTTGCACCGGTCGAATGCCGACACCTTGCGCCACACCTTGAAGCCAGCGTCCGCCGCTTCAAGTGCGCGATCCAAGTCGGCCTTTTCGGCAAAGGCGACCGTACCGATCTGGTTGTGATTGGCGGGATTGACGACCGGTATGGTGCGGCCCGATTCGGCGGCACACCATTTGCCATTGATATGAAGCAGGGTGTTCGGATAAGCAGACATGGATAAAGCCTTTACTGATGAACAAAAAGTGAAGCCCGAAGAATAAACGACTTTTGCGGCGCATGTGCAGCCGTCGCGCGCATCGCGATAAATCTACCGCTGCTTCAGAGCGGCCGTTCGCCGCGGATCTGCACCCGGTGCATCATGCGCCGCTCGCTGGCATCGAAAGCATCGCGGCGATGGTTAAGGCAGCGATTGTCCCAGATCAGCGTGTCGCCCGTCCGCCATTCGTGGCCCCACACGAACTCCGGCCCCGCGGCATGCGCCCATAGCTGATCAAGCAGCGCTTCGCTCTCTTCCAGCGGCAGGCCGATGATGTAGGCATTGCGGCGGCGGCCCAGATACAGCGCCTTACGGCCCGTCAGCGGATGCGTGCGAAAAATGTGATGCTGCGCGCCCGGCGCCTCGCGCGGGTCGGCCACCGGCTCAAACCCTTTGCGCAGCTGGCCGGCGCTGTTGTAGGTCTCGTCGTGAATCAGCATTTTTCCATCGAGCTTCTTTTTCAGTTCGTCCGGCAGCGTATCGTAGGCCCGGTACTGATTGGCGAAGTAGGTATTGCCGCCCGCCGGCGGTGTTTCGAGCGCGTGCAGGATCGCAATCGAGCACGGTCGCGCGCGGTAAGACATATCGGTATGCCAGATCGCCTCGCCGGACCCAAGGTTACCCATAGGCTGGCCGTCAGCCATGATATTCGACACGACAAGTATGTCCGGGTAAGCATCGATGTAGGGTTTGCCGATCACACTCATGCCCGGCGGCTCGAGTTCGCCGAAGGTCTTTCCCAGCGCGATCAGTTGCGGATCGGAAATCGGCTGGCCGCGGACAAACACCACCAGGTGTTCGAGCAATGCCTGCTGCAATGTGGCCACCGTCACCGCGTCCAGTGCAACCAGGTCCACCCCCCTGACCTCGGCACCGCAGCCTTTGCCGCTTGGAATGATTTCCGGGCTCTGCATACCAGCCTCCTCTGTATCGCCTGCGGCGAACTGGCGCAATGTCATGACTCGCCGACTCTATTGAAGTACGCCTTGTTCGCGATCTCGACCACGCTCATCCCCGCAGCGACATCGCGATTGCGTTCCTCCTCGCCTGCCGACAACGCCTGTGCGCGTGCCAGCACCTGCTTGATGCGCTCCCGGGGAATGAAACATACGCCATTGTCGTCGGCAACCACCAGGTCGCCGGCATTGACGGGTACGCCGCAGATCTGCACCGGGCCGTTGATCGACACGGTCTCGACGCGCCACTTTCCGGTGATCAGGCTCACGCCGCGCGCCCAGATCGGGTAGCCGATGTTGCGTGCCGTAGCGATATCACGCGTGGCGCCATCGACAATCGCGCCGGCCTCACCCTGGCGCTTGCCGACGTTCGCCGAATTGCCGCCCAGGCTGGATATGCCTGCAACGCCTTCGATCACCAGCGCGTCGCCGGGCTGTGCCAGATTGTGTGCTTCGATGTCCGCCTGTTTCGACCTGCGTTCCATCGCGCCCAGTGTCGGCGGCACCGATTGCATGATGTTGCGCACTGTCATCACCGGTCCGACCATGCGCGCTCCGGGCAGCATCGGCTGCAGCGTGGCCGCGGGAATCGCGCCGTGTATGCCGAGTTCATCCATCGCATCCGACACCGTGCCGGCGAGATCGGTCAACGCCAGGAATCCCTGGACCACATCTTTGCCCGGGCGCGGGATGTCGCGCATGACAATGCGTTCAGGTGCAATTTTTCCAGTGAGCGCGGTGTCCGCCATGATCAGAATGTCGCTGTGCAGTTACCGTCCGCCGTCACCATGCGGACCATTTCGTAAATCGAATTGGGCATCATTCAATCATAACAACTTGCTTTATGAAATACGTGCGCACGTGTAACCTAGAACCGTTCGTTTGGTCGGGGAAAATCCATGGTTATGAAACTGCGCCGCTTGTCGAACGCGCTCGGCGCCGAAATCTGCGATATAGACATTTCGAAACCGATGAGCGAAAGCACGTTCGGCGAGATCTACACCGCGTTCCTGCAGCACGGCATCCTGCTGTTCCGCAACCAGAACATCAGTCGCGAGCAGCATATCGAGTTCAGCCGCCGCTTCGGCGAGCTCGACGATCATAAATCGCTGCCGCGCGACCGGCATCCGGATTATCCCGAACTGCTGCTGGTGACCAACCAGCCAAACCCGGACGGCACACCGTCGGAATCGCGCTACACCGGCCGCTCGTGGCATACCGATCTGTCATACACCACGCGTCCGGCCCTGGGTTCGCTGCTGCGCTGCTACAAGCTGCCCGAAGTCGGGGGTGACACGCTGTTTGCCAACATGACCATGGCCTACGATGCGCTTTCGGACGGCATGAAAAAACTGATTGCCGACCTGCAGGGTATTCATCTGTCGGGCACCCGCAAGATCAACACGCTGGAAGCGGGCGTCGCACGTCAGGCCGAAGTGATGAAACTGAACCCGCCGATCGCGCAACCGGTGGTGCGGGTACACCCAGAGACCGGGCGCAAGGCGTTGTATCTGGGCGAGAAGGTCAAGCGCTTCGACGGCATGACCGAAGACGAAAGCAAGCCGCTGATCGACTACCTGAATCAGCACGCGACGCGGCCCGAGTTCGTTTATCGCCACCAATGGCGTGAGAACGACATACTGGTCTGGGATAACCGCTGCACCATGCATCAGGCACTGGCAGATTTTGACGAAACCCAGCTACGACATCTGGAGCGGACCACCGTGATGGGGACACCTTCCGGCCGTGTAGTCGAGGCCGGCTAAAAAAACCGCCCGAATCCGCCAAATCCCTCAGTCGCCGCCACCCTCCACGGCGTAGCGCTGCTCGCGCCAGCGCAGCATACCGCCGGCGAGGTTAGCGACCTTGCTGAAGCCCGCCTTGCGCAAAAGCACGCTCGCCTGCGCCGAACGCGCGCCGGAGCGGCATACCGTCACCAGCGGCCGGTCCTTCGAGAGATCCTCCGCCCCTGCGGCAATGCGATCGAGCGGCACCAGCTGTGCGCCGGGTATATGTCCCAGCACGCCGTTAAATTCATCAGACTCGCGCACATCGACAATCTGCACGTCGTGCAGGTGCTCCTCCAGCCACTCCGGCCGCACTTCCCAGATGCCGGAGAAGGTATAGGTCAGCGGCGCCCAGTCTGCATCCCCCTTGTCTGCGGCAGCACTCTCAATGCGCCCGCACTGCTGGTTGGCCGGCACCGCCACGGCCATCTGCTTGGGATGCGCCAGGCCGAGATTGTTCATGTAGCCGGAGAAATCCGCTTCCAGGATCCGGCCGCCCAGCCGCGGATTGAACTTGCGCTCCTCCGCTACGCTGCTCGCCGTGAGGCCGCGATAATCATGCGCCGGATAAATCAGACATGCGTCCGGGAGTGAAAACAGCTGCTCATGTACGGATTGGTAGAGCATATGTGGACTGCCCTGCTGGAAATCCGTGCGGCCGCAGCCGCGTATCAGCAACGCATCCCCGGTAAACGCCATCAACCCGTCATCAAGCACGTAGGTTACGCAGCCGCTGGTGTGTCCGGGTGTAGCGCGCACCTCCAGCGCATGCCGGCCGAACTTCACGCGATCGCCGTGCTTGAGCATCTGGTCCGCATGTTTGGCACCGCTCGCGGCTGATATTGCGATCCGGCTGCCCAGACGCTGCTTGTGCAGCCAGGCGCCGGTGACATGGTCGGCATGTACATGCGTCTCCAGCGTCCACAGCAGTTTCAGTCCCAGTTCCGCCACCAGTGCTGCATCGCGCTGCGCTTGCTCGAACACCGAATCGATCAGCACCGCCGCGTGCGTGTCCGCATCCGCCAGCAGATAGGTATAAGTCGAAGACTGCTGATCAAAAAGTTGCCGGAATATCATGGTTGTATCGCTGTCGTGTGGTGGTAAACACTGTATACATCACTGGTCTTGAGTCTACAGCGCGCTCGGGCCGGTTTCCACTTCTGAGCCCGGACGGCAAATCCGCGGAAACTGCAGCGCCGGGCTTGCCGATATACGGCGGGATTGCCGAAAATGCGCGCGGGCTTTAGCATTTGCCATCCTCATTTGCCATCATTCGTTGCCAACACTTTGACTACACCGCGGATTTCCAATTGAATACCGACGCCACCAAGACCAGCCGCAAGGCGCAGATCGATGACATCCTGCTCAAGCTACCGGGCGTGAGTACGAGAAAAATCAACAACCTCGACGCCTATTTTGTCAGCGACAAGATGTTCGCCTGCATCAGCGGCAGCGGCGTGGGGCTGCGCTTGCCCGCCGCCACTGCGACCGAATTGCAGTTCTCAAGGGATAACGTAATGCCGTTTCAGCCCGGCGGGATCGCCAGCACGCGGGAATGGATACAAATCGACCGCGAAGATGCCGCCGACTACGTGAAGGATCTCGAGCTGTTTCAGGCGGCTCTTGAATTCGTGAAGAACACGCGCAGCCGCTGATCGTCGCGATCCGGTATTCCTGTTACTCGGCGTTCTCGCCTGATACTCCAGCCCGAAACGGTTGCTTGCCCGCGGCAAGGACGCCATGCCCGGCCGGGTCACGCAACGGCGCCGGGTCATCATCGCGATCCAGCAGTCCTGCCACAGTGCACTCCGGAACGGCGCTCCTGCGTTTGATCCGCATCGTGCCGTTGGTGTGCCCGTCCATGCCGCAGAACCTGCCGCGCTCGACATCCTGGAATTCGAACACATAGGCGTCGGCTTCAATGCGGATGAGGAACAGGCCGTGCGGCGTCTGCACCCGCGTTGCGCCGTCCGGCGTCAACCGCCATTTGGTTTCCGGGTCATCACGTTTCAGTTCCAGCGAACAGGTCCGCGGCCGCCATTTGCTGTAATACGCGAAGCTGGCAATTTGCCCGCCACGCGCTTCTACCGCCATACGCGCGTGCAGGTCTTCTGTGCCGTTTTTGCAGTCGATCTGCTCGACCTCACCGGCCAGGGCCGGCAACATCCGGTCGCCTTTTATGTCAGCCATCAGATCGATCCACTCGGGCTCGATCTGGGGGGAGTATTCCGGCAGCTCGATTTTTTTGACCAGCTCCGGTGGCGGGGGACGCATCACCGGCGCCTGCTGCGCGCAGGCGCTTAACAGTATCGTGACCACCGCGAAAACGCGCGTGACCTTTGGTCCGAGACCTTCCATGCCATGGATTTTACGCGCAAATGTACGGCGACTCATAGCCCCGTAGCCAGTTTTATCCTCCCGATTCCGCCGGAATTGCGTATCCGCAACGTCCGGATCACGCCCCAGCATGCTATGGTTCCAATGGCGATGCGCTGACAGCGGCTGCAGGCGCATCGCCTAAAATTATAAATAGCGCCAAAGGAGGGTTTATGTTCAAACACATCCTTATGCCGACTGATGGAACCGAGCACTCGGAACGGGCAATCGAACGCGGCATCGAACTCGCCAAACTCTGCGGCGCCAAAGTGACCGGTATCCACGTCATGCCCGACTATCGCATGATGGTTGCAGGCGTGGAAATGCTGCCTACCGGCGTCGACGCCAACATGGATTTGCAGGCGCGTGAACAGGCCAAGCACTTTTTGTCGTTCGTGCAAAAAGCGGCTGACGCAGCCGGTGTGCCCTGCAACACTGTGATTGCCGAGGGACAGCAACCCTACGATGCCATCGTCGACTGCGCCAACGACCGCGGCTGCGATCTCATCGTCATGACCTCGCGCCATCGCACCGGACTGGCGGCATTGATCATGGGCAGCGAGGCGAGCCGCGTGTTGCACCGCGCCTCAATCCCGGTGCTGACCTTCCGCGCGCTGATGAGCGCCGACCATCCGGATCGAGCACAGCCCAAAACCTGAAGGCAGGAACGACGTCATTCCCGTGACGTTGCAGCCATGTGACATCCCGGCAAACGCGAAATTTTTGCGTGGCCCAATACCGGACTGCCAATAGTGATGCAGAATGCGATTCTGCCGATCAGGGGGAGCACTTGTGAAAACAGAACTGCGGGATGGCATGCGCATCGCGTTCGATGTGCCGATCAAGATGGACGACGGGCTGGTGTTGCGTGGCGACGTTTTTCTGCCGCGGGCCGAGGGCCGCTACCCTGCTCTGCTGAGCTACGGCCCGTACGGCAAAGGTCTCGCCTTCCAGCAGGGTTACAAAACCGCCTGGGATCTGATGTGTCGCGACAATCCTGACGCAGTCGCCGGATCCAGTAACCGCTACGCCAACTGGGAAGTCGTCGATCCCGAAAAATGGGTCCCCGACGGTTATGCCGTGATTCGCGTCGATTCCCGCGGCGCAGGCCGCTCCCCCGGCTTCCTGTGCCACAACAACGCACGTGAAACGCAGGACATCCACGACTGCATCGAATGGGCTGCGGTACAGGCGTGGTGTACGGGCAAGGTCGGCATGAACGGCATTTCCTATTACGCCTCGAATCAATGGCGTGCCGCCGCCACGCAGCCGCCGCACCTGGCGGCAATCTGCGTCTGGGAGGGCTGGTCTGATGCCTACCGCGACGGCAACCGGCATGGCGGCATCATCTGCGTGTTCCGCAAGAACTGGCAGGACATGCAGGTCAAAACCGTACAACACGGCGTCGGCGACCGTGGCGCCAAAAGCACGGTTACCGGCGACACGGTATGTGGCCCGGAAACACTCAGTGATGCGGAGCTCGCGGCCAATCGCGAAGACATGTGGCGTGAACTGCTCAGCCGCGAAATGGATGGCCCCTATTATCAGGAACGCACGGCTGATCTCGGCAAGGTTAGTGTGCCCGTACTGACTGCTGCCAACTGGGGCGGCCAGGGCCTGCATACCCGTGGCAACTTCGAAGGCTACATGCGCGCAGCATCAGGCCAGAAATGGCTGGAAGTCCACGGCGGCTCTCACTGGGCACCCTTCTACACCGACTATGGCGTCGGCCTGCAGAAAAAATTCTTCGGCCACTTCCTCAAGGGCGAAAACACCGGCTGGGACAAGCAGCCCAAAGTCCTGCTGCAGGTGCGGCATGTTCCGGAAAACGGCAGGGAACGCTTCATTGAGCGCCATGAAAACGAGTGGCCGCTTGCCCGCACCCGCTGGACGCAATTCCATCTCGATCTGTCGAACATGCAGTTTTCATCCACGCCGCCCAGGCAGGATGCGTCGGTGACTTACGATGGGCTGGGCGACGGTGTAACGTTCAGCACCCCACCGCTGGTCGAAGACACCGAAATCACCGGGCCTTCGACACTGCAACTGTCGCTGTCCTCCTCGACCACAGATGCCGACCTGTTCGTGGTGCTGCGTGTGTTCGACAAGAACAACAGAGAAGTTGTTTTTCAGGGCGCACTTGATCCGCACACCCCCATCGGGCAGGGCTGGCTGCGCGCATCGCACCGCAAGACGGATCCCGCACGCTCGCTTCCCTACCGGCCCTGGCATACCCACGATGAAAAGCAGCCGTTAGAACCCGGCGCCGTAGTACCCGTCGAGGTTGAAATCTGGCCGACCTGCATCGTCGTGCCCAAAGGCTACCGCATAGCCCTCACGATACGTGGCAGGGATTACGTTTGGGACGGTGCAGCCACCACGCTATCTAATATGAAAAATCCGATGCGTGGCTGCGGCCCTTTCGAGCATGACGACCCGACCGATCGGCCACCGGAAGTTTTCGGCGGGAAAGTGACGCTGCATTCCGGACCATCACGTCCGGCGGTATTGCTGCTGCCGGTGATACCGCCAAAAACCTGATTCGAAGCCACTGCACATCCGAAAAACTTTTTTAGTCTTCAACTGGAGGCGATATGAAAAAAAGTTTGTGTCTGGTCTTGCTGATGTTCTTCATTGCACCTGTTT
>Ga0316188_10000437_pt1 | contig 17869 bp, 16 predicted proteins | sample Phiworburrow1_MG_FD_204933 | JGI IMG/M metagenome (GOLD analysis project Ga0316188, IMG submission 204933) | Coastal sediment microbial communities from Maine, United States - Phippsburg worm burrow 1 | ecosystem: Environmental > Aquatic > Marine > Coastal > Sediment | place: USA: Maine...
GTTGTTCTGCTCTAAATCTATGTCCATAACGAACGATATGTGGTCTGTAAAATAAATTGTATTGTTCGGTTATGCGAAATTCATTTACTCTTTCCTCCTCAAATATTTGTGATAACCTATAGGAAACACCAAGGCCAAGACTTTGATTCTCCATGATTTTAAAATTTGAAAAGTGTTCCAGAAAGAACTGACGGGCGTTAAATTTTATTTCGTTTGATTGATATATTGCATACCTGTTGGCGATGGCCCAATTATGTGAATATAAATTGGAAAGGCTATAATTTATAGCTAAACGGGGTTCAAAAAATGAAGTTAGATTTTCCTGACCTCTCAGGACAGAAGAGAATAAAAGAAAACCAATAAGGACTTTATGATTAATAAAGGACATGATCATAGTTGGCCGGCAGGGATTCTTTCATTCTTACAAAATCCCCGTTTGCGCTAAATAATAATTCATAATCCATACGTTCATCGTCTATTTTTCCCGACACCAATAATTCATAATTAATGGAAGGAATCATAAGATTTTGGAATGCATTTTTTAGTGTAATGTCAATATTTTGATTAGAAGTAACAGGATACCGCTGTTGCATCTGTCTGACCTTATATTTGCTGAATTTTTCCTTTAGAACAAGTGTTATATTCGTCCAGGTTTGCTTAGGGATGTCCAAAATATTAATGATAATTACGATGTCCTGCAGTTTCCCGTATTCATCAAAACCGAGTCCGTAAAATAGTTTGTCTTTTTTAAACTTAGCTTCGTAAGAAACCTTAGAAGTGTCTGTTTCCTTATAGAAACGTATATTTTTTACATCTTTCAATTTCTCTTTAATGAATTCATGTGCAACCTGCGGGAACTGGTTTTTTTTTATACGATGCTGGCGTTCAACTTTAACCTGGGCAATGGAAGTCCAGGCCATTAATAAGGTAAATAAAACTAGTACTATGCTTTTATACCTGTTCATATCTAAAACAATTTACTTCGTGATCATTAACCATTCCGGTAGCCTGCATATGGGCATATACCACAGTGCTTCCAACAAATTTAAAACCACGTTTTTTTAAATCCTTACTCAGGATATCAGAAAGAGCTGTTTTCGAAGGGGTGTCCTTATGATTTGAGATGCTGTTTTTTATGGGTTTCCCATTTACAAAACCCCAGATATAATTACTAAAACTTCCAAATTCTTTTTGTACTTGCAGAAATGATTGTGCATTGGTAACGGTAGCATTAATTTTTAGTTTATTGCGAATAATACCTGCATCCTGAAGTAAGCTGTCAATCTTAGGTTGGTTGTACTTTGAAATCTTTTTATAATCAAAATTGTCTAAGGCTTTCCTGAAATTATTCCGCTTCTTAAGTATGGTAAGCCAGCTTAGGCCAGCCTGAAAAGTCTCCAGCACAAGGAATTCAAATAATGTATCATCATCTTTTACGGGAACACCCCATTCATTATCATGATAGGCTTCGTATAGGTCATCCCCTAAACACCAGCCACATCTGTGAATTGCCATAGGTATTGATCTTTTAAATAAAGATATGGCATAAATCTGAATTGGATTAATTATGATTAAGTATTTAATGATGTCATAAGTTTATAAAAATTAGTAATACTATCGTTAAAAAATAGTTAAACTATTATATATTAATAGTAATACTATTATATTTGCGCGTTCTTAAACAATTGAATAATTAATGGATAGGTTATTACAGTCTGTAAAAATTGTGATTAATGATAAGTTGTATGTGAAGGATCCTGAGTCCTCCACTCTTGGCAAAAAAATAGTTGAAGACAGCATTATCATGATCCATTCTATGGGGTTTGAAAGTTTTACATTTAAAAAGCTGGGAGTGCAAATAGGGTCAAATGAAAGTTCCATATATCGTTATTTTGAAAATAAGCACAAACTTCTACTTTATTTGGCTTCTTGGTATTGGGGCTGGTTGGAGTACCAACTTGTATTTGCCACTCACAGCATTACTGATCCTAAAGAAAAATTGGATAAGGCTATAGAGATTCTCACAAGGGCCACAGAAGTTGACTCGGCGTTTTTACATATCAATGAGATTTTACTTAACAAAATAGTTATAAATGAATACTCCAAATCCTACCTGACCAAAGAAGTAGATCAGGAGAATAAGGAAGGATATTTTGTCATATATAAAAGGCTGGTCAATAGAATGAGTCAGATAATAAGAGAAGTAAATGCAGGGTACCCATATCCTTCCAGCCTTGCCAGCACACTAATTGAAGGTGCATTATATCAGTATTTTTTGATGGATCATTTTTCTTCTTTAACAAGTTGTGATCTAAAAACTACTCCTACAGAGTACTTTAAACACCTCGTCTTTAACACCCTAAATATTAAAAAAAATGGCCAAAAATATTCTTAGTGCCTGGCAGCGTTTAATAGGACTACTAAAGCTTGAAAAGAGAGATATTCTTCAGGTATTTTACTATGCCATATTTGCAGGTATCGTCAATTTATCCCTTCCATTAGGGATACAAGCTATAATAAACCTTATACAAGGTGCCCAGGTGAGTACTTCATGGATTGTATTAGTTATACTGGTAACCTTGGCTGTCGCTTTTGTTGGTGTGCTGCAATTAATGCAGATACGGATTATTGAAAATGTACAGCAAAAAATATTTACAAGATCTGCTTTTGAGTTTGCCTATCGGTTCCCAAAAATTAAGATGAATCAATTACTTAACTTCTATCCCCCGGAGTTAGCTAACCGTTTTTTTGATACTCTAAATGTACAGAAAGGACTTTCTAAAATTTTAATTGATTTCCCCGCAGCTTTATTGCAGATAGTTTTGGGACTGCTTTTGCTCTCATTCTATCATCCTTTTTTCATTATTTATGGAATTCTGTTATTGCTACTAATATATGTGGTCTTCAAATTTACTGCACAAAGAGGAATGGAAACCAGTTTGGATGAATCCAAAAATAAATATAAAGTTGCCCATTGGATACAGGAGGTAGCCCGTTCAATAGTTAGTTTTAAGCTGTCTGGCAAAACTAATTTGGCCATGAATAAAACAGACGTTTTAGTGTCTGACTATCTAAGTGCCAGGGAAAGTCACTTCAGGATATTAGTGATTCAGTATATTCAAATGATTGGTTTTAAAGTTCTTGTAACCCTGGGCTTATTGCTCATAGGGGGTATTCTTGTCCTTAATCAGGAGATGAATATCGGACAATTTGTTGCTGCCGAAATCATTATCCTATTGGTGATAAACTCAGTAGAAAAATTGATTTTGGGATTGGAAACGCTCTACGATTTACTCACCTCTCTCGAAAAGTTAGGCCAGGTGGTGGACAAAGAATTGGAGCCGCAGCACGGAGAAAAGCCATTTAAAGATGATGAAGGTTTTGTCGTTGAACTGGAAGATGTCAGCTACAAGGTCCCGGGAAGTAACAAACATATTATTGATGGTGTTTCTTTAAAAATAACGCCTCAATGCAGCATTTTGATTCAGGGTGGAAGTGGATCCGGCAAATCTACTTTATTAAGGTTAGTTGCCGGCATAATAGAGCCTGATCAAGGAGATATTTTTATTAACAATGTTTCTTTGAAATCAATTCATTTAAATTATTACCGCTCACATTTGGGCCAGTCTTTAACTGAAGAGTCTCCTTTTGAAGGCAGTATTTTGGAAAATATAACTTTTGGCGATAAGGACATCTCCGATAAGGATGTATACTGGGCACTGGAAAAGGTGGGCTTGACAAAATTTGTAAAGGAACAACCTTATGGTCTGAAATCAATGTTGTATCCAGAAGGGCAGCAAATACCTTATGTTATTTCTAAAAAAATTGTTCTTGCACGAAGTATAGTTAGAAAACCCAGGTTGTTGATTCTAAAAGACCCGTTGGATCAATTTGATACAGCGGAAACCCAAGAGATTATGGACTTCCTTTCAGGCAAAACCAGACCTTGGGCTTTAGTTGTAATTAGTCAGAATGACAATTGGAAAAAACATTGTACGAGAATTATCACCATGGATAAAGGTAAAATTATAAACGAAAGTTAAAAGACATGCTCAATATATCTCCAAATAAATTAAACCAAAAGGTAGACCTGACACAATTTAGTTCGGCCCGGGAAGTCTTTCATGCCAGACATTATAAGCATTTTAACCGCTTCCTTTTGATTTTCGCTTTTACAGGTTTAATTGTTCTATTCCTACCCTGGACCCAGAATGTCTCAGGCACTGGATATCTTACCACTCTAAAGCCTGATCAAAGGCCTCAGACCATTCAATCCCCCATTCCTGGTAGGATAGAGAAATGGTTCGTACAGGAAGGGGATTATGTAAAAAAGGGTGATACCATTTTGTTTATTTCGGAAATTAAAAATGAGTACTTCGATCCTAATCTTGCGGAACGTACCGGTCGGCAAATTTTGGCAAAATCGAATGCTGTTGTTTCTTATGGTGAAAAGGTCAAGGCGCTCAACAACCAGATTGACGCTTTGATTAATGAAAGAAATTTAAAATTTCAGCAGGCTGAAAATAAATTGATTCAAGCAAAATTAAAGGTGCAAAGTGACAGCATTGATCTTGAAGCTGCCAAAACAAATATTAGTATTGCCGAAAGGCAATATAACAGGGTTGTGCAACTACAGAACGAAGGCTTGAAAGCGGTTACGGATGTTGAAGAAAAAAAGTTGAAATTACAGGAAACCCAGGCTAAACTGATCTCACAGGAAAACAAATTACTTGCTGCTAAAAATGAGGTTCTCAATGCTAAGTTTGAAACGAGTCGGGTAAATGCCGAGTATACGGATAAAATATCTAAAGCTCAAAGTGATATGTTTACTGCGCAATCCAATCAATTTGATTCCGAAGCACAGGTAACAAAATTGGAAAATGAATTTACCAATTACAGTATGAGAAATGATATGTATTATATAAAAGCACCTCAAAATGGCTTTATAAATAAAGCAATTGTGGCAGGTGTTGGTGAGACATTTAAAGAAGGAGACCCCCTTCTGGGAATAATGCCCTCTGACTACGATATGGCGGTGGAGACTTTTGTAGAACCAATAGATCTTCCGTTAATTCATTTGGATGAAGAAGTTCGAATACGGTTTGATGGCTGGCCGGCAATTGTTTTTAGCGGATGGCCCAATATTTCATACGGTACATATGGAGGTAAGGTTGTAGCAATAGAAACCTTCATTAGCGATAATGGAAAGTACAGAATTTTGCTTGCCCCGGATCCCGATGATCATCCATGGCCAAAAGATATTCGTGTGGGTTCCGGCGCCTATACAATCGCTTTACTGGAAGATGTGCCTATTTGGTTCGAGTTATGGAGACAGCTTAACGGATTTCCGCCAAATTATTATCAGCCTAAAAAATCGGTTGCGGAAAAAGAAAGTAAATAATATGAAAAAGCACCTTTTTTTACTTGTTCTTTTTATTTCTCATATCCTGCTCGCTCAGGGTAATGATACCCTAATACTCAGTTTTAACGAGTTCCTGGGCTATGTTAAGAAGTATCATCCAATTGCCCGTCAGGCAGAACTTCAAATAGGAATTGGTCAGGCCAACCTCATGAGATCCAGAGGGGGGTTTGATCCCAAAATAGAAGTTGATTATGATCGCAAGCAATTTAAAGGAGTAGACTATTATGATCGGTTTAATGCAACTTTTAAGATACCTACCTGGTACGGAATCGAACTTAAAGGAAGTTTTGAGCAAAACGAAGGAGAATTTCTAAATCAGGATGAAATATTGCCTGCAGATGGTTTGTTCAGTGCAGGGGTGTCTGTTTCTGTACTACAGGGAATTTGGATTAATGAGCGCATGGCCACTTTAAAACGCGCTAAATATTTCAGAGAACAGAGTTTGGCTGATAGAGATTTATTGGTAAACGAAATTTTATTTAAGGCTTCAAAGGCATATTTCGATTGGTTGCAAGCCTATAAAAATAAGGCAGTTTTTGACAATTTTGTAGAAAATGCAAATTCCAGGTTAGATGGAATTAAGCGCAGTGCCGAATCCGGAGACATTGCCTCTATCGATGTTGTGGAAGCAAATATTGCATTTCAGGACAGGCTGCTAAGTATGGAGCAGGCAAAAGTAGAACTAAGAAACAAGACACTGGAGTTATCCAATTTTTTATGGATGGAGAATAATATTCCCATAGAATTACAACCAAATGTGATACCTAATGTTCGAATCAATAAGGAAGTAGATATCACACTGGAGATATTGGGTAAACCCCTGGATAGTTTCTCTCTGGAAAATCATCCCAAAATTAAGTCTTTGGGATTTAAATTGGCCGGTTTGGAAGTTGATAAAAGGTTAAAGGCAAATAAGATATTGCCCAAAATAGATTTGGAATACAACTTTCTGACAGAAACACCAGAATTTCTTAATTCCTTTCAAACCCAGCAATATAAAGGGGGTATAACATTTAGATTCCCGCTTTTTCTCCGAAAGGAAAGAGGAGATCTTAAACTTGCAAAATATAAATTAAATGACACCCAGTTTGAAATCGATAATGCTGAGATAGAGATAAGAAATAAAGTACTGGCAATCTATGCTGCACTTGACTCTTACCAGGTCCAGGATGATCTTATCAAAAATATAGTTTCAGACTATAATCGATTACTGGCTGCGGAAGAAAGAAAATTTGATTTTGGCGAAAGTTCTTTATTTTTAATCATAAACAGGGAAAGCAAGCTTATTGATTCTGAGCTTAAACAAAATGAAGTACAGAATAAATTTTTAACTGAAAAAGCAAAACTTTTCAGGAGCCTTGCGATAAATCCTGAAAACCTCTAAAATTTGGAATGTTATAAATTTACAGACTCCATATGCTATGTAATTCTTGCAGAAATCTAAACAGGCGATTCAACGTTGGAATAATAACTTTTAAGAACGGAATACAATTAGTGATCTCCCCGCTTTATTTACTTTGAAACAGGTAAGTGATTGTTCCTTTTTGACTAGCTCTTGAAGCTGAACTAAATTGTGCCTTTTTGGCGTATATGATAGCATTTTCTACCAGGCAGCCATTCGATGTATTGGAGCTTTTTTCATTAAAATTGGCGTCAATGACATTGCCTGAAGCATCTACCTCAATATTAATCACGACCTTACCTCCTTCAATACAGGTGTATATTGGCGGTGGAAGCAAATAATTGTCACGATCAATTAATGAATATGAAATGGAGGTTTTCCTTTCTTTCAGATTATTTGTGAATTCTGTTTTCTTTGCTTCAACCTCTTCAAGTTGTTGTTTTTTTTCTTCCCTTTTTTTTACAATTTCCTTAAGGCCGGCAGCATAGTCTGAATCTGAATTCAGAAACTCGTCGAATTCTTCTTCATTCATCGAAGCTTCTTTTTCCTCCAATATTTCTTCAAGTGTTTTAAGGGGTTCCGGTTCTTCAAAACTGGATTTGGCAGTTTCATTAAAAGCCATATGACTTTTGATAGGATCGGCATTGGCTAAATCTTCCTGTTTTTCTAACTCTTCAATTATTTTTTCAAGTTCCTCGTTCATTAGACTCATTTCAATTATATACTCTTCCTGCTCTTCAGACCCTAAATGAATATTAAAAAGTAATAATATCACAATGGTAAGTGAGAAGAAGGTTATTATAAAAGAAAGCTGACTTCGATTCAGGTTCATAATGCTATAACCAAGTTTTTAATAATATATTTTATCAAAAGCTTATTTTAAAGGTGCTAAACACTCATCATTTCTTTAAAAACTTCGGGTGTCATCGCATTATTTACGTTGTAATCCCCTATTTTGGTTCTTCTTAGGGCACTTAAGTGCGCTCCTGAATCCAATGCCTTTCCAAAATCATGGGCAATAGATCTTATATAAGTACCCTTGCTGCATTGTATCCGGAATCGAAATTCCGGCAGATTTATTTCCAAAATCTCAAACTCCAGAATTTCTACAATCCGGTCTTTTATCTCTAAATCCTTGCCTTCCCTGGCATATTCATACATGCGTTTTCCGTCTTTTTTCAAAGCTGAAAAAACCGGGGGTTTTTGTGCGATCTTACCCAGAAATAAAGCTCTCGTCTTATGAATAAGTTCATGGGTAATATGATCTGTTGGATATTCATGATCAACCGCTGTCTCAAGGTCGTAAGAAGGGGTTGAGCTGCCGAGGCTTATGGTACCTTCATACTCTTTGGGCATACCTTGAAATTCACTGATTCGCTTGGTGAATTTCCCTGCGCATATTAACAAAAGTCCGGTGGCCAGGGGATCTAAAGTCCCTGCGTGGCCTACCTTAATTTTTTTTAACTGGAAACGTTTTCTAATTGACCATTTCACGGCATTAACGGCCTGAAAAGAAGACCAATTTAAAGGTTTGTCAATTAGAATAAGTTGTCCCTCCAAAAAATCTTCCTTGGTTTTCAAGACCATAATTTATATAAGAGATATGTAATAAAGGACCTAACCCCAAAGACCAAACCCTATGGCAATACAGCCTATAATAAAACAGTAAATAGCAAAGTAACTCAACTTGCTTTTTTTGACGAGTTGAATCATCCAGGTACATGCAGCTAAACCTGCTATAAAAGCAGCAATAAAACCTGCTCCCATGGCAAGCGTATGCTCACTTTGAAATTGGAGCTCCCCTCCAATAATATCCTTGGCCATTTTACCTATTATTAGTGGCACAACCATTAAAAATGAAAATCGGGCCGCTTTGGTTTTATCTACACCCAGCAATACTGAAGTGGAAATTGTAGCGCCGCTCCTGGAAATACCTGGTAATATAGCTATGGCCTGAGAAACACCAATTATAAAAGAATTTAAATATGTGACCTTTTTTTCAGTTTCACGTGCTCTATCGGCAAGGTAAAGCAGTAACGCGGTAATAATAAGCATATAACCAACAAATGCGACATTACCGCCAAAAAACCCTTCCAGTTGCTCTTCAAATAGCAGGCCCACTACTGCAGCAGGAATCATGGAAATGATAATTTTCAAAGAAAAACGGGTTTCCTCATTCCACTTAAATTGAAACAATCCTTTGATAATTTCCCAAACATCTTTCCTAAAGACCACAAGAGTACTTAGGGCAGTTGCAAAATGGAGTACAACGGTAAATAAGAGGCTTTCCTGAGGGATAGATTTATCACCTAAAATTGCCTTTCCCAGCTCCAGGTGGCCACTGGAGGATACAGGTAAAAATTCAGTTAATCCCTGGACTATACCCAGAATAATTGCATCTATAATTTCCAATTAATTGTTTTTTTTCTTGTGAGGATTTAATAAGATGGCATATATCTCAATCCCCAGGCCTATGAGGACTAAGGTAGGAGCCAATCGAATTCGTCTGAAGTTGTATATATCCGGATTAAAGACATTAGGGTCATCGCTGCCACCTCCACTCATGAGGATAAAACCAAGTGCTATACTTGCAAGCCCGAAAAACATAAAGAGATAATTTTTTCTCTGGAAGATAAATTCAGGTTTAGGAGGTTGGCCCTGTTTATTTTTTGGATTTTGACTCATGCTGTAAAATTAATAATATAAATCATCTGTTCTGAGATTAAGAAAACGTTGGGTAGCAAAATAAGTACTTATTAATGAAATAAGTACACCTAAAACAAAAACCCCTACAAAAAGGATACCTAATATGACAAAGTCCTGTAAGAGCCTTAGTTCCGGGAAATTTCTGTCCACATAATAGAGGACAATTCCCAATGCTATAAGAGCTAATAATGAACCCAGCATTCCCAATTTAATGTTTGTCCATATAAATGGCCTTCTGATAAACCTTTTCGTTGCTCCTACCATCTGCATTGTTTTAATTATAAAACGTTTGGAATATATGGACAGGCGGATAGAGCTATTGATTAATAAAACAGCTATAATGGTAAAAATAGCACTGGCTATTAAGATCCAGAAGGAGATTCTTTTTACATTATCGGTAAGCAAGGCAATTAGTGGCTTATCATAACTTACTTCTTCTACATAATCCTTTGTCGCTAATTCTGCCGCAATTTTCTCTACTTGTTCGGTAGATACAAAATCTGCTTTTAAAGCCACATCAATTGAATTTTTAAGAGGGTTATAACCTAAAAAGTCAAGAAAATTTTCTCCTATTTCCGCACTGTGCTGCTCAGCTGCCTCTTCTTTGGAAACATAGACGGCAGATTTGGTATAGTCTGCCATTATAAGGCTTTTCTGCAATTGGTCTACTTCAACTTCCTTAGCATTATCTTTTAAGAAAACAGAGATTTTAATTTGTTCTTTAAAATGATCGGCCAATTTTTTGGTGTTTAAAACCAAGAGCCCTAAAACACCTAATAAAAATAATACAAGGCCAATACTCAAAACCACTGAAAAGTAGGAAGAGATTAATTTTCGTTTTTGATAGCGTTCAAAAGATGTGCTCATAGCGGCATATGAATACGTAAAAATAGGAAAGTAAATTGAATAAACTTATTTTTGCGCGGTATCGGTTATAAACAAAAATCATGAACTATAATTTTAGGGAGATTGAAGCTAAATGGAGGAGATATTGGGCGCAAGAAAATACTTTTAAAGCCATAAATGGCTCCGAGAAAGAAAAATATTACGTTCTGGATATGTTTCCCTACCCATCAGGAGCTGGTCTCCACGTTGGACATCCTCTGGGATATATTGCCAGCGATATTTATGCCCGCTACAAAAGACATAAAGGATTTAATGTTTTGCATCCCATGGGCTATGATTCTTTTGGGCTACCGGCAGAACAATACGCCATACAAACAGGACAGCATCCATCTATTACGACTGAGACCAATATCGCCCGATATAGGGAGCAATTGGATAAATTAGGGTTCTCCTTTGACTGGAGCAGGGAAGTCCGCACATCTGACCCAAAATATTACAAATGGACTCAATGGGTATTTATTCAACTATTTAATTCCTGGTACAATATAGATAAGGATAAGGCTGAAGAAATAGAACAACTTATAGAAATCTTAAGAAAAGAGGGGAATTCCAACATCAATGCCTCCTGTGACGAAGATACCCCAATTGTTACCGCTGCGAAATGGAATGACCTGAATTCAAAAGAGCAGGAAGAATTGTTGTTAAAATACAGATTGACCTATTTGGCAGATACTGAAGTCAATTGGTGTCCTGCCCTGGGCACTGTTCTTGCAAATGATGAGATTGTCAATGGGGTTTCTGAGCGAGGGGGGTTTCCTGTGATACGTAAAAAAATGACTCAGTGGAGCATGCGTATTACGGCATACGCACAGCGCCTTCTTGATGATCTTTTAAAAGTAGATTGGCCTCAGTCCCTGAAAGATGCACAAGCAAATTGGATAGGCCGGTCTGTAGGTGCTTCGGTTACTTTTAATACAATACCTTCAGGTAAGGACAAAATCTCCTACCCTATTGAGGTATTTACAACCCGCCCCGATACTATTTTTGGAGTTAGTTTTATGACCCTGGCCCCGGAACATGAATTGGTTTCCAAAATAACCACAGCAGATCAAAAAGAGGAAGTTGAGTCATATATTCAAATTACTTCTAAACGATCAGAACGCGATAGACTTGCAGATGTAAAAACTATTTCAGGTGTATTCACAGGTGCATTTGCAGAACATCCGTTTACAAAGGAAGCCATACCCATTTGGATAGGGGATTATGTTTTAGCCGGCTACGGGACCGGAGCTGTAATGTCTGTACCTGGCGGAGATCAGCGTGATTACGATTTTGCAAAACATTTTAAACTCCCTATTCCTAATATATTTAAGGGAATAGATCTGTCCGAAGAGGCATTCGCAGATAAGGAATTGACCATAATTGCCAATTCTGGTTTTTTAAACGGACTAAACTATAAAGAAGCCACTAAAAAAGTAATCTCAGAATTAGAAAAAATCGGACAGGGGAAAGGAAAAGTTAATTATCGGCTTAGAGACGCTGTTTTTAGCCGTCAACGCTATTGGGGAGAGCCATTTCCGGTATATTATGTTGATGGGGTACCAAAGATGATCAAAGAAGACTGTCTTCCATTGATGCTGCCGGAGGTAGAAAAGTATTTGCCTACAGAAACCGGGGAACCGCCATTGGGAAATGCGACAGAATGGGCCTGGGATGTAAAGCAATCTAAGGTGGTCCATAATAATTTAATTGACTACGTGAAAGTTTTCCCTTTAGAACTGAATACAATGCCTGGTTGGGCCGGGAGTTCCCAATATTTTAACAGGTACATGGATCCGGGAAATGATGAGGTCATCTTCTCGCAAGAGGCGATAAATTACTGGCAGCAGGTAGATCTATACATTGGAGGGGTTGAACATGCCACAGGACATTTATTATACTCCCGGTTTTGGCAAAAATTCTTGTTTGACAAGGGTTTGGTTACTCATGAAGAATATGCCAAAAAATTAATTAACCAAGGGATGATCCTGGGAACAAGTGCTTTTGTTTACCGAGAAGAAGGAACAAATAATTTGATATCCAGAGGATTAATAAAGGACACAAATGTAACTCCATTACATGCCGATGTCTCATTTGTTAATTCTTCCGATGAATTGGATATCGAAGCCTTTAAAAAATGGAGACCTGAGTTCAAAGACGCTGACTTTATTTTGGAGAATGGAAAATACATTGTAGGGCGGGAGGTAGAAAAAATGTCCAAATCCAAATACAATGTTGTTAACCCCGATGAAATATGCGAGGAATATGGAGCAGATTCTCTGCGCATGTATGAAATGTTTCTGGGCCCCCTTGAGCAGGCAAAACCATGGAATACTGCCGGGATCTCAGGAGTATATGGTTTTTTAAAGAAACTCTGGCGGCTATATCATACAGGACCTGAGGGTAAATTTTATGTTTCTGAAAAGACTCCGACTAAAGAGGCGCTAAAATCGCTTCATAAAACAATTAAAAAAGTAGAAGAGGATATCGAAAATTTCTCATTTAATACTTCGGTAGCAACTTTTATGATTTGTATAAATGAACTTACATCCCAAAAGTGTGACAACAGGGCTATTCTGGAGCCACTTGCAATATTAATCTCCCCTTATGCTCCCCATATTTCAGAAGAGTTATGGGAAAATTTAGGGCATTCAGAATCTATTTCAACTGTCCCATTTCCAAAGTTTGATGCAGACCACCTAATAGAAAATAGTAAGGAATATCCCATTTCATTTAACGGGAAAATGCGGTTCACACTGGAACTTCCATTAAATATGGATAAAGAAGAAATAGAGGCCGCCGTAATGGCTCATGAAAAAACCAAGGCACAACTTCAGGGCCGAATTCCCAAGAAGGTGATTGTTGTGCCGGGTAAAATTGTGAATATCGTGGGGTAAGCCTTGTTTTGATGCCTTTGAACTAAGGGGTGAAATGCTCCTGGCTGTGAACAGGATCCTGTATAAAACGGCCTAAGATCTTTTTTAAATGCTTTTCCAATTCTGTAGATTAACCATTAGCTTAAGACCCCTCAAAAAATATAGGATAAAAAATAAAAAGTGGATAAAATAATATTTTAACCCATGATAAAATAGGGGGTAAATTTATAAAAACAAAAAAAATGAAGCTATTACCCTACTTTTCATCGATTTTATTTCATCCTATGCATAAATTGTCACATTTTTGATATGAACCAAAAAAATAAGACACAATGATTATAGGTGTACCAAAGGAAATTAAGAACAATGAAAGCAGGGTAGGCATGACGCCCGCCGGAGTATTCGAACTTGTTAAGTATAATCACACGGTTTACATTCAGTCGGGTGCGGGAGAGGGAAGTGGATTTTTTGATGAAGACTATAAGCAGGCAGGGGCAATGATATTGGATACCATAGGTCAGGTTTATGCAATGTCAGAAATGATTGTTAAAGTTAAGGAGCCTATAGAACAGGAATATAAATTTATACAAAAAGGACAGCTTGTTTTTACCTACTTTCATTTTGCTTCCAGTGAATCTTTGACAAAAGCAATGATAGAGAGCAAGGCAGTCTGCATTGCCTATGAGACAGTTGAGGATGACGATGGCACTCTTCCAATATTGACGCCTATGTCTGAAGTGGCAGGTCGGATGGCCATACAACAAGGTGCAAAATATCTGGAGAAGCCTGTTAAGGGAAGGGGTGTTTTGTTGGGGGGTGTTCCGGGGGTGGCGCCTGGCAGAGTTTTGATTCTTGGTGCAGGAGTAGTTGGAACTCAGGCTGCAAAAATGGCAGCAGGCCTTGGTGCCCATGTTACCATATTGGATGTCAATATGAAAAGACTTCGCTATATAAATGACGTTATGCCCAGTCATGTGGTTACGGAGTTTTCCAATGAGTTTAATATCAGAAAGCATATAAAAACTCATGATCTTATTATTGGAGGTGTATTGTTAAAGGGGTCTAAGGCTCCTAAATTAATTACCCGGGATATGCTGAAGGATATGCGAGAAGGCACTGTAATTGTTGATGTCGCGGTAGATCAGGGTGGGTGTGTTGAGACCACAAGGCCCAGCACACATGAGAATCCTATATATATCATAAATGATGTGGTTCACTATTCAGTGGCAAATATGCCCGGTGCTGTGCCACATACTTCAACTATGGCACTAACGAATGTGACATTGCCATATATACTCAAGCTTGCAAATATGGGCTGGGAAATGGCCTGTGAAATGGATTCTTCTTTGCAGAAAGGGCTTAATATAGTGCAAGGAGAAGTAGTTTACAAAGAGATTTTAGAAGCTTTTGATTGGGATGAGATAACAGCTTAAATGTACATTTTGTCAGTATTAAAGACCCGGCTATATATTGGCCGGGTTTTTGTTATTTAATATGTACTTTTAAATATTTAAAAACGAAATTATGACAATATATTATATATTACTTGGAGCCATAGCTCTTGTTAGCTGGTTGATAAGCAGTAAACTAAAACGAAAGTTTAATTTTTATTCCAAAGTACATTTACGCAATGGCATGAGCGGGGCAGAAATTGCTGAGCAAATGTTGACTGATCATGGCATAAGGGATGTTAAGGTTGTCTCTACCCCGGGAATGCTTACAGATCACTATAATCCGAAAACCAAAACAGTCAACCTTAGCGAAGGGGTTTATAACCAGAGAAATGCAGCAGCAGCTGCAGTTGCAGCCCATGAATGTGGACATGCAGTTCAGCATGCCCAGGCTTATGAATGGCTTTCTATACGCTCCAAGTTAGTTCCTGTAGTTAGTGTTACGTCGGGGATGTCCACCTGGGTTGTATTTGGAGGACTTATTTTAGCAGCTTCAACAGAAGGGCAGGGAGGCCAATTCGGTTTTTATATCGCCGTGGCAGGGCTAATTATGATGGGATTTGCGACGGTATTTAGTTTTATAACGCTCCCTGTTGAGTACGATGCCAGTAACAGGGCATTGGCATGGTTAAAAAGTAAAAATATAGTTACACAGGAAGAATACAAGGGTTCTGAAGATTCCTTAAAATGGGCGGCAAGAACATATGTAGTTGCTGCAATTGGTTCTTTGGCATCGTTGGTTTACTGGGGTTTTCAGGTATTCGGCGGAAGAGATTAGGGGCTGTACCAGAATGTTCCAGAGCTGTTATATGGTAATTTGACGGTCTATTTGCTGATCCAGAGATATGAAGGTCTCTGTCCTGGAAACACCTTCAATCTGCTGAATTTTTTTGTTTAGCAAATGCATAAGATGTTCATTGTCTTTGCATAACACTTTAATAAGGATAGACCAATTTCCAGTAGTGTAATGGCACTCAAGAACTTCTGGTATTTTTTCCAATTGCTTGACTGCCATAGGATTACTCATTGCCTTATCCAGAAAAATGCCAATATAGGCCATAGTTGTATATCCCAAAACTTTTGGATTCACTATAAATTTGGATCCGGCAATAAGTCCGGACTTTTCAAGTTTTCGTAGTCTTTGATGTATGGCGGCTCCTGAGATTCCTATATTTCTTGCAATTTCCAATATAGGCTTTCGGGCATCCTGCATAAGAAACCTAAGGATTTTTTTATCAATCCCGTCAATTTTTAAATTTTCGATACCAGATTTCATTGTGTGCTTTCAAGTAATACCTAAAGATACCAAAATTAGTTACAAATTTTAACCTGCTACAGAATCTGGATTATATCCTAAATAGGGCACGGCATACTCCTTAAAAACCACTCCATTGGAGGCTAGCTCTTTTAAGATTGGGTCATATATTTCTTTTAAAATCGGAATCTGAACCCCAGGGGTTGTAATTTTTTTATTGAGTATCGATAGGGTGGCAATAGCCACAGGCAAACCAACTGTTTTTGCCATTGCGGTATGTGTATGATTTTCACCGATCACGACCATATTGGCGTCGAGCTGTTGTTTTTTTCCATTTAATTCATATCCTATTTTATGGTACATGACAATCATATCTTTATCGTCCTCAGCCATGGTCCAGCTGTCTTCAAGTACTTTTTGAAGCATCTGTGCCGGAGTGGCATTCTTTAAATAAATAAGCTTTTTGGAATCAAACAGGTTTAATTCCAGCAATTTTTCCCACATGATATCGTCCTGATCAATTTTGAGGTAGTGCCTGAGTTTAAGTTCAACGGAATCGGTTGGTGAATAGGGCAAAAAAAGATTAGTAAATTCCCTGTAGGACATGCCTTCAGAGTTTTCTATTGTGTAACTGTCATCTGTCATTCCCAATTGAACGAACATGTTCCATGCTTTGGAGAACCCTACCCGTCTCATAGTTCCCCTGTAAAGGGTTAATACATCACGGAGGCCATAGGCGTCCCTGTAGTTTAAAGAATCCCTGTTTGCATAGGCCTCAAATTTCCCATAGCCCTCAATATCCAAGAATTCTGTTCTTCTAAACAGTTTATGATAAGGGATATATTTATAAGTCCCTTCCTGAATGAATTTAGCAGCCCCTCCTTGTCCCGCAAGTACCACATTTCTGGGATTCCAGGTAAATTTGTAATTCCATAGATTGTTATCACTTTCCGGCGCAACCAGGCCACCTGTAAACGATTCAAATAATAACATTTTACCGCCTTTGTCCCTTATGGTATTTATCAGTTGCATGGCACTCATATGGTCTATACCCGGGTCCAGACCAATTTCGTTCATAAAAACCAAACCATTTTTTTTTGCTGCAGCGTCCAATGTCATAATTTCTTTGCTGATATAGGAAGCAGTAACCAAATGTTTTTTAAAACGAATACAATCTTCAGCCACTTTCATGTGAAAACGCGCAGGGAGCATTGAAATTACGATATCTGAGTTTTTGATAGCCCTCTCTCTTTCCCCTTCCTTAAAGATGTCTAGGTTAAGAACCTTACAAGCAGGATGGTTTTTGATACCCTCCGGAATTATATCGGGATTCAGATCGCCAATAGTTAAATGTAAGTTTTCCGAAGTTGCTTTTTTCAGGAAGTAATCTAGCAAATAAGAAGTAGATTTGCCTGCACCTATGACTAATATTTTTCGTGTCATCAAATTTATTTACTGTTCGAAGTATTGCGGAGACTAAGGTATCAAATTGTTACATTTGTCAAAAATATGGCCATTTAAGTTATGAACAAAACAATTTTCTGTACGGGGGTTTTCTTTGGACTATTGGCGGTAGTTTTAGGAGCTTTTGGAGCTCATGGACTGGGAACTCTGGTATCTGACGGAGAGGTTGATACTTTTAAGACCGGAGTCACCTATCAAATGTATCACGCTTTATTTTTGCTTATCCTGGGTAGCGTAAGGAGTATTTCAGAGGAAAATAAGAAACTGATTTACTATCTTATTAGTTCAGGAATTGTTCTTTTCTCGTTTTCTATCTATTTCTTGGCCACCAATAGTCTAACGGGATTTGATTTCAGGACCATAGGTTTTATTACGCCCATAGGGGGAATTCTTCTAATTTTAGGATGG
>Ga0316188_10000438_pt1 | contig 17815 bp, 18 predicted proteins | sample Phiworburrow1_MG_FD_204933 | JGI IMG/M metagenome (GOLD analysis project Ga0316188, IMG submission 204933) | Coastal sediment microbial communities from Maine, United States - Phippsburg worm burrow 1 | ecosystem: Environmental > Aquatic > Marine > Coastal > Sediment | place: USA: Maine...
ATCTTCCATTATCGGCAAGAAGTTCAGCCATTTTTTGAACATATTGCTCTCGCTCTTTTGGATGAATAGCACTAAAAAAAGTTTGCTCAAGGATCAAGTCATAAGACCCCTTATGCTCAAAAAAATTCTGATTGATCAGATTGCTTTTCGGAAAATCAGGACATCGCTTTAAGAAATTAATAAAAGGAAGTTCACTATAATCCAGGAGGAAAACATTTTTAAATCCTTTTTTGAAAAGGTATTCACCTTCATATGAACTTCCCGAACCGGGAATCAGAATTCGAATATTTTTATTCTTTAATTGATCTATATATTCTTTTAATGGAGTAGAAATATAGCCGATATCCCAGCCCGTTTCCTGATTTTCCCATTTTGTATGCCAGTAGTTCTTATCGAATGTCATTCCTTTTTCTTTGAGGATATTAAATGATCAAGACTTAATTTACCCGGTCCAAAAGCCATTAAACTAAGAAGCATAACAGCATAAGTAACAACGAATTCAGCTCCATTTTGAAGAATAACAAAACTACCTTTTGCTGTCAACCAGCTATAGTCGCCATTTTCTTTTAAAATTCCTTTGGCTGCATTTAGTCTCTCTGCAATTTCAGGATCATTTGCTGAACTTCCAATAGCAAGCCATCCATGTCCTGAATGTACCGTTACATAAGCGATAAACAACACAAATATCAATGGTAAACTAATCACTCTGGTTCCTAGTCCTAAAACTAAAAGTATAACCCCAAGCATTTCTATACTTGCCGACATATAGGCATTAAGTGCAGGGAATGGAAGGCCTAATCCCCAGTCGGGGTTTCCAAACCATGCAATCGTTGCTTCCATATCGCCCCATTTCATAATGGCCGGACCAAAAAAGGCATAGGCTAAAAGAAGTCTTAATGCGAGTAAGGGAATATCCCCAAGATTACTAAGGAAATTCACATAGTGCTGATACATTTTCATTGCCTTTGATTTTATGGTGTAAATCTAGATGAAGATGCACTTTAAATATGTCGGGTAAGGTACAAATTTGAATAGAGTTACTTACAAAGTGAAAATGCATGGTTCAACATACTTTCTTCTCCGGTTTATTTACCAAGAAAGGAAGAGAGCATCCAAACCGTTTTTTCGCTTTGTGAAATATAGTCACTGATCAATGTGTTCGTTCCTTCATCTCCGGCATCGGCAGACAATTCCATAATTTCTCTTTCTAAGATCAAAAGCGTTTGAAAATTGCCCAAGGCAATTTGAACACCTTCTTTTCCATTTGACACATTACTGGATACTTTTATTTCTGAATGCTTTAAATAGTCCTCAAAAGTGTGAAGCGGAGATCCTTCAAGAGTGAGGATCCGTTCTGCGATCTCATCTATTTTTATTTGGGCGTCATTATAGAGTTCTTCAAATTTTAAATGAAGTTCAAAAAAATCATTTCCTTTTAAATTCCAGTGAAAGCCTCTTAAATTCTGATAAAAAATTTGATAATCAGCTAGAAGTAAATTAAGTTTTGCACTTAATTTCTTAGCTTTTTCTTTGTTTAAACCTATTTTGATCATGGTATTTATTTTTCATCAAATTTCGATTAATTTATACGATAAGTCAAATCAATAATATTTATATTTGAATAAATTATAGTTATAATGACACTTGTACAACTCGAATACCTACTTGCAATATATCGCTATAAAAGTTTTTCTAAAGCAGCTGAAAAATGTTTTGTAACCCAGCCTACCTTGAGTATGCAAATTCAAAATCTCGAAGCCGAACTGGAAAGCACTTTATTGGATCGATCAAAGAAACCGATTCAGGCAACTGATGCCGGACTGAAATTCATCGCACAAGCGGAGAATATAATGGTAGAAGTAGCGAGAATGAAGGAGATCAAGTTAGAGCTGCAAGATGATATCAGTGGAGAATTAAGAATGGGAATCATCCCTACGATCAGCCCCTATTTATTGCCTTTATTTGTTAGTGGATTTATAAAAAACTATGCTACCGTTAATTTAAAAGCCGACGAGATGATCACGCAAAAGATCATTGAAGCTTTAAGAAATGATGATCTGGATGTTGGAATAGTAGCCACCCCATTAAATGAAAAGGATATTTATGAAATTCCTGTTTATAAAGAGTTAATGCTGGTTTATATATCACCAGAAAGCGCTATTTATTCGAAGGATCAGATTGAATTATCAGATCTTGATCTGAGCGAATTATGGTTATTGAATGAAGGACATTGTTTTAGAGATCAGATCTTAAATGTATGTGGAGCCTATAAAGATAAAAAGGAAGGACATTCATTTACTTTCGAAAGCGGATCTATCGATACGCTGATTCGAATGGTAGATGTAAGAGGGGGATTTACCTTAGTCCCGGAACTGATCATCCCTTATTTACAAAAAGAGCAATTAAAGAACTTACGTTATTTCAAAGATCCAATGCCTGCCCGACAAGTAAGTATTATTAGTCGAAGGAATAAATTAAAGGAAAAACAAATTGAGGTCCTGCGTTCTGAGATCCTAAAAGGAGTAGAGAGTCATTTTAAGCAAAATTCAAACATTGAACTTATCCCGATTTACTAACTGTTAACGTAATCTTTTAAATACTCAAAATCAGGCATCAGTTTCCCCTGAAGATCCGTTTCAGATGCTCGTTCAATGATCTTTTCAGGATCATTTCCCATTAAAGCGGGTAAAATATGCTCCAAGAAAGACTTACCAAAACTTCTTGAGGCATCTCGAGGTAGTTCACAAGGTAAATTATCCACAGCCATTACGCCTATTGAATTATCGTCGTAAAAACCGACTTCTTTTTCAAGAATAGGATCGTAACCATAGTATGGGTCTTCGATCGTACTTGATCGTAAGGTGGAAGGGATGGGGCCATCAATATCACAGGAGATGTCTGCGATCATTTTTATTTTAAAATCAGGGGATCTTGCGTCTTCTTTTGTGAAAATAACAGGTCCTCTTGGATCCCAATAATGACAAGCAACATAGAGATCTGTATGCTTTGCATACTTCATAAAATCCGATTTATATCCTTCAGGATTAGCGTAGAATTCATCTAAATCAAATTGATCATCTGAAATGCGAGAGCAGTATGCGTCTACAGAAAGTATAGTGAAAACGGTTGTTTCAAAGTTCTTAGAAATAAAATCCTCGTTACTAACCTCTTTTATTTTTGCCTTTTTTAATACTTCAATTGCTCCTTTGGCCACTCTTCCATGTCCTGTGATCAATATTTTTATGGGTGGATCAAATCTTAATTTTATTAACTCATCCAGCATTTCACTCATATTATGACATTCATGAGCCGGAGTAAGTCTATTTTTATTTAGTTTTTTGTTGTATCCTTTTAAACCATTATAAATCCCAACAATACCGGCATATCGACCAAAAGCAATTAGCCTTTCTCCATCTTTGGTCATCAATTCATAGTCGATCAATTGAATTTTTTTATCGAGGATGGCCCGGAGTAATTCTTTGTTATAAGGCTGTTCTTTATAAGTATGAGAAAAGAAAATATATTTTTTATTCGGGATCAGTTCTTCAATATTTACCTCTTTAACGCCAAGGAGAATGTCGCAATCACTTAAATCTTCTTGAAATTTAATACCATGCTTAGTATATTCATTTTGTTTATAAGCTCTGATCTCGGAGGGCTGAATAACGATTTCCAAATGAGGATAACGTTCAATGGCTTTTTCGCATTGTTCAGGAATAAGTGTAACTCTCCTATCAGGTGGTATTTTTCCTTCTCGAAGGATTCCAATCTTCATATAAATGGTTTTTTGCGAAATTACGATTTGAGAAAGTATTTACAAGAATAATTCTGCGCTTATTCCTAATAAAAATCATTCATTATTAACATTATGTTAAAAAAAGACTTTGGTTTTAGTGATACTAAGAATATAATTGCATGCGCCTTTCAATATTGTTAAAAGCTTAAATAAAGTTATAATTTGAGATTCTCCTTGACAAAGGCGTATGCATTATAGTATATTTGCAGGCAATTAATTATTGGGGCCGACTGGTTTTGACAGCGGGACTGATTATTATGTAAGCAGGTCGGGTGGTGAAGTAGCATCCGTAAAAAATACTTCAACATTTTAATTGGCGAAAATAACTACGCTCTTGCAGCTTAATCGACCAAGTCGATTTGCTTAATCCCCCGCTAGGCGGTGGGACAGGATGTCTTCGAATCAAGTTCTCCTGACACTTAGTTCAATGAAGGCACAATCGAGTTTGGGATAGGGAAGGGAATGCCTTGTAACTGACCGAAATTAAGAGGATAAGCTGGATAGTCGGTTGTTCTTAACCAGCTACCGGATGAAAATCAAGAAAGAACTAAACCTGTAGAAGGCGTAATGCTCACCTGTTTGGACGAGGGTTCGAATCCCTCCGGTTCCACAAGACAGTTTAGAGTGTGAGTAGAGAGCGAGAGCGATCTACTGACGCACTAAACTGGATTGTCCCTCAAGACTCACACTCACACTCAAACTCTTTTTTAAATATGAACCTCCGGTCTTCTGCTCCCCTGCAGGCTGGCCCAAAGCTAAAAACACCCACTGGGTGTTTTCTTAACGCTTCGTCCTCTCCGGCTCCACAAAACAGTATTGAGTGTGAGTCTTGAGTCTTGAGACGAAAGACTTACGCGAAATCTGTTTTGTACCTCCGCACTCACACTCCAACTCTTGCTTGAATAAATAATTATAATGGTTTAGTGTAAGCGAGATCTTCTTGCGAGAAAGTGGCTTGTCCCTCTCCCGATAGCTATCGGGACTCACACTTGTCATTGTTTACGCTCTTGCTCTAAGCTCACACTCTAGACTGTTTTGCCTGACACTCTTACTTTCCTTCTAAAAACCTCCATTAAAGATACAGTCATTAGAAGCATTCCAAAAGCGTAGAACAGATCTTCAACCGGAATGGTGAAAAGACGAATACCTAGGTTTTCATCATTATTATACCATACAATTTCATCCTGAATAAAACTACCGGTTAGAATTCCATTTACAATAAAAAATGGGATCAAAACGACCAAAAAAGTGAGATAAAAACTATTTAAGATCTCAGGAGTTTTATAGATTGCAAAAAGGAGAATCAGAAGAGAAAGTGATGCGTTTACTGCTGTGTAGGCTCTATCGTAGTGAAAAATAACAACAAATGTGAGAAGTATGATGAGAAAACGATTGATCCATTTAGTATAAATATCGATCAATTTTAATTCAGGATACAATTTACTTAGGGTATAATGCGTGAAAACACTTGCATAAGGAATGCATATAAAAAACAACCATTCTTCTAATGGAAGATGAAAAAGATAAAGACCTATTAAGTAGTATTCATTAAAACCCCATATTCCATATTTGGCAAAAAGTGCATCCCAGGCAATATAAATGGCCCCGCTTATGAACATAGCTGGGAAAAAGTAGCGATAGTTCTTGTAAAATTTTATCCTCGGATGAAAAGAAAAGATCAAGGGAATAAGAATAGCGAAGAGATCTATATATAGATAGAGCTTCATTTGTCTTTTTTTAATTCTGCTTTAAGGTATTTAAAGGGGACAATGAGCATCCCAAAGCACTCTCCATCTTCCTTGTGTATTTTTTTATGATGGATCTTATGAGCCCTTCGTATCGCACGAAAGTAAAAATTATCAATTTTATTCAGAAATTTTAATCGATTGTGAATAAAGACGTCGTGGACCAGGAAATAGCATAGACCATAGGCAGTTATTCCCAATCCTATAATCAATAAATAAGGAGCATAACTAATGGAGGCTATAAGAATAAAGATAATCGCCGGAGTAGCGAAAATGATGAAAAAGGAATCGTTTTGCTCAAGAAAAGAATGAGATGATTCCTTCGTATGATGATCTTCATGCAGTTTCCATAAAAGCCCATGCATAACGTATTTATGAGCAAACCATGCAACGAATTCCATGAAAACAAAAGTGAGTAAAAAAACAAATAAATAAGTCATGTGTTTTTTAAAATTTTAAATTAGGAGGCTATATGAATTAATTTTTCAAAATTAGAAATATTCTTTCTTTCTATATCAGCGTATATAATTTTAAACCATTCGGTATATGTCTCAGGATATAACATAATGTCTTTCTCTAAATCTTCTTTTGAAATATATTTATATTCACTTACTTCATCTTCATTTATTTTAGGTAAATCAGATGAGATGCCGAAAAATAAGTGATCAATTTCGTGCTCAGTAAGTTCATTATCCAATACCGCTCTATAGGTAAATGAATACATTTTTTTTAAAGAACAGTCGATTCCCATTTCTTCTATTAATCTCCTTTGGGCTGCATCTTGAACTTCTTCGTGAGGGTAGGGGTGACTACAACATGAATTTGACCAAAGGCCTCCTGAATGATATTTTTCATCAGCTCTTTTTTGAAGGAGCCATTCGCCTTTTTCATTAAATAATAATATCGAAACGGCACGATGAAGAAGTCCTTCCTGATGCGCTTGCAGTTTGGGAACAAAGCCAATTACATTGTCTTGTTCATCTACATGTAAAACCATTGGATCTTTCATTATAATTCCTTCTTTAATTGAGTTAATTCTTTAATTTGTTCTTCAGATAATTTCTTTCCTTTCAGTATATTATTTATAAAAACTAAGGACCATTTTTGATTTATATTCTTATTTCTGACATCTTGGATAAACACATTCAGGTCAGAATTAATATCATTATTGTAAAATAAAAAAGAGGGGGCATTAAGCTGAATTAATAAACGCAGGTATCGCTGTTCACCATTCTTATTGTCTATTTCAATGGAAGTATCGATCTTTTCTTTTCCATCATAAAACGACTTAAGTTTTGTAGTGGGTAAAAAAACATATTGAGCCATAATCGCTTTACAAATACCTAAATATGCATCGTTTATCGGTGAATCTTCATTCCCGTATTTTGATAACATAAGTTCAATGTTTTCTCTATTGAGTTCGTTGTTATGAAAGTCTTCCCTAAAATCAGCATAAGCAGATTTTACAGCTAGTAAAAGGAAACTGAAAAGTATTATTTTAAATACATTTTTCATTATAACATATTTAATTTAACAAGGGCGTATGATTTAATGAGTAAGCCAAATTTGACGTGATTTTTAACCCGAATTCTTTTATCCATTATCTTTAAAGAAGGAGTTGCTTTTAGCTTATTTAATAGTTGTTTATAGTAAACATAGGCTGTATATACCCCAAATTTTGAAGTAGAAGGTAATCGCACTATACCCTCAAAAGCACGTCTGAAATCTTCTTCAATTTCATTAATGATCTCTTCTTTATTTGCCTGATCTAAATTATTTAGATCAAGATTTGGAAAGTAACTTCGATTTAAGATCTCGATATCACTTTTCAGATCCCTTAAAAAATTAACCTTTTGAAAAGCAGCACCCAGGTGCATGGCACTTTCTTTTAATTCATCATATTTCTCCTGATCTCCATTAACAAACACTTTAAGACACATTAATCCAACCACTTCTGCAGATCCATAAATGTATTTCGAATAATCACTTACACTATCATAGTCCGATTTTACAAGATCCATTTTCATACTATGAAGGAAGGCATCTATTAATTCCAGATCGATATTATATTTATGGACTGTATCTTGAAAAGAATTTAAAATGGGGTTTAAACTAATACCGAATTCTAAAGCATGGTAAAAATCGCTTTCGAATTTTAAAAGGAGTTTTTCTTTTTCATAACCATGAAAAGAATCTACAATTTCATCAGCAAACCTTACAAAACCATAAATATTATGAATGGCAGGGCGAATGGATGGAGCCAGCATATTCGTTGCAAGCGAAAAGGAGGTGCTATATCTGCGTGTTACAGACTTACTGCACTCGAAAGAAACTTGGTCAAATACTGATTTCATACTTTTCTTGTTTAAGCGTTAGTTTACTAATTTGTTCTGCTACTATTTTACCGGATATAAGTGCAGGAGGGACTCCGGGACCCGGAACGGTTAGCTGCCCGGTGAAAAATAAGTTTTCAATTTTTTTACTCTTTATACTAGGTCGAAGAAATGCCGTTTGCATAAGCGTATTGGCCATCCCGTAAGCATTTCCTTTATAAGAATTGTAATCTTCTTTAAAATCATTGACACAATAAGAGTCTTTAAAAAGGATGCTTGATCTTAATTCCTGACTTGTCAGTTTTTCCATCCGTTCGAGAATGATATCGAAATACTTTTCTCTCATTTCCGGCGTATCTTTTAGATCAGGTGCTAATGGAATGAGGAAAAAAGCTGATTCTTTACCTTTTGGAGCTGCATCAGAATCTGTTATACTTGGAAAATTGGCATAAAACAATGGTTCTTCAGGCCAGCTTGGATTGTCGTAAATTTCAATCGCATGTTTGTCAAAGGGTACATCAAAAAATAAATTATGGTGAAGTACATCCTTTAGTTTTTTATCAAATCCTACAAAAAATAGCAAAGAGGAAGGGGCCATTGTTCTTTTACTCCAGTAATTTTCGCTGTAGCTTCTGTATTGTAGATCGAGCAGACTTTCGGTGTGCTTATAATCTGCACCGGAAATTAAAATGTCTACTTCAATTATTTCGTCGTTTATAGTAATGCTTTCTACTTTATTTTCTTTCCCAACGTTAATAGATGATGCGCTGGCATTAGTATAATATTTTACCCCAAGCTCTTTCGAAAGTGTTATCATTCCTTCAATAACAGCACGCATTCCTCCTTTAGGATACCAGGTACCTAAACCAAAATCTGCATAGTTCATGAAACTATAGAACAAAGGGGTATCGGAAGGTTTTGCTCCTAAAAACAAAACAGGAAATTCTAAGATTTGCTGTAATCGTTTGTCATCAAAATTTTTCTTGACATAGTCATGAATGGTCAGATAGAATTGCTTTAAATTAAGAACCGTGTCTTTGGTGACAAGCTCACTCACGCTTAGTCCGGGTTTGTAAACCAAATTACCGATGGCGATTTCATAATTCTTTTTTGCAATAGCTAAGAACTTGTCAAGTTTAATAGAAGAACCGGGTTCGATAGCTTCAAATGTTAAGAGAATTTTCTCCAGCGTATCATCGATATCTACAAAGTCACCTTTTTCGAAAAAAACACGATAAGCAGGAGCTAATTTTTCCAGCTGATAATAATCAGATGTTTTTTTGCCTAAATCCTCAAAGAAACGATCAAATACATCAGGCATCCAATACCATGAAGGACCAATATCGAATTTAAATCCATCGATAACGTATTGACGTGCACGGCCTCCTAACTGATCATTTTTCTCAAAAACAGTGACATTATGACCCGCTTTAGCGAGATATGATGCCGCTGCTACAGAAGAAAATCCCGAGCCAATAATTGTTATGTTTCTCATATTGTTTAACAAATAAACGTAAAAGATGAACAAAAAGCAAATATTAGAAAATAATAATTTAAAAGCCTTTACTAAAAGCGATCAATAAGGTCTAAAATATTTTGATGGACAAATACGTTTTTTGGTAATTTATCCTTGTCTAGCTGCTTGGTATTTTGGCCTAAAATATGAAATTTTTCATTTCTGGCCAGAAGAATTTCCGTTGACATCTGATTAATATAATTTTCAGCATCTTCTAAAAGCGGTTCAACAGTGAAATAACTTATATAGGTAATATCAGTGAATATATTTTGTAATTCTTTGAGATTTGAAATAGGGACACTTGGGCCTAAAAAAACCGATTTGAAGCCTTTGAGTAGCAATTCGAAATGAATATATAATAGTCCGATCTCATGATTTTCATTCAAAGGTAAAAAGAGGACTGCGGTTCTTTTATCTTCAATTTTGCTGTTTTGTACACGTTCAATATTGATCAGTAATTTTTGTTGGATCAGTGTGGAGATAAAGCGTTCGTGTGCAGGAGTGATGGTATTGCATTGCCATAACAGACCTATTTCCTCAAGTAGGTTTAAGATCACATTCAAAAAGATCTCCCGAAACGAATGTTGCGTTAATAATTGATTAAAGGTTGTGTCAAATAATTGCTGATCGAAGTGAAGCATCGCAATTTTAAACATATTAATTGCATGCTGTGAACTGTTTTTGTCTACTACCAGCTCCCGTACTCTTCTATTTAATTCCAACTCACTAAGAGCTGCTATTTTTGATACTTTTAGTCCGTTTTCAGAGAGTAAAGAGACGTTTAGTATTTTTTGTAAATTTTCTAAATTATAGCTACGAATGTTTGTATCGGTTCTTTCCGGTACTAGTAAATCATATCTTTTTTCCCATATACGAATGGTATGTGCTTTTATACCACTTAGATTTTCCAGATCTTTAATCGAGAATGATGTCTTGATACTCATCAGTTTTGTTTACTTAATTATAAGCAAAGCTAAACAAAAATATGTATTAATTAACTTATTGTTTTATTTTATTGATTTAACTGACTTTTAGATCTTATAAATAAGTGGATTAAAAGCTTTCGATACCACCATCACTTTTTCTCCCACATTCAGTTCATTGGCTTCTTTTTCTCCAACGACCACTTTCACCAGGTTTTTTCCTATTAAAACGGTAATAATGTATATAATATCAGAAGCCTGTTTCGATAAAATTTCTCCCGTAAATTGGAATTTTCCGCTGATATGTCTATCCGTAAAAAGTGATAATGCATTTCCTGTGCGTGCAATTTTACCATTTTCAACAAATAGAACTGAGTCTGCCATTTTGCTTATTTCGCCAATATCATGACTGACCATAAGTGTTGTTAAATTTAATTTTTCATGCATAAGCAGGATATAATCTTGCAGCTCGTTTCTCAATTTAGTATCTAATGCAGATAAAGGTTCATCAAGTAATAGGATGGAGGGTTTTCTTGCCAAAGCTCGTGCTAGGGCTACACGTTGCTTCTGACCTCCGGATAAGGTTTCAGGATAACGATCTTTAAGTTCTTGAAGATTTACAGTCTCTAATAGTTCATTTAGCCATTCTGATTTTTCATTTTTCGAAATTCCATATGAAATATTCTGTTTGATCGTCATGTTGGGGAATAGCGCAAAATCTTGAAATACGAATCCGATCTCTCGTTTTTGTATGGCTAAGTTTATATTTTGACTCGAACTATACCACACTTCATTATCGATGCTAATATTACCTGCATCCGGTGGTAACAGCCCTGAGATCATTCTAAGGAGCGATGTTTTTCCCGATCCTGATTCTCCGTAAAGAGCAGTCATAGAACCACTTTCGATTCTAAGGTCGAAATCAAGATTAAACGTGTCGTTTAAGCCTTTGAACTCTTTCTGTAGTTTGATCTCTATCATCTCCAAAAGCGTTTTAAATATCCTCCATTAATCGTATATACCAATAGTAAAACAGCAAATGTAATTGCAAATAAAATCAATGAATATTGGTTAGCCCCTGTGTAATTCATCGCTTCTACCTCGTCGTAAATGGCAATAGACGCTACCCTGGTCTCATTTGGGATACTTCCTCCAATCATAAGCACCACCCCGAATTCTCCAATTGTATGTGCAAATGATAAAACGATACCGGTTAATAATGCTGGTTTTATATTGGGTAAAAGCACTCTGAATAAGGTCTCTCGCTTTGATTTTCCCAATACGATCGAAGCTTCACTTAAGTAAAGCGGTAGTTTGCTCAATCCGGCCTGTATCGGATGGACCATAAAAGGAAAGCTATAGATGACTGAGGCGAAAACGAGTCCTTCGAAGGAGAAAATTAATTTAAGCCCAAAATGCTCACTTAGCCAAAATGCGAATCGATTTGAAGGACTAAATACGATAAGAAGATAGAAACCCAGTACTGTTGGAGGAAGCACAAGCGGCATGCTTACTAAGGTTTCGATGATTGGTTTGAGTTTCGATTTAGTAAAAGACAACCAATAGGCGATGGGAATTGCAAGAAAAAACAAAATAACGGTGGTTATCAGTGCCAATCTAAAGGTCAATATGATAGGTCCCCAATCCATTATTGTGCAAGCATTATTTCATTTGTTTTAACCATTGCCGTTATCTTCATTCCGGGTTCTAATTTGAGTTTTTCCAATGACTGGCTCGTAATAATTGAAGTGAGTTCATTTTCATAGTATAGAAGGCGAATACTGCTAAGTAATTTTCCTTTTTTAATATCGGTAATCTTACAGGGAAAAACGTTTTCAATACTGATTTTATGAGTTTCATCACTTGCTAAAATCACTTCAGTCTCTTTAAAAAGAATATTGATCGCTTTATTTTTTATTAAATAATCTACTGTTTGAGGTGTTTCGATTATAATTACCGAAAAAAAAGCGTCTTCGCACTGTACAGTAACCAATGATAAACTATCGCAAACCTCAACCGAAATTATAATTCCTTTTAATTTGTTCATTTTAAAATTTTACCCGGAACATCATATCCATATTTTGTAAGGATACTTTGAGCTTTGTCAGAAAATAAAAATAAATAAAACTTTTTTGCATCTGTTTCATTCCCATTGTTGTTTTTAATAAGTATCGCACTTTGTTCAATCGTTTTATAACTTTTCTTATCTATTTCTATAAAGTCATAATAAACATTGCCATCGAATGAATAGATTGTTGATTTAGCTGTAAGTGCAATTTGTGCAGCCTTAGAAATCAAAAATTGATTTGTTTGGGCTACACTTTCTCCAAAAACGAGTTTTGATGATATATCATCATACAGGCGATGAAATTTTAGCGCTTGTTCAGCAGCCCTGCCATAGGGAGCCGATTTTGGATTTGAAATTGCGATGTGATGCACCCTTTCGGAGTTTAAACTTGAAAGCGATGCAGGTATTTCCGGATTGAGACTTAAAATAATGAGATTTCCGTAAGCATATACCTTTGGCAAAGCGATATTTTTTTCAGCCTCTACTATCTTTTGGGGATAGAAAGCATCAGCAGAAACAAAAATATCAAAAGGAGCACCTTCAAGGATCTGTGCAGTTAGTTTTCCGCTTGATCCACTAATTAATGATACATGAATACCCGTTTCCATTTCAAATATATCTGCAATTTCCAGCAGAGCAATCTGCATATTTGCAGCCCCGGCAACCTTGAGATCATTTGACCGATTGTATTGACAAGAAGTGAATTGAAATAACACTAAAGTCAATATAAATACTATTTTTAAACGGTTTTTCTTAATTCTTAACATTTGGGATATAAAATTAATATCAATTTTTTATCACGCTATTTTTAAAGCTTCTTTAGTTAGCACTTTCATTTATTTTCCAAACGTATAGCCATCTGATTTCAATTATCTAATGGAAATGAAAATTTAATTACATTTGAAAGACGACTTTTTAAAATGGTATATATCATTGATAAATAGATATATACTATTTAACTAAATTAAATTAAACATGAAGAATCAAAGCGAACCTATAAGAGCATTCATTTTTATTGCATTTATTTTTTCAATTTTTTTTATTAGTTCTTGCAAGAAGGAGGAGAGTGCTCCACCTGCACCCCCATTGAGAACCTATGCAGATCTTGAAAATGATTTTGATGCCATAGATATATCTGATGGAATTGTTGATGTTTCATTAAAAGCAAGCTCTTTTTTGACCTGGGATGTCAGAATTATTTCCCCCGGAATTGTTGAAGGAGAAAGCTATCCTTTAATTTTCACTTTACATGGAGCGGCAAATGGAAGCCCTACTGCTCATCAGGCTACTGCTTGTCTTGCTGAACCCGGTTTAGAAGCTTTGGGAGCTATTATTATCAGTCCCAATGGATATTTTTATCAATGGTATGATGGACCCAATATTCAACAAGTTTTAACACTCGTAAATTTAGCGAAGAAGTATTGGCCCGTCGATACCACTAAAATAGCGCTTACCGGATTTAGCAACGGAGGAAATGGAAGCTGGTTTTTTGCGGAAACACATCCCGAAATATTTAGTGCCGCGATACCAATGGCAACATCTTATAATACGTATAATACGGATTCAATTGGAAGATTTATTGAAACCCCGCTTTATGTGATACATGGAGAAAATGATGAATTATTTCCTTTGGAAGATACTCAATTGTGGGTTGATGTAACGCAGGCGGTCGGGACAAATGTAACTCTTGTAGTCGCTCCGGGATTAGGTCATTACGAACCCTGTGAATATGTTGATTATTTGCAGGATGCTTCACAGTGGCTGATCAATGATATTTGGCAATGATCAGGGAATTTCATAAAGTGTTATATCGCCCAACCTATCAGCTTCTCCTTCAGTTGCTTTTAAGTTGATCTTTACTTCGCCATTAGTATATACATCTACGATCAGGTAATTGGAATCAATTGCTCTTCCCATACCGGAAGCTACAAGGCGGACATTGCTATATTTATAATAAGCAAATGGAGAGGCGGGTTCTGTGGCACCAACATCTCCTGAAAATAAATAAACAGGTTTATTTGTATTTTGGAGGATGGGATCTATTTCTGCCCAATAATTAGTAGATCCAGGATAATGAGGAGCGTAGTTTACTCCAATGTTCTGGAAGATACTGTCCGGACTCCACCATATCAACTCGTGGCAAAAAAGGAAGATATTTGAGACGTTTTCGATGGAAGTCAGGCTGCTTTCTAAAAAATCTTTTTGTTCGCCTTCGATTTTCCAATTATCTGAATTGAGAATGATAAATAGATCACTTCCTTCTATAAACGAGTAATAATAGCTTCCAAAGCGATCCAGAAACACCTCTCCTCTGTCATGATTGCCTGCAGAAACATGATAGTCGATACCAAGTGTTTGCATATCCGTTATAGCAGAATCCCATTGAACTTCATTTAAATTGTTCCTGACAACATCGCCGGTATAGATGGCGTGAATTAGCTTTGGGAATTCCTGTATGTAAGAAAACTGAGCTTTAAATGGAGGATAAAAACCTATGCTAATTGCCAGTGGATCGCCATATACATGACCTGCAACAAGGAAGGAATAGCTTATTTCATTTGAGATTGATGGAGCACTATTTTCTTTTTTTGAACATGAAGAAAATATAATAAGAATGCAATAGGGCAGAAGTACCCGATTTATTTTAAGCTTCCATATCATCGATCTAATATTTTGAATCTACACCAATTTTCACCCAATCGGTATTATTGAGAATGGCATCTTTCGCTAAGTTATTGATCAATGAAGTAAATTCGATCGTCAGTGAATTACCGGTTCGAAGGGACAATTCTTCTAAAGTTTCTCCCTCATTTGCCTGTACAATATGTACAGTGGTTTTGTAAATTGAATTACGCTCATCGCTACTCATTGTATGAAAGCTTTCAACGCATTCGTCGAGAACCTGACTGTATTTTTGCTCAACGATCTCAACAAATTGATAGACTCTTCCATCTCTCTTTAGCCATAATAATTTTCCTATAATTCTTTGTCCCTGATACATTTTTTCGAACTGGATGATATGAGCAGGAAAACCGTTTACCTTGATGGCTTCGTTTTGTTTTGCTTGAATATCATAGTTTTTTGAAAATTCTTTTAAGAAAATTTCTGCATGCTGGCTCGGATCCTTCGATGAGTCTGCAAGAAGAAAAACCAATTGGGAATTTTTGTCAGGGGAGCTAAAAGACAGTGCATTTGGTGAATTTATTCCAATCCAATCCGATGGAAAAGAAAAAACAAAATTCATATCAGGATGAAGAAATTCTCCATCTTTTATAAGGCCTGTTCTTGGATCTTCCCCTATGACGATACCTTCCAGATGATCCAGAAATGCTTTATGCTTTTTATTATTTTCAGGCTGTTTTTCATAGTCTAATTTCGGGATGTACTTATTTAATTCCTCCACTCGTTTTGGAGTATAGGGATGTGAATCGAACCAGGATGACTTCTCCACGTTGCCACTTTCCAGGCTTACTTCATCAGAGATCTTTTCTAAGATAATGGCAATCCCACTAGGGTCATATCCTGCAGCAGATGCTAATTTCGCACCGTTTAGATCGGCTTCTTTTTCATTTGATCTGCTATAAGCAGAATTGAAAAGCAGAACAGGTGAGATCAGTAAATTTCCGGCATTGGGAGCTATTGTTCCGACGATGGCTCCGGGAATAAGTAATATGGAAGAAAAAATACTCCTGTTTTGTGATTTTCTGGCATGTTGATTATGCACATGTGTGATCTCGTGACCCATTACACCCGCCAGCTCGTCTTCTGAATTAACTAAGACCAATAATCCTCTTGAAAAATAGACAAAACCGCCTGGTAAGGCCATAGCATTTGGCTCTTGCATATCAAGAATGCCAAATTTATAATCGAATTTTTGAGGGTCCAGGTATTGAACTAATTTTTGACCGACTTCATTTAAATTTTCTAATGCAGGATGTTCATACAATCCAATCTGTGTAATAATTGCTTTATTTGCTTCTTCTCCGAGTGCAACATCCTTCTCTAAACTTTGCCCATAGGAAAAAAGGACAATAAATAGTTGCAATAACACTAAGCTGATTTTTAATTTCATTTAAAATGGATTTACTCTTTGGGCAAAATTATAAGATTCTAAACTATTCTTTACTTAAATAAATGACTAATTTATTGAAATCGGCCGCCGAATTAATTACTGCTCTATAATCTTCAAATTCAGATACTTTGTACTGTACTTTTTCGTAAAACTCATCACAAAGGATCACTAAGAGGTTATCTTCGATGGTATAGGAAGATGTAAAACCGGCATAAACCCCATTTTCATCTTCTGCATTCACATTAATAGAAATAGATTCTAAGTTACCTAATGTATAACCTTCCGGAATGGTAAACTTTATCTCTCGATGATAAAATTTTCTAAAATCACTGTTTACCGGCTTTGTTCTTTTTGATTCCTGATACATTTCGGTTTGAGGGCCAATTAATAAGCCCAGTTTCAGTAAATATTTATCTCTGGCAACACTAACAAAATCGCTTACAGTGAATGTACTATTGATGATAAATGGTTCCACTCCTAACATGGCAAAGCCTGTGTTTTTTGTTTCAACATTTTTGATGTCCATTGTTTCTGAAATCCACGAAACCTGAGCTTTATTGGCAGTTTCAATATCATCCGGGTCCAATAATCCATAATAAGGCTGGATAGCCGATGCAAAATATCCTGAGCTTTTTGTTTCAAGATCGACGGCTAAGGCTGAAAAATCTTCGTTCATTGCTACATCCATAATCATATCATGGCGAGAATCGTTTGCTTTTGAACCTTCCATGAATTTTATCTGACTAACACCGGAAACAAAATCACCTAACTCAACTCGTTGGAAAAAAGCAGCGTAATTATCTTGTAAATAATAATCGATAATTCCGATCACTCCGAAACTATCGTTCGGATCTAAATACTTGTCAAATTCAGGAAAATACATCAGATAAGTATCTAAATAACTATATGATTCGAATTTAGCGTCGAATAATTCATTTGAACGATCACAGGTCATCAGAACTTCGTATTGAATATTTAACTCCTTACATGCTATGGCTATGGATTTTATCAATCCTAAAGGATTTGTGATCTTATTTTTAGCTACAAATGAGAGGTCCTTTAAATCATCAGAATAGGCATCGACAATGGCGATCGATTTTTTTAAATAGACTTCCAGACCTCTGATTTGATCTTCTTTATTTGATAAATTTTTAATCCCACTTTCCTTTATCCATTTGGAGACAATTTTCAGATCTGTTTTACTTCCGGTGGTACTGGTATTAATAATATAATCGGCCATATTGCTATAGCTGATAATATCCTTCTTGTTATTGTATAGGTTTTCACTTAGCTTATATACCACTTGAATTGCATTTACCAAATAAAATGCCTGATCTTCACTTATGTATTTTGGTATATAAT
>Ga0316188_10000439_pt1 | contig 17807 bp, 17 predicted proteins | sample Phiworburrow1_MG_FD_204933 | JGI IMG/M metagenome (GOLD analysis project Ga0316188, IMG submission 204933) | Coastal sediment microbial communities from Maine, United States - Phippsburg worm burrow 1 | ecosystem: Environmental > Aquatic > Marine > Coastal > Sediment | place: USA: Maine...
TTGTTGGTTGCAATCAGCGTATCTAATGCAACCAAAGCAATATCCACGGAAAACCCCATAGGAGAGGCAGCACTGACGCCAGGGGCAAAGGCAGAAGAAAAACCGTCTAAATCAATGGTCAGGTATAAAAAATCAATATCCTTACAGAACTCATTAATTTTATTAATTACGTAAGAAGTATTCTGCTTGTGAAAAAGCTCGGCCTCTATATATTTTACCTCCCATTCACGGGCCCGCTCGAATAATATACTGTCATTTGCATCATTTCTTATGCCCAGGCATAAGTAACGGAAGTCCGAATTTTGATTTTTGCTGTCGGTTGCAATTTGAAAAAACGGCGTTCCCGAATTATTGCCATCCTCGTTGGACCTCAGGTCAAAGTGGGCATCCAGGTTTACTATCCCAATCTTTTGTTGAATTCCAACAAATTTTTTAATTCCATTGTAATGTCCGTAAGCTATATCATGACCTCCTCCTATTAATAAAGGAATTCCTTGCTGACTCAGGATCTGAGTTACTTTTTCAGTAAGGATACTTTGTGCTTTCTCCATGTCATCCGCCACGCATACTACATTACCGGCATCTAAAATGGCTGTGTTTTCGGCTAAATGATGAGGTAGTCTGGCCAACTGCCGGCGGGCTGCCTGAGGACCTTCCCTGGAGCCTGTTCTTCCCATATTTCTCTTTACACCTTCATCACATTCATATCCCAGGAGCACGAAAGTTTTATCCTCTGAGATGGGGATATTTTGCAACTCAAGGTCAATATGTTTTACCTTCTGGTAGACATACAGTTCCTGAGCCGATTCTCGTCCGGTCCAAATATTTTTGTCTGTTGGTTTGTAAAGATTCATTGGTTTTAATCGAATAATCCTTCTAATAATTCATCTTCCACTATGTTGGGCAATGTAACTCTTAAATCAGGGCTGCGTTTCATTTCCCTTTTTATGGCAAAAAGTGCTTCTTCATTTCTAGCCCAGCTTCTGCGTGATATGCCATTATTTACATCGTAGAACAACATGTTTTTTAATCGTTTATCAGCTTCATCAGAACCATCAAGCACCATCCCGAAACCTCCGTTTATGACTTCCCCCCAGCCAACGCCACCACCGTTGTGTATGGAAACCCAGGTGGCTCCTCTAAAACTATCTCCAATAACATTGTGGATAGCCATATCTGCCGTAAACTGGCTTCCATCATAGATATTGCTGGTTTCCCGGAAAGGAGAATCGGTACCGCTTACATCGTGGTGATCCCTTCCCAGGACAATGGGCGCAGAAATTTTGCCTGTCCCGACGGCATTATTAAAAGCCTCCGCAATTTTAATCCTTCCTTCGGCATCCGCATATAAGATGCGGGCCTGCGAGCCAACCACCAAGTTATTTGAATCAGCCTCTTTAATCCATTTGATATTGTCCTGCATTTGCTGTTGAATCTCTTCCGGTGCAGTTTCCTTGATTTTCTCCATAACATTTAAAGCTATTTCGTCAGTTTTATGAAGGTCATCAGGTTTACCGGAGGTGCATACCCATCGAAAAGGACCAAATCCAAAGTCAAAGCACATCGGCCCTAAAATATCCTGAACATAAGAAGGATATTTAAAATCGACATTATTTTCGGACATAACATCCGCACCAGCCCTGAAGGCCTCCAGTAAAAAGGCATTGCCATAATCAAAGAAATAAGTTCCTTTTGCTGCGTGTTTATTAATAGCGAGTACCTGTCTCCTCAAAGATGCCTGAACCAACTCTTTAAAATGTTCCGGATTTTCCGCCATCATGGTATTCGCTTGTTCAAAGGACAATCCGGCCGGATAATAACCGCCCGCCCAGGGGTTGTGCAAAGAAGTTTGATCCGACCCCAGATGAATAAACAAGCCTTCTTCATAAAACCGTTCCCAGACTTCCACTACATTGCCCACATAGGCCAGGGATAAAACTTCTTTCTTAGCTATGGCCTGTTTGGTTCTGTTAATCAGAGTATCCATGTTGCTATGGAGCTCATCAACCCAGCCCTGCGTATACCTTTTAGAAGCCGCTGCTTCATTTACTTCGGCACAAACAGTAATACAGCCTGCAATATTGCCTGCCTTTGGCTGAGCTCCGCTCATGCCGCCTAAGCCGGCAGAAAGGAATATTTTCCCATTTGGGGATTCAGATTTTGGCAAAACCTTTCTAAAAGCATTCATTACCGTAATGGCAGTTCCATGCACTATTCCCTGGGGTCCAATATACATATAAGACCCTGCAGTCATTTGCCCGTACTGCGTCACCCCAAGGGCATTGAATTTCTCCCAATCATCCTGGCTGGAATAGTTGGGAATCATCATTCCATTGGTAATTACGACCCTTGGTGCTCCCGCGGAAGAAGGGAATAATCCCATTGGATGTCCCGAATACATGTGAAGAGTTTGCTCGCTGCTCATGGTGGCGAGGTACTGCATGGTAAGCAGATATTGAGCCCAATTCTGGAAGACCGCACCATTACCTCCGTAAGTAATTAATTCTTCCGGATGTTGAGCTACTTCAGGGTCCAGATTATTCTGTATCATAAGCATTATTGCAGCTGCTTCCCTGGTTTTAGCCGGATATTCTGAAATTGGCCGGGCGTACATTTTATACGCCGGTTTAAAACGATACATATATATTCTTCCATAGTTCTCCAGTTCCAAGGCGAATTCTGATGAAAGATCAGTATGCCAGGCCGATGGAAAATAGCGAAGTGCATTTCTTATGGCCAACTTTTTTTCTTCCAGGCTTAGTATTTCTTTTCTCTTTGGCGCATGATTATATTCAGGGATCCGAAGTCTTGGCTGTGGCAATTCAGTGGGAATTCCCAATAGGATCTCATCACTAAAACTAAATTCTGTTTTGGAACTTGGCATTTTTCCTATGGATTGTGTTTGTCGTAGATCAATTTACCCTTTTTAAAAACCATACATGGTTTAAATGCCCCCTGGTTGTAAAGGACTTCGTTAAAATCTGTAGTATGAAATAAACTAAAATCAGCCAGGTAGCCAGCTTTCAATTTTCCTCTGTCAGCCAATTTAAGGGCCGCCGCGGCCCTGAACGTAATTCCTGCCAGTACTTCAGCGTTTGTTAGTTTTTGCATAGTCCCTAATATAGCGGACTGGGTAAGAAGATCACCCATTGGGGCAGAGCCCGGATTATGGTCACTTGCAATTGCCAGTGCGCCACCTGCATCCAGAATTTTCCTGGCAGGCGTAAAATTACAACCTAAGCCCAATGAGGCCCCGGGTAATGCAGTGGCAATGACATCACTTTTGGCCAGTAATTCTATTTCACGGGACGTACTTGCTTCTAAATGATCTGCGCTAACAGCCTTAAAATTGACTGCCACTTCACTTCCTCCTGCTGAGAACTGATCTGCATGAATGGTTATGTCAAAACCTAATTCTTTAGCTTTAGACAGGTAAGGCCCTATTTCCGATGCGCTAAATGCCCCTTTTTCAATGAAGGCATCAACTCTGTTGGTCAATTTTTCCTTCTTTAAAAAAGGCAACAGTTGCTCACTTATTTCTGACAGATATGCTTCCGGAGTCCCATTAAAATCCCTTGGTACCATATGTGCGGCCAAACAAGTGGAAACAAAATCCAATGGAAACTGTTCGGCAGCCTCCTCAATGGCTTCCAGCATTTTAATTTCTTCCTTTACGGAAAGACCGTAACCACTTTTTACCTCTATGGTGGTGACACCGTTTTTAAGATGTTGTTTGGCCCTTTTTAGTATTCCCTTGACCAGTTCTTTTTTAGTGGCCTTTCTTGTTTGTTGTACAGTATCCCATATACCTCCGCCCTCCTCTGCGATTTCCAAATAGGTCTTGCCGGCATTTCTCATTGCGTAATCCCTCGCCCTGGTACCTCCAAAACAAATATGGGTATGAGCATCTACAAATCCTGGAAGGCAGATGTGATTTCCTTCCAAATGAATTAATTTATAGTGGAGGTCTTTTACTTCGGATAACAGTTTTTTATAGGTGTCAATAGTTTTGATATAGCCATCAGCAACAAGTATCCCGGCATTCTCAATGATTTCAAGCTGATTATCTGAAACAGGACCTTTTATAGGGATCCCGGTCATTGGAATTACCTGGCTGAAGGGGCCAATAAGTGTCAATTGCTCCATAGAACTTAATAGTTTTCAAACTCTTCTGAATAGGTTGTCTGCAAAGTAAGATTCTCTTTTTTGCAAACCTGAGAGATGCGCTGTATGATGGTTTGGTTTCTTACCAGTTCTATCCCTTTTTCGATATCATCTGCAAAAACCCTGTCTTTTTTGGCAAAGGCTACTTTTTTACGTACTTCCTTATGTGCTTCATCAAGCAATATTCCCGATTTTAGCGGTTTTCTAAATTCAAACGCCTGTGTCGCGGTTAATAATTCAATTGCCAATATCTTTTCTAGATTTCCAAGCACCCTTAATGCTTTTCTCGCGGCAATGGATCCCATACTTACATGGTCTTCCTGCCCCATAGAAGTAGGGATGCTGTCTGCACTCGAAGGAAAACACAGCCCTTTATTTTCGCTGGCCAGTGCAGCGGTGGTGTATTGCAGGATCATATAGCCGGAATTTATCCCTGTATTTTCCATGAGCAATTCAGGAACACCCGGGCTATTTCCATCCAGAGCAAGATAAATCCGCCTGTCTGATATGTTTCCCAATTCCGATGCGGCAAGGCATGCATAATCCAGAGCCATAGCCAGGGGTTGTCCGTGAAAATTACCGCCGCTAATCGTCAATTCTTCATTGATTATAATTGGATTATCTGTTACGGAATTCAGTTCTATCTCTACCAATTCCTTGAGGTGTAGCCAGGTATTTCTGGAAGCTCCATGTACCTGAGGGATGCAACGCAAAGAATAAGGATCCTGCACCTTTTCACAATCAATATGATTCTCCATGATCTCAGATCCTTTCAGCAGCAATTTAATCCTTTCCGCTACATGAATATTACCCTTAAATGGACGCAGACTGTGTAATTCATGGTAAAATGGCTTAATGGAACCCTGCAAGCCTTCAATCATCATGGCTCCGATAATATCTGCATGCGAGAGGCAATTGTGCAATTTTTCCACCACTTTTATGGCATGTGCAGCGATAAACTGAGTGCCATTTATTAGCGCCAATCCTTCTTTGGGACCAAGTTCCAGAGGTTTCAGACCTGTTTTTTGAAATAATACTTCGGTCCTGACAATTTCGTTTTCAAATATGACCTTACCAAGACCTATCAGGGGTAAAAAAAGATGCGAAAGAGGTGCCAAATCTCCCGATGCACCTACTGAACCCTGGGAAGGTACAATTGGAATGGCATCATTTTCTATATGCCAGAGAATTCTGTTTAAAGTTTCCTCGGCAATGCCGGAATATCCTTTGGCAAGTGAATGTATCTTTAGAATGAGCATTAATTTGGCCAGTTCCTTTTTAATGGGCTTACCAACACCAACGCTATGGCTTTTGAGGATATTTGTTTGTAAAATCTTGGTCTCCGCTTTGGAAATATTGGTGGTACACAAAGGTCCGAATCCGGTGTTTATCCCGTACACAGCCTCCCCTTTTTCAACTATTTTTTCAACCACAAGTTGGCTCTCCCGGACACGTTTTCTGGCAACTTCGGATAATTGGCCCTTTACTTTGCCTCTTGCAATTGCCAAAGCACGACTGCAACTAAGTTCTTCTTCACCATACAAAAAGGTATGAGTTGATGAAACCATTAATTTTTGATTTTAGTACTATAAAAGTATTCATTAAGTTTCAGAAAAGTGGAATTACAACCTGACTTTAATTTGATGCTGATATAACACGCAGAAATTCTAACTTTGGAAACTTAAAATATTGAGAATGGTATTTGAATTGATAAAAAAAAGGCGATCTGTATTTCCTGCGCAATATACGAACCAGCCAATCAAAAGGTCTGAGATTGAAATAATCCTGGAAGCAGCAAACTGGGCACCGACCCATAAAAAAACAGAACCCTGGAGGTTTAAAGTCTTTTTGGATGCTTCAAAAGAGCAATTGGGGCAGTTTCTTGCAAGAAAGTATGAGGAAACTGAAGCGAACCCAAAAGTTTTTAAAGTGAAAAAACTCCTTGAAAACCCAGTCAGGTCGGCTGCGGTTATAGCGATCTGCATGCAAAGGGATCCAAACGAAAGCCTTCCGGAATGGGAAGAAATTGCGGCTACCTCCATGGCAGTCCAGAATATGTGGCTTTGTTGTACTGAAATGGGTATTGGATGTTACTGGAGCTCCCCGGGTCTGGTAAAATATATGGATGAATTTATAGATCTGGCGGCAGGGGAACAATGTCTTGGGTTTTTATATATGGGACATTACGAGGGAGAAATCCCCGATGGCGAGAGAAAGCCCATTCAGGATAAGGTAGCCTGGTTTAATTAGTAACTAATAAAAAAAGAAAAATAATTCCTGACGGTATTCCCATGCTTTTGCAATAAACAGGCCCAAGTAAACAATAGTTACCACAAATTTCAAGAAGGTTCCTGTAAGAAAACCAATAAAGGAACCGAATGCAGCCTTGAGGGCCTTTTTATTATCGGCCTTATTAAGTAGTTCTCCAATCAATGCGCCAACAAACGGCCAAATTATAATGCCAAAAACGCCCATAACAGGAAATATAATTGCCACAAGAAGGCCAACCACGGTTCCGGCCATACCTGATTTGCTTCCACCAAATTTTTTGGTGCCCATCGCCGGTATGATGTAATCTAATGCAAATACAATAGCCGCTACCACAAACGTAATCCCCAAAAACCACCAATCATTGGGTACTGCCTTGGTCATAATCAATAATAAAAGGCCTATCCAGCTAACTGGAGGGCCGGGTAATACGGGTAAAAAACTTCCCAATATGCCTGTAAGCACAAATATAAAACCCAATAAAAATAAGACGATATCCATAAAAATTATTTGCTATTGGACTAAGATAGCGCCTATTTGTTACAAGTCTTTTTAGAGATTGGGGAAATCCGGATATTCTGAGGCTAAATTGCTTGAAAAAATCGTAATTTTCCGCAAGAATACCGCTTATATGAGGAAGTTGCTATTTTTGTTCAGTCTGTGCGTTCTGTCTTCCTGTGATTTATTTACCTCCGCTGAAGTGAAAACACAAAAACTGGTGGATAAAGAGTTACAGGCAATCAATTGGAATGATGTGGACCAATATCCGTTATTTGAAAGCTGTGATGAAACGGCATCCAAAAATACTCAAAGAGAGTGTTTTGAAAATACGTTGCTTCTGCATTTTTCCAACACCCTCCGGGAATTCGAATTTATATTGGACAAAGATGTGGAGGAATCGGTATATGTAGATTTCCTGGTGGACAAAGATGGCAAAATAGCTGTGTTACGTATTGATAAAAACAGGATAATACAGGAACAGATTCCGGAATTTGATGGAATTATCAGCAGAAGCCTTAAAAGTTTGCCTAAGTTGGAACCGGCTTTAAAAAGGGGAATTCCGGTGAATGCTAAATTCAGGATCCCCATTATTTTAAATTCAGAGTAAAACTAATAAGTTGCAGAACGAAAAAATCATATTGGGTATTGATCCCGGCACTACCATCATGGGATTCGGAATCATAAAAGTTACAGGGAAGAAAATGACTTTTGTTCAAATGAATGAATTAATGCTCAAAAAATACAGCGACCCTTTTACCAAACTCAAGCTGATTTTTGAACGTACCATTGAACTAATTGACACCTACCACCCCGATGAAATTGCCATTGAAGCACCTTTTTATGGCAAAAACGTCCAATCTATGCTAAAGCTAGGCAGGGCACAGGGGGTAGCCATGGCAGCCGGCCTCTCCAGGCAGATACCGATTACAGAATATATGCCCAAAAAAATAAAAATGGCGATTACAGGCAACGGTAATGCCAGTAAGGAACAGGTGGCGAAAATGCTTCAGAGCACACTTGGATTAAAATCACTTCCGAAGAATCTGGATAGCACAGATGGGCTGGCGGCAGCGGTCTGCCATTTCTACAATGAAGGAAGGGCTGAAGTAGGCAAGGGTTATACCGGATGGTCTGCCTTCGTAAAACAAAACGGAGACCGGTTAAAGTAAGATATAATTCCCTGTGATTAAAATCTATTATTCTTGATTATCCTATGGCAGGTATCTATATTCATATTCCATTTTGCAAACAGGCCTGTTTTTACTGTGATTTTCATTTCTCAACAAACATGGCTAAAAAAGATACCATGATTTGGTCATTAGAGCAGGAGTTGTTGTTGCGCAAAGAGGTATTTCATAATGAGCAGATAGAAACTATATATTTTGGGGGTGGAACACCTTCGGTCCTGCAGATTACGGAAATAGAGCGATTACTTGATTCGGTTTACAGGAATTACAAGGTGATTGCAAGTCCTGAAATTACCCTAGAGGCCAACCCGGATGATTTGTCTGTAATTAAAATAAAGCAGTTAAGCGATTCTTCTATTAACAGATTAAGTATTGGGATACAGTCATTTTTTGATGAGGATTTAAAATTGATGAACAGGGCACACAATGCTGATGAGGCCCATATTTGTCTTAGTGAAGCCAGGAAACATTTTGATAATATTTCAATCGACCTGATTTACGGGATACCGGGGTTGACGAATACACGTTGGGAGGAGAATATTACAAAAGCCCTTTCATATAGTTTGCCGCACCTCTCCAGTTATGCGTTGACCGTAGAACCTAAAACAGCATTAAAAGCCCTTATAAAGAAAGGGGTAATTCCGGATGTAAATGATGAAACAGCACAACAGCAGTTTTATATGCTGCTGGATCAATTGGAAGGTGAAGGATACCTGAATTATGAAATTTCCAATTTTGGAAAAGAGGGTTACTTTTCCAGGAACAACACTGCGTATTGGCTTGGGAAAAGGTATCTGGGCATAGGCCCTTCTGCACATTCTTACGATGGGAATAAAAGGAGTTGGAATATCAATAATAATTCGAAATATATAAAGTCTATTTCTCAGAAGGCACTTCCAATGGAAGAAGAACTGCTCACTAAAACAGACAGGTATAATGAATATATTATGACTGCCCTGCGAACAATTTGGGGTGTTTCACTTAACCGAATTAAGACCGTTTTCGGTGATAGGTATTATAAGTACTTACTGCAGCAATCAAATAAATATTTAAATCAGGAATTGCTCCTTTTGGATGGGGATAAGTTAACTGTTGCCAAAAAGGGAAAGTTTTTGTGTGATGGGATTGCAAGTGATTTATTTATGATTAAATTGAAAAGGGATTCTTAGATTAAAGCCTATGCGTGCAATTATTAAACATGATAACGGGGATTTTCAGGTCGATTTTTCCAGACCCCTGGATATTTCAATTCCTTTAAGGGGAAATGAATCCAATGTTAGGGCCTGGAATCTCAGCGCACCAGTAATAGAGCCACACAGAGAAGAGGGATTTATTGGGAAAGTATCTGAGGGAGCTTCTACGAACTTTAATGATATAAGCTTTAATCCCCACGCACATGGAACACATACGGAATGCATAGGGCATATCACAGAAGAGAGTTACTCCATCAACAAACAATTGTCCAACTATTTTTTCCTGGCCGAAGTCATAACCATTGCCCCCGAAAAATATCAAAAAGATTTTGTGATATCCAGAAAACAAGTTCAATATGCTTTAGGTAATAAAAAATGTGAAGCACTCATTATCAGAACTTTGCCTAATCTTAAGGATAAATTATCCAGGCAATATTCCAATACAAATCCGCCTTATTTACTGGAGGAAGCAGCTCAGTTTTTAGCGGATACGGGAATAAACCATTTGCTTATAGACCTCCCTTCTGTCGATAAAGAAAAAGACAATGGGGCTCTTCTGGCGCACAGAGCTTACTGGCAAATTGAGGGCCATAAGCGCACAATGGCGACAATTACAGAATTTATTTTTGTGGATAATTCTATTGCAGACGGCACTTACTTGTTGAACTTACAGCTGGCCTCAATGGAAAATGACGCCAGCCCAAGCAGGCCGGTCTTATTTAAAGTCATGGAGCTATGAAAAATTTTATTAAACTGGAGGAATGCGCAATGTTGGGATTTGGGTTCTGCCTGTTTACCCTGCTACCTTATGCGTGGTGGTGGTTTTTTGTGTTTCTTCTGGCACCCGATGTTGGTATGTTGGGATATATTTTTGGAAATAAATCAGGGGCTATTGTGTATAATATTTTCCATCATAAAGGTTTGGCGATAGTTATTTATATTTTTGGAGCTTATTTTTCTTTTCCTTTGTTGGAGGGAGTCGGGATAATAGTATTTTCACATGCATCTTTGGACAGAGCATTGGGGTATGGACTGAAGTATAAGAAAGGGTTTAAGTACACACATTTGGGAGAATTAGGAGGACATAATGGATAATATTTTTGAACTTTTTTTGGGATTAATATTGGGTGCTATCCTGATGTATTGGATGTTCTCCTTATTTCGTATAAAGAGGAGCAAAGAATTAACCGAACACCAATCTACCATAATACTGGAAAAGATCAAGAGCGTTTGTAAGTTAATTTCCGTGGAAGGTGATTTTGCAGAGATTTACAAGTATGAAAATACCAGGGAACACTTTATGAGCTTGCTAAGCAGCAAGAAAAAAGCCCTGATTGTAATTAATGCCAAAGCTCATATAGGGTATGACCTTAAAAAAGTGCTAATGCATGCCGATACAGATAAAAAGAAAATAATTCTCACTAACTTTCCTCAGCCGGAAGTTCTTTCAATAGAGCCTGAACTTGAATTTTACGACATAAAAAATGGGCTATTCAACTCATTTACTCCAAAAGATCTGACGGTTTTGAACCAGGAAGCTAAAAAACATGTCATGGAGAAAATCCCTCAAAGCGGACTTATGGATACCGCACGTCGGGAGGCTTTAGAGGCGGTTTTATTGATTGAGAAGATAGTTGAAACCATTGGCTGGAAACTAGATTATTCAGCTTTGGAATTAAGTGCCCAGGATAAACCCTTTATTGAAAAATAGTATTCTAAATTTAAATTATAATAACATGAAAAAGTCATTTTGTATATTAACCCTAATATTAATATCAATAACCACATACAGCCAACAAGATAAGAAAATGAAAAATTTAAATCCAGCGTTCGTACACACCGTGTATTTTTGGCTTAACAATCCGGATAGCAAGGATGACCAGAAGAAGTTTGAAAAGGCGATTGGCAAGTTCATGAAAAAGTCCAAATATTCAGATACGCGTTATGTAGGAAAACCTCCAAAGGCCACACGGGATGTCGTAGACGATTCATTTACTTATGCTTTGATCGTAAGTTTTAAATCTGCTAAAGATCAGGAGAAATATCAGAAGGAAAAGGCGCATCTGGAATTTATTGAAGACGCGCAAAGCCTTTGGAATAAGGTGATCGTATATGATTCCCAGGGAATCAAACTGTGATCTTCCCAGGAATTGCCACAACGCTTAAGAAGTTTTTTCAGCCAAGAGGCTAGTTAAATGGCTTTTGAAAATGAACATTGAAGAATTCAGAGAGCTTTGCTTGCTAAAAAAAGGAGTTACCGAAGAATTTCCTTTTGATGCTGAAACCTTGGTTTTTAAGGTAATGGGAAAAATATTCACCATTGCCCCCCTCGAAAGGATTCCCTCGCAGGTTAATTTAAAATGTGACCCGGAAAGGGCCATTGAACTAAGGGAAACCTACGACGGGATAATTACCCCCGGTTACCATATGAGCAAGGTGCATTGGAATACGCTATTCCTGGAACAGTTGCCGGCAAAACTGATTGCAGAACTTGTAGATCATTCCTATGAATTGGTTGTTTCCAGGTTAACCAAAAAACAAAAAACGGAGCTGAAAGCACTGATTTAATCTTCAAACCCCTTTAAGAAAACTATATCTTTAGGACCTCAATTAAAAGAGCGAGTTTTAAATGCAGAATCCCAAAGGGTTTTATAGAGAAAGAAAGGATAAATTGAGCAATTTGCTTGTTCAGGTAAAAAAGCAGTTATTGTTCTCCAGTATACTGAGACTTGTGGTTTTTATACTTGCAATTTTCGCGATATACCTTTTTAATCACCACACAAATTACATTCTTTTAATTGTCCTTTTTACGGCAATGGCATTCCTTTTTTTAGTTTCCCGGCATGCCAACCTGAACTACAAAAAAGACAGATTATCCACCCTGATCTCCATAAATGAAACTGAATTACTGGTATTGGAAAGAAAATTTTATCAGTTATCCGGGGGAAATGAATTTATAGATCGGGAACATTTTTATAGTCAGGATATTGATTTATTTGGTAAGGGATCCTTTTACCAATACTGTAATCGCACAACCTTGACGGAAGGCAGCAAAAACCTTGCAGCCCTGCTTACGGAAAACAATATTGAAAATGTACAGGCAAAACAGGAAGCCATCAAAGAACTTGGATCAATCGCGGAATGGAGGCAGGAATTTTCGGCAGTGGCCCAATTGATGAAAACGGATTTATCCTCAGTCCAGCTGCTGGACTGGTTGAAATCATATAAGCCATTTGTACCTAAAATAATGAATACACTCCCAAACGTGTTTTCTGTATTTTCATTGGGTATGATTGGTCTCTATTACTTTGATTACCTTCCCGGATGGGGGTTGCTGTTTTGGTTTTTTCTTGGCCTGGGTATTACCGGTAAATACTTAAGGAGGGTTAATATACTTTCCGAGAATACATCGAAGGCACAAAACAGTTTTCAGCAGTATCAAAAATTGATATTGCTTTTGGAGGATATCAATTTCAACTCCGGGTTATTGAATAATCAAAAGGAAAATATTTTGGAGGATGGCCTCCGGGTTTCCAAAGTGTTAAAACAATTTTCCAGGATGCTTAATGCTTTTGACCAAAGGAATAATATGCTTTTTGGCGTGCTGGCAAATGCATTTTTATTATGGGACTTGCGGTATGGTTATGCTATAGAAAAATGGATTGGTATTCATGGGAATAGTGCAGAACACTGGCTAAATGCAATTGCCTTTTTTGACGCATATAACAGCCTGGGAAATTTTGCATTTAACCATCCCAATTATACTTTTCCTGAAATCATAAAAAGTGATCTTATTATTGAGGCTGTAAATGTTTCACACCCAATGTTGGATCCCGCAGATGGCGTTACAAATAATTTTAAAATTCACAGGGAAGAATTCTTTATAATTACCGGTGCTAATATGGCCGGGAAGAGCACCTTCCTGAGAACAATCTCCCTTCAGATTGTGATGGCTAATATGGGCCTGCCGGTTTGTGCTTCATCAGTTAAATATCATCCCATTAAATTGATAACCAGTATGCGTACTACAGATTCATTAACCGAACACGAATCTTACTTTTTTTCTGAACTAAAACGCTTAAAGTTTGTCATTGATAGCATAAAGGAAGAAAAATACTTTATTGTTCTGGATGAAATTTTAAAAGGCACCAATAGTATTGACAAGGCAATAGGATCTAAAAAGTTTATTGAAAAATTAGTCGGTTCTCATTCTACCGGTCTTATAGCCACGCACGATTTAAGTCTTTGTGAAGTGGCCGATAATCTCGAAAACGTAGAGAACTACTATTTTGATGCCGAAATAATAAATGAAGAACTGCATTTTGATTATCAATTTAAAAAGGGGATTTGCCAAAACATGAATGCCTCTTTTTTATTGAAAAAAATGAATATAGTTGACTAAATACACCTCCTATGGATTCACTAACACAAATAGTTTTAGGCGCCTCAGTAGGGGAGGTGGTATTAGGTAAAAAGGTAGGGAACAAGGCCATGTTCTATGGTGCAATAGCAGGTACAATTCCCGACCTTGATTTTCTTAGCAGGTATTTTGTGGATACGGTTACAGCAACGGAATGGCACAGGGGTTTTAGTCATTCTATTCTCTTTAGCCTTCTTTTTGCACCTGTTTGTGGGTGGCTGATTTCCAAAATCGAAAAAAAATCGGGGGTACGCTGGCAGGAATGGACCAAACTTATGTTTTGGGGGTTATTCACACACCCAGTTTTGGACTCTTTTACCACATGGGGGACACAACTTTTTTGGCCTTTTGATCTGCGGTTGGCCTTTCAGAATATCTTTGTAATAGATCCTTTATACACATTCCCTTTTTTATTGTTCCTGATTTTAGCGATGAGAAAACACAGGCTGTCGCCCGACAGAAGAAAATTTAATAAAATTGGGCTTATGGTCAGTACTTTTTACCTGGCAGCAACCTTACTGCTGAAGGGGATAACCTATAGGAAATTCACCGATAATTTGAAGGATCAAAATATTGCATATAAACAAATACAGACCAGGCCTACCCCTTTTAATACCATACTATGGACTGCAAATATAGATACAGGGAACGAATACCTGATAGGCGAATATTCCTTGTTTGATACCAAACCAATTGTGTTCAGAAGCTACCCTAAAAACTATGGGTTATTGGGTAATATGGCAGGCGAGGATAAACTCAAACGTTTAATCAAAATTGCTGAAGGCTGGTATACCATTTCTTTCAATAATGGAATCTTGTTATTTAATGATCTCCGTTTTGGTTTGATAAACCTGAACCCTGTTGACCCTAAATTTGCTTTTAGCTACAGGCTGCAAAAAATAAACAATGAGGTTATAGTTGAGGAAACCCCAAAATTTAAAGAAGACGCACAAAACGTTTTAATAGAATTGTGGGCCAGGATCTGGGGAAATTAAATGGCGATATTCCTCAATATTTATTAATGGATATTTCCTATAAGCTTTTTATCTGAAGATCGTGAAAAGTATCTGCCTGCAATCGTAATAACTCTTCTGCCTTCTGTTTTTTATAGGCATACACAGCTTGTTCTTCTGCTATTTCGCCATATATTTTTTCATTCAGTGCCGTGTCTGTAGCAAGGATTTTTTGTCGCTGTAATACTTTTTGCATCACCCAGGTCTCCACCGCACTTTCTTCATCTTCCAGTTTTAGGTCATAGGGTCCTTTAGGAGCCAGGAGCTTTACAAATATTGGTGAAGTTTCAATGGCAAGGAAGAGCAGGAAAATAAAGAAGGATGGAAACCATGGGAGTTCTCCCAGGGCATTAATACGCGCCATAAGGCCGTCAAAACCATCAATAATGGGCTGGGAGTTAGTAACAGCCTGAGTATATTCTGCATTTAACGCAGAGATCTGATTTTCTATATCTGTAATCTTTTTTGCATTGGCTTCCTTCAATTGTCTTAATTCCAGAAGGGCAGCATCGTGTTTTTCGCGTTTTTCCTTGTATACAGGCCCTTTGCCTAAAAGCATGGTACCGGCTCTTCCCTCGGCCTCTGAAATATAGGTGTCGTAGAGGGCATTGGTCTCTGTTTCCTTTAGGTTTATTTCATTTTTAAGGCCCGAAATATCTTCATTCAAGCCCGTAACCAAAGGAGTATACTGTTGTGCAATCTGATCTTTATTTGCAAGTGTGAGTACATTCTTTTGTTCCAGTAAAACCTGGTTGATTTCTTTTTCGAAAATTTTCATTTCCAGGGGTTTGGAAATTACTACGGCAATTATAACTGCTAAAATTATCCTGGGAGTAGCCTGGAGAAATTCACTTTTAAGTTTATCCCTTTTTTTAATGGTGGAGACAATAAAACGGTCCAGGTTAAAGATTAGAAGGCCCCAGATAAGGCCGAAAAATACAGCTGTGTAGACGTTGTCAAATACGGTATAGAGTGCATAACTACTGGCAATAAACGCCATTACAGCAGTAAAAAAAACAGTGGCACCAATACCTGCGTATTTGTTTTGTTCTCCTGAAGAACAGGATTTGAGAATACCGGGATCCGCTCCGGAACAGAGGATAAAAAAGCGTTGTATCATTATAGTGTTCGTTTTTGATTCTAGTGGTTAGAACGCAATTTGTGAAGATTTGTTACACCATAATCCAATAAAAACAACTCATTAGTAAGGATTTATGATTTGTCCAAATAATTTCTGAGTAATTTGAAGTGTACTTTCCGGCCTAAATACCCCTTAATTTCCTGAAGAAAAAAGTTCTGTGTAGTATTTATAAAAATAAGGGATCGTCTCAATTCCTTTTAAAAAGTTCCAAACCCCAAAATGTTCGTTGGGAGAATGAATGGCATTGCTGTCCAGTCCAAAACCCATTAAAATGGATTTGGATCCAAGTTCCTTTTCAAATAATGGAACAATAGGTATGCTTCCGCCGTTTCTTTTTGGCACCGGTATTTTTCCAAATGTGGTCTCATAGGCCCTGCTTGCCGCCTCGTAGCCTATACTCCCAATTGGGGTTACATAGCTTTCACCCCCATGGTGTGGTATAACTTTTACTTTTACCCCTGCAGGCGCTATATTTTCAAAATGGGTTTTAAAAAGCTGTGTTATCTCATGCCAGTCCTGATGGGGGACAAGGCGCATGGATATTTTTGCATGAGCCTTGCTCGCGATAACCGTTTTTGCACCTTCTCCTGTATAGCCGCCCCAGATACCATTTACATCAAGGGTAGGCCTAATGGAGTTTCTTTCATTAGTGGTATATGAGGATTCACCATATACATCGTCTATATCCAGAGCTGCCTTATAAGCGTCCAGGTTAAAAGGAGCTTTCTCCATGGCATCCCGCTCTGCGCGTGTGAGTTCATCTACCTTGTCATAAAACCCGGGAATAGTAATATGGTTATTTTCATCGTGCAATGAGGCAATCATTTTTGCAAGGATATTGATAGGATTAGCTACTGCCCCTCCATATAATCCTGAATGTAAGTCCCTGTTAGGACCGGTAACCTGGACTTCCACATAACTCAACCCCCTTAGTCCTGTTGTAATAGATGGAATGTCATTTGCAATCATGCCGGTATCGGAAATCAGAATAATATCATTGGCCAGTTTTTCACGATTTTTTTTAACAAAGGCCGACAGGCTTTCACTTCCTACTTCTTCCTCCCCTTCAATCATAAATTTAACATTACAGGGGAGCGAGTTGTTTGCGACCATAAACTCGAGCGCTTTTACATGCATATACACCTGGCCTTTATCATCAGAAGCACCTCTTGCGTAGATCGCACCATCGGGGTGGAGTTCCGTTTTTTTAATTACGGGTTCAAAAGGAGGGGAATCCCATAGGTCTATTGGATCTGGTGGTTGTACATCATAATGGCCATATACCAGAACCGTTGGCAGATTCTCATCAATCCTTTTTTCCCCATAGACTATAGGATATCCCTGAGTTTCACAAATTTCCACAACATCACAACCGGCATCTTTTAGTGAAACGGCAAAAGCTGCAGCTGTATCCAGGACATCCTGGGAATAAGCGGAATCGGCACTTACAGAGGGCATTTTTAAAAGGCCAATGAGCTCATTAATAAATCTTTCTTTGTGTTGATCCAGGTACGCCTTTATGTTTTGCATTGTGAAAATTTTCAAGAATGACTAAATTTACGAAAAGAAGGTAGATATTTTTAAAGTTCAATTATTTTTAAATTGAAATTTTGCTTTATATTTGCAACCCCGTAATACCGATACTTAATTGGGCGGGAAATGCAGGCGTGGTGGAATTGGTAGACACGCTAGACTTAGGATCTAGTGCCGAAAGGTGTGAGAGTTCGAGTCTCTCCGCCTGTACATTTAAAGAAAACCTCCGGAGACCGGAGGTTTTTTGTTTTGGGAAAAGCTGACATTGGGGGAGAGACGAGAAGTTTATCCCGCCCATGGCGGGAAGTCTCTCCGCCTGTACATTTAAAGAAAACCTCCGGTCTCCGGAGGTTTTTTGTTTTGGGAAAAGCTGATATTGTGGGAGAG
>Ga0316188_10000440_pt1 | contig 17794 bp, 10 predicted proteins | sample Phiworburrow1_MG_FD_204933 | JGI IMG/M metagenome (GOLD analysis project Ga0316188, IMG submission 204933) | Coastal sediment microbial communities from Maine, United States - Phippsburg worm burrow 1 | ecosystem: Environmental > Aquatic > Marine > Coastal > Sediment | place: USA: Maine...
AAGGATCCTGATGTAAAAATTATTATGATAAGTGCCCAAAACGGCTTTGAGATTATAAAAAGGGCTTTCAAAAACCGGGCAAATGGTTACCTGACCAAACCCGTGACCAGGAAAAGGTTGTACAATGCCTTAAATTCTATCAAATTTGAAGGTGCCACCATGAGCAATGACATAGTTAAAGCAGTGATCTCTATGTTTCACAGAAAATCATATAACACTTTCTCTGAACGGGAAAACGAAATAATTGATTATCTGTGTCAGGGAGCCACTTATAAGCTTATTGCCGACAAGCTTTTTGTTACCCCGAGCACGGTAAATTTTCATATTCAGAATATCTATCTAAAACTGGATGTGAACTCCAAATCAGAAGCATTGGTAAAATTGAAAGAAATCTCATAATTCGCAGAATATGTAGAAAAACTACTCGAATATTTGTCTCATTATAAGCATCATAGGAAAATTAGTTGCCAATGGTGCTTTTTTAAATCTATACTCCGCTTTACAAGTAAATGAAGAGGTATTGGGACTATATACGAGAATATTTTTTGGGTAACCCTAAAAACCTTTACTAACACCAACCCCAAAAAAATATGATCCATATTCTTTCTTAAAATCATAAGAAAATGCAGGATGTAAGCCCCAATTTTTTCCCAGCTCAAATTCATACTCGGTGCCTGTCTTTAATATAAAAAGGTTCTTATTTCTTTCAAATTCTACTCCCGGACCTGCATAGATACTCCAACCTCTCCACAAGGAATAATTGGCTACCACACCGGTAACCAGGGCAAATTCCCGGGGAATATTTTCACCTCCAAAATCGACCGCATATTTACCTAACTCAAAATCCAGAACTACACCCAATTCCCATTTTTGGTTTAACTCATAGAAATAATCTAACCCAATTGTAGGCAAATTTTCAGGTTTTATAGACTCCCCATTCTCAATAGCCTTAGGAACATGTGTAAACCCAAAGAATAGGGCAATCTTGTGTTTTATCTCCTTTTCCTGCTCCATTTCCTGAGCCTGAGTTGAAATAAAACTTAGAAGAAATATCAGAAAGGTGAGTGAAACAAATTTCATAAATGATTTTTTTGTAATACTTCCGCAAAATTTGAGTTGAAAATTAATAAAATCATTTTATTGCTGCGTGTAAATGCCGGATTTTTTGCAAGACTTGTCATGGATTGATGTTACAAATAGTGGAACACTAAAAGGTTAGCAAAAAAACCTTAACTTATTGGAGGCATAACCTATTTGTAAACCACCTTCCAGAGCGTTGGTAAAGTGATTGTTATTTTATCGGAATTGGATGAAGAACTGCCCCCTGGTAAACAGGTTCACATTTGTCCCCCACGACAGAATTTAGAAAGTTAATAACAGATCCGAGCAGCGTTTTGGCGATTTTTAAATTGCCGGATTTTACACTACCCATTTTACCATAAATGCGCTGCTCCATTAGGCTGCAGCCCTTTTTATCAAGAACATAGGCGGTAAAGCCGGGGATAGAATCATTTATAAAATCAAATTCACCCTCAAATGCAAGCCGGTTGGATGATGTACTAAATGCCGCATCCTCTGTTTTTAAAACCCCATGATCAACACTCCAACGGGTAATTACCTTAGAAACATATGTCCTGTCCTCCGGTTCCAGGTTAGCAGCTGCAATAAGACTTGTAAAATTTGCTCCTTTTGTTACAGCAATACCAATAGGTCCCGCTAATACAATGGCGCTGATATCTACCAGATTAAACTTTTGACTACGTTCGTATTTCCGCAGGAGATTATCAATATCAATACCATAAAGAATTAAAGAATCGCCCGTCATATTAACGGTACCCCTCAGATTTGTGCTCACTTCTTCCCAATTGGTACCACTTCCTGTGAATTGTAAAGAAGCATTCAATGTTCCTTCCATAAGCTTCCTGTCAGTATAATCTTCAAGGACAGATGCGATGGAGATATCTACCAGATCATACGTGAATTCAAAATCTGGAGGAGTCTTCGCAATGTCCAAAAACAAGGATCCTTTATCCTGATTACCCGATTCTCTTAAACTTGAAAAGTCCAAATTAAATTGGTCATTTGCCGCATTAAAATCAATGTCAATAGGAATTTTCGGAATACTTGAAGTATTAATGGCATCAGCATGCAGTCTCCCTGTTAAGGCTTCAATACCCACAATCCTATAGGAACCGGGAAAATGGTTAAAGCGAAGGCTATCTAATTTCAAATTGAGATTAGTAACCTCATAAGATGTGGAATCAGCTAACCTTAAAATAATATTGCTATCAGTAATGGTCGTTTGTCGCAAGGCAAAAGGAACTGTTTCTAGTACTCCTGATACATTTAAATTGCCATTCACGATAGTCAATTTATCCGCGCTAATTTCTTTTGCGTTTAACAAATCACGATCCTTCATTTCTCTGATCAGGTCTGATACATATTCCTCAGGGATATTATTTAGTTTCAGCTCGGCATTTACATCCAATGTCTGTAAATCAGCAGGGATCACAACACTCCCCAACATATCGGCAGATCCAATAGGAAGCTTAGCATGAAGTCGTGGGACATCTACACTAAACCCTGTTTGGGTCTCTCTAAATTGTATAAGGCCTTCCAGATTTGACAGACCAGGGAGTTTATCTAATTCAAAGGACATATTTTGGATCTCAATGGCCAGTGTGGGGAAATAAGAATCATAAACATCGTTATCTCTACTCACTTTTACTTTAGCTTTAAAATCACTTATACGGTCATTGATTAAGGCCGTGGAATTTGGATTTAAAATAAAATGCGAAGTATATAATTGAGAGGAACTCAATGCAAGATCTGCCTCAAGTTCCTGCTCTTTATTAAAAAGAAAATGATACAGGTTCTTAATCCTGCCATTTATCTTCATATTACTGCTGTCATATGCCATACTCAGGTTGTGTAAGGTAACCTCGTTTCCTTTTTCACTAATAGTACCATTGAACTTACTGATTGTTTTTTCAGAGGGGTTGTATTTGAACCCTATATCTTTCATTTGCAAAGACCAGCTTCCAATACTATCCATCTCATGTTCATTCTCAAGGTTGAGTAAGCCATCAAAGTCTGAGGTGAAATTAATCTTACCATGCAGGGAGTCAATATCTGAAAATTGAAAAATCTTTTCATATCCATCCAAAACCAGGGACACATTTACATCACTTTTTATATATGGCTGCTGGAAATTCTTTATATAAAAGTTACCTGAAATTGAACCTCCGGGAGTCTCACCCCTTAAATTGCGTAATGAGAGAATTGCAGTTGAAAAATCGGCGGTTACACCGGTATGCAGTTCCCCGTCAAAACCGACATTGTTAAATTTTCCCTTTCCGGCCGGGCCCACGATACTAAGGCCATTCACACCAAAATTCATATCTATTTTTGGAACATTATCTTCCATTTTGCCCTTTATTCGCCCGTTTAAAACGATATCGGCATTTTGAATCGATGACATATTCTGTTTCAGTATATCTTCCTGGATTAATTTCGACAGGAAAGCCATATCGTTCAATGAAGCATCAAATTGCATATCAATGTAATTGCCATTCTTGTGGTTATAAGTCCCTTTAATATCTACTGAAACATTTTCAAAGTTTAAAGCTCCTTTATGAATGACAATTTGTTGAGAAGCATCGATATAATCCAAATTGAGTGAAAGTGATGCCGGTCTTTGCTCTGCAATAGAAGGTAATTTTGCGCTTTTGGTTATTTCAAATGAAGTTTCAATATCGCAGGATATTCCCCGGGTATTTAATAATATCTTACCATCAAGGGAAGCTAGTTGTACCTCGGAAAAATGTTTTTCACCGGGGTTATTATACTTCAAAGTTATATTGTCAAGATCAATTGCTTTTAGATCAATCACAAGTAGTTTCTTCGCGGCTTCTGGTTTCTTTTGATTTTCGGAAGTTTTGCTTTTTTTTGGTTTCGACACTTTGAGGGCAGTCGAATCTAAATTAATATTTGCTTTAGGGAGGTTCTGCGGCTTGGAAAATGCTTTTTCCAGATTAGTTTTATTGTCCTCGTACATAAACAGATCTAAGACCCCCTCTTCAATACTTATGGTCGTAACCTTTAAGTTTTTATTTCTGATTAGTTCCAAGGGCGCGAAATCGAGATAGATTTTCTCCGCATACAATATGGGCGACTGGTCTTTTTCTCTAAGGGAATCTTTTTTCTCATAGAAATTTATATGCCTGAGCCTTACGCTAATATTTGGAAAGTGCTGAAGAAGGGCCATTTCAATATCTTCAATTTCCAAATCTCCATATTCCATTTCTGCAATATAATCCTGAATCTGCGACACCATAAAACCTTTGACATCCTTGTAGAACAGGAATCCAAAAAAAATGCATAAGACTATTAGTATGCCCAACGCAATCAATATTCTTTTGACTATTTTAATTAAAAATGATTTTGTAAACATTAAGGCATAATTAATTTTAATAGGTGTAATTTATAAATATAGTAAATTGAAAAAGCCTGCTACAAGATATTAGTCAATGAAGAACACAATTTCACTCCTTCTTCTTCTTCAATTTCCCCGGCGACTTATCCAACCACGAGTACACGTACGATACGCCAAATACATCAAAATCAGCCCCTTGCTTAAATCGGATTCCCGACGCCACCGCAAATTTCAGAGAATGTTTGGGGTGTACGGCAAGGAATAGGTTAATCCTAGCCTAAGTTGAGAAATAGTGGCATCTCTTTTATATTGTTGATAGAGGTGTCAGCACCGTAGCCATAGCCAGAAGAGAAGGCAAGCCACATGCCTTTTTTTCTAAAAGATCTTATAATATTCCCCTTGGCAACCAAAAGCGGCGTTTGAGATAAAGTGGCATCTCCAAGAAACTGATTGTTATCCGAAAAAAACCAGGCACCTAAGAAGCCCTCCATAGTCCAGTTATCCCAGGTATGAGAAAGTCCATAAAAAGCCTTAACGCTCCATCGGTAGGATCCTAAATTAGGTAGTTGTTCTTTATTATATCTCCCGGTCGGAATTATTAGCTGAAGTGAAAAGCCTGTAATGGTTTTTTGCTTATACTCTGAAAAATCTTTAGCGTTCATAGAGGGGGCGCCAGTAAGGTTAACGGAGGCCCTTATCCTTAAATCTCCAAATCCGGTATACGCATCTTCAAAAGAAGTGTTTTGAAAAATACCTGTAAAATCTCCTCCTGCAAAGGGTAGTATAACATCTACCTTTCCTGATTTGCCAAAAAAATCAATAGCTCTTACATAGGCCAAAATTAAGCTATTGATTTGCCCATCAAAGTCTTCCAATGGCAAAGAGGGGTCCAGAAGGGTGTTCCCCGAGGCATAAGCATAGGCTAATCCAACAAAATTAAGCTCTTTAGGTAAATTGGTAAGGGCTCGTGGTTCAAGCTCCTGAGAATATCCACAATTAAATATTACAGGGGAAAGAACTAAAATAATTACAAGGATTTTAAAACGCATTTTCGCTATTAGTTGATCGGTCAAGAATAATTCAAAAAATAAATATTACCGGATGGAAGACTTAAACTTCCTAATAAAAATGTATATCAAGAAATTCGAAAGTACAAGTTCCTATATAAAATGGCAAAAACAAAATGATGAATCCGTATAAATTAAATAGACATTAAACCCACTGAAGATATCATGTGAAATTGATGGCGAAGCACAAAAAAAGGGGGAATGCAAACCACTCCCCCATTATCATTTCCAAGAAATTTTTAAATGAAATCGCTTATTCTACTTTCGTCAAAGAAACGGCTACGGCCTCTGCATAAGTCAATATCACTACTTGTCCAATGTGAAGCTGTTCCATAAAGGCAGCATCTTGCATGGGAATAGTTAAATAATTTCCGTTAGGGCCCTCTACTGTAGCCAACATCTGTGGCCTGTTAAGTATTTCAATAGTTACAACAGCCTTAACCATTGCTCCCATTGCCGCTGCCGGAGCTTCCCCTTCTGTAGCTTTACCTTCCCCTTCCATAACAACAAGTGGCTCTGCCAATTCTTCAGAAGTAGGTGCTCTAAACTCAGCTTTTAAATAGGTGTAATAATCAAAATTGATTATATCTCCCACCGAGATTTCGTCAAATCTTTCAACGTCCGGGCCGGCTTTAACTGTAACCAGTTCGCCATCAGGTCCTTTTAGTGTTACTTCACGGGTTTCCCCAACAATATCCGTAACTGTTCCCTGCATGGTTACAAGGCTTAATTTTTCCCTCGGTTCTATGGTACTATCCACATCCTGCCCAAAAAGAGGATAGCTTAAAAATGTACAAAAGAATAAAGCAATCGCATAAATTTTAAATGTTTTCATAAAGTGTGAGTTTTAATTTTTAACGGAGAATTGCCTTATGACAATTCAAGTATTTCGTACTTGGCGCCAAAAGTAATTTTTTTATTTGCTATGCTAAAGAATATGTTCCATTAAATGTATGCAGAAGTTTATTTTGGTTCAGAACATAAAATCCAATTTTAACTATTTCGTCCTTTCCAAATCGAAATTAGTGGAAAGAACCTAGGCAATTTCATGAGTCTTATGGGCCTCGGTCAATGCCAGCTTACAATAAGCATTCATTTTATGTATTAATTCCGATGTCTCTTTAGCATTAGGAGTTCCATGTTGTATTTTTCCAGCAATTACGGAGGTCATCTCCTGGTAAATCTTCACAACCTCTTGAATAGAATCTGCACTTAAAATCAGTTTTGCAGCAAGTCCTTTTCTGATTTTGACATTTTCTGTAAAAACTTTCTGATTGTTATAAACTTCGGCCAGTGTTGCTATGGCCATTACCTGTGGTATTGCACAGAACCTGAAAACACGTTCATTTCTTAATATTTTTAAGTAATCAAGGCAGTCTGTGGCATGAGAAAGTGCATCATTCACCATATGATTAAGGCAGGAGATCGACTCCAATTTCCCCGGATTTAATGAAAAACCTTCAAATTTTGGACTATACCGGGTCCATATTTCTTCCGGCCAAAAATTTCTGTTTTCATCCAGGTCTTCTTTATAGTCCCTTACAATATTCGTTTTCTGCAAAAAGAGGCCCATAGAGTTAGCCAGCATTTTCTGCGATTCCAATTCCTTACTCTCTATTTCGGAAGCTGCAAAAAGTTCGGACAATCCAATTCCAACTAATCCGGCAACATAGTGACAGTAGAGATCATAATCTTCTATAGTTATTATTTCAGCCTCGACAAAATCTGCCATCCCATTACCCATTTTTTGGCAGATATCTGAAATAATATTTTGGTATTTAACATCAAGTGCTAAAAATGCCCCTATTACTTTGTCATAATTGGCGAGCAGATCTCGATATTCTTCTTTATCCCCTACATTTGAAAGTTTCCATCCTTGTTCAAAATTTTTTGTATAAAACCCCCGAAGTAAACCAATTTTAGTATCCTGAGCCAAATCCATATCATCTTCTATGGAGTCCAGAGCTCTCAAGATGAGATAAAAAAGGCAAACAACATCACTTATCTCATCCGGTAATTGGCGAATAACCGCGGCAAATGATCTTGATACCTTATCTAGTGTATTATAGCAATAGGCAAGGTTGCTATCCTTTATTATATTACCATTTTTATGTTGACCAATAATTTTCCTACGCCCAAATTTGAGCTTTAAAAGCGCAGCCATCTCCTCCGGTTTTAAAATAGATTTCTTTATTGACATGATAAGTTGTTTTGCTTGGCCTAAGCCTATTTCTATTTAGTTGATAACTGGTTCAATACTAAAATTTTCTTCTTTTAAATCGGGCCTGGCTTTAATTTTCAAAACTTTAATTTCATTGTGCTTATCTTTTTTAAGGTCCTTATTAACCATAAACATAGGTTGAATTTTTCCTTTGAGCTGATTAATTGCCCGAAAATCGGAATACGTTGTAATGCTCTTTTCTGTTCCGTCCTGATCAAAGGCTGTAATTTTTAAAATACGATAGGTGTTTTTTTCAACCAGATACTCTGTTTTGCCATTTTCAAGATCCAAAACATCATTCACTTCCAATTTGAAACATGATTTACCTTCAAATTCTTCGGTTCCTTTTAAGGCGAAACTCAATTGTGAGCGATCTTTGGAAGTATAATTGGAAATAGATACCCCCGAATTAACCAGCTCCATATTTTTGGCAGTTGCCTGCATCTTCCTGATTTTTCCATTAGCCGGTGTAAATATTTCAATTAATCCGGTATCTTCAGGATAATCCGTAATAACAATGGTAATACCTTTTAACTTGGCGGGTTGTTGGACTACCGTTTTCGTCCTTTCTACCCCGTCCAGTTTCGATATAAGCACATCGTATTGCTTTTCCTTCGACTTGCCATTACTTGTTATCTCTTTTATCTCAAGCGACAGTTCCAGGTTTTCAGTTAACAGCTGATCCGCTGCTTTTCCAAAAATTTCGGCAGCATTATCCTGTCCCATGACAGGGATTGCAATTGCAAAGATCCAAACAACTAATTTAAGCTTTGACATTGAGCGTAATATTACTGTATTTTATTAAGGAAAATCTTTCCTCTCCCCAATACTATATGGAAAAGAAGTTCATCCTGTTTCAGAATGCCGTTATAATATAACATTTTTATTATTCGGTAAAGATACTCTCAATTAAAAAAACAGGCAAACCACAAAAGTGGTATAATAATAGTAATCCAAACTTGATAAGGAGGGCATTATTTATCAATCATGATACTTAAATAAGTAATGCAATTATTATTCCAGAAACCTGGGTTTTGTTAAAATTACGATGGCGGGAACTAAAAACAGTGAACTTATCAGGCATGTAGTTATGGATATGACAATCAAGGCCCCAAAAAACTTTAAAGGCGTGAAATTGGATAATATTAGTGGCATGAAGCCCACTATAACAGAAAGTGCATTTATGATAATTCCCCTGCCAGATGTTTTGAGTGTAATACGCACAGCCTCCTTATGATCATGCCCCTTAGTGCGTTCTCTTTTAAAGCGCCATAGGAAGTGAATCGTGTAGTCCACTCCTACCCCAATCATTATTGAAGATAATAAGGCGGTAGCAATGTCCACCGCTATACCGAAAATTCCCATCAACCCAAATAGTACCACTATTGCAATAGTAAGTGGTAATCCGGAAAGCAAACCTGCTTTAGGCGAACGAAAAACAAAACTCAAAATGATAAAAACAACAGCCATAGCAAAAATTAATGACATAATTTGACCCCTTACCACCATATCTGCCAGTTCAATTTCTGTAAGTCCGGCACCTGCGGAAAACTGCACATTGGGATCATCCCTGGTAAGCGCGTTAAGTTTTTGGAGCACCCTTTTATTAGCGCTATTACTGCCGTCTTTAAGGCTTATTAATATTCTTGCATTTTCATAGTTGTAGTCGAGGAATTGTGAAAGGTCATCTTCATTCCCCCCAAGTGAAAAAACCTCAATTAACTGGTATATTTCATCTGATGTGGCTGGGATTTCATTGTAACCCTCTTCCCCAGGAGTGTAAAAACCTTTGCTAAGTTCTTTTACCAGGGAAACCGGCGAACTTACGAGGCCCACGGCAGGATCTTTTAGTATTTCCTTTTCGTAGGTCTCCATCCTTTTCATCACCTCGGTGGAGAGCACATCACCTGAAAAAAGTACGGAGATAAACTGGGAACCCCCAAATTTTTCATTTATCATTTTTGTTGAACGACCTACTTCGGACTTGGAAGAAAAATAACTTTCAACATTGGTATCCACTTTTAGGAAAAATACCCCGGCCACACCAATGGCAGTTATAAGTAGCGAAATTGTAATAATCCTTTTCGGATGCAGTGTTACCCAGTTACCCATTTTACCCAGCCATCGATCAAGCACAGCAGCCTTTTTTGCTGTCTTTTTGAAATTCTTATCCTTTAATTTAAAAAAGGAAAGCATTGCAGGTAAAAACCAAAGGCTCAAAACCAAAGCAAACCCAATACCTATAGCGGTAAGTACCCCTAATTCGGCCGCAGGCACCATGGTATGGCTTAGCAACCCAAGTATTCCCCCAATCGTTGTAATCCCGGTTATAAATATGGGCTTTTTAAGATCGATGTAAATTTGCTTACAAATTTCCTTCATTGAAAGCAATTCCTTAGTTCTCGCCAATTCCTGGTAATGTGCTATCAGGTGAATCCCATAATCATTGGCTATAGCGATGATCATGATAGGCATTAAAATACTGAAAAGCGAAATCTTCCATCCCAAAAAAGCCATCAATCCAAAAGATAGGATGATACTCATAAGAACAATTATAAAGGGCATAAATACCCCTTTCCATTCCCGGAAGGAAAAATATAACATAAATACCATGAGAAACATGGCAATAGGAAGGAGCACTATTAAATCAGAAAGTATATTTCCTGCAATTGAATAACGGATAAAGGGCAATCCCCCCAAAAGTACTTCCTCTGATCCCGGATGATTTGATACAATTTCCTTAATATCATCTATAATTACATCGGGTGTTTTGGTGTTTTTTATAAGCACCAAAGAAACAAGGCTGAAATCTTCAGAAAAAAATCTGTTGGTCATACTATTGGCCGCAATTCTTTTTTTCAAGGATTCAAAACCGGCCTTATTTTGAGGCATGACCTCAAAGAAAGGAGCCATGGTCATTAATCCGTCATCAATTGAAATTTCCTGTGCACTAAAAGGCGAGATTACACGGTCTATACCTTCAAGTCCATTTAAATCCGAGGCAAGTGATTCAAGTCTCCCAAGAGTTGTAGTATTTACCACATCTTCAGCATACAGCATGATCAGGATCATTTCACTGCCTCCGAAAATACTGTCCAGTTCCTTTAGGTAAACTTTGTTTTTAATGGTATCAGGAACATAATCATCCACATTTGCATTTACCTGAAGCCGGGGAATTAAAAGCAATGAAAGCAGTGTAATAACTACGGAAGCTATAACGATAAAAGAGCGGTACTTAATAATTTTATCCTGCATTTTTTACAAAAAATAAGAAATATCCTAAGATTCAAACACAACTAAATCCATCCTTAAATCAAAAAAACCGGAAGGAACCTACGCAAAATAGCAGACCTCTATTTTCGTAATAAAAGTACTCCATTTCTAAATCAAAATGCCCAAATCTGAATATTAATATGCCTGCTTATTGTTCTCTTCCTTATATAATAAGGGCTATACACAAATTATATACTTAGGGTTCTAACCAGCTATATAGTGAGAAACTGTAAATTCTAAAAAGTGCTTTATCTGCTTTCCTAAATAAATGGTTAGCAGGCTTAATTCATTTCCATGACAAATAATGCTAACGCCTGCAAACCAAAGAAAAAAGCCGGGCAATTTTTGTCCGGCTTTTTTTTAATATTTTTTAATCGCTATCAGCATTTTAGAATTAATGAATTATAAAACCCAAATAACCTGATTCAATTATGCATTAGGTATTTTTACCTACTCCTTTCGAAGAAGCAAATTTTTGACCACCCTTACCAGGGCCTTTGGAAGACGCAATTTTTTTAGGACTCTTGGGTGCTGATTTCGAAGACGCTTTTGCTTTTGATGTTGCCATGACTATATTTTTTAGAGTTATATTATTACTATATTAGTCAAAAAAAATGAGTAATCCTAAAAAATTACTCGGGCTCTTTATTAAGATACCTATTGCGACGAAAGTAATTATATGAAATTTAAAGAATTCATAAGTGAATGCCATGAAAAGGATGTGTTTAAGAACCTTTCTATATATGTGGTATCCAGCTGGGTCCTGATTCAGGTTTTCTCGGTAGTCTGGGAACCTTTTGGGATGCCCAAAATAGCAATGACCTATTTGCTTTTGTTATTGCTTATTGGCTTTCCTTTATATACTTATTTAATCTGGAAATTCAGGTTAAAACCCCTGGAATCTAAATTAAGCAGAAGGGAAGGACTTAAGTTCACTGCAAAGCAAGCTACATCAAAATCGGCGGAAGGAGTAATTAAAAAAAGGAAAATACATCTGCCGGGCATCCATTTTTACAGCCCATTTCAAAAAATGTACTTCACGGCCCTGTTTGTAATTTCATTACTTTCTGCTTTTTCAGCTGCCCTCATTGTAAGGGCAAATTTTATTGATGAGAATGCCATGGGTGCTTTCACTTCTCAGTTTGAGGCTATTGAAAATAATAAAAATAATAGAATCGCTGTCCTGAAATTTGAGAACAATACCACCAAAGATAATTTGGATGTGGTTGGGAAAATGGCCGAGGACTGGATCATGCACGGAATTTCACAGAACAAAATAGGACAGGTAATATCGCCGAAGAACGTACAGGAGTATTCCAAGGTAATGAAAGCTTCCATTATGCCTACCGGCGATAACAGTGTTTTGAAAGAATATTTAAAGCCTTCCCAAATAATAAATGGGACTTATTATTTAAACAATGACCAGCTTTTGATGCAGTGCTCTATTTTGGATGGAACCTTTAATACCATCCTCGTTTCTTTTGATCCGGTGCAGTGCGGCGTAGATAATCCCCTTGACTGTATTGAAGAATTAAAACAGCGAATTTTAGGATATTTTATTTCGAGGGGTAAGGATAAGCAGGTGGGACTGGAAGAAACCCCACCCAAGTACAGGGCCTATCAACTATTTCTGGAGGCGAATGAAATATCATATTATGAACCCGAGCATATACGCCTTTTAAATGAGGCTATCGAGGCAGACAGTGCATTTTTTAAACCCAAAGTAGACCGAATATCTGCATACTATAATCAAAATAAATTTGCCATTGCAGATTCGTTATTACGTGTATTATCCAATGACAGAAGCCTTGCGAATACAAGACAAAAAAACATATTATTAAGCTATGAAAGTCTTTTAGCCGGGGATAATAGAAATGCTTACATGTATTGGATGGAAGAGTACAAGCTGGAACCTTTTAATTTGGAACTAAGTGCCTCGGCCATGGTGTTAGCCTTACAATTTGTAAACAGGCCCCAGGAAATAGATACAATATATAATGCCTATGGTTTAAAAGATAAAGATCTGGAGGTGACTAATGAATATTTAGAATCCCGGTTTTTCGCAAAAGGAATGGCTAACATAGAAATGGGAAGAATTATGGAAACCATAGAATTTTTGAAACCTTTTACCAAGGTTAAAATGAAAGGCTATGATTCTCTAAAATCCGTTCTGATAAGGGCTTATGCTAAAAATGGGAATAAAGATAGTGTAGATAATTTAATGAACCATATTAAACTCTTTGGTGAATTAAAACACTGGCATAGGAGTTGCCTGCTTACCGGAAACGAATTTTTACGTGTCGGGAATGTTGATGCAGCTAATGAATATTATGACCAGCTTATCACATCAATGGCAGAAAACAAAGATATTAGCTCACAGCAGGAACGCGAATTTTTGGCAAGGGCCTACTTTTATAAAGAAGATTACCAGAAAGCACAGGACTTATTAGAGAAAATAATGCCTGAAAGTGGCGAGCCAATTAAATTTAAGACATACCTCGCAATGGCCTATTACAAAAATGGACAAACTAAAAAAGCAGAAGGTTTATTGGACGAGCTGGATCATATGAGATCAGACTACCAGTTTGGCTACGTGGACTACTCCTTGGCACGATATTATGCCATAACGGGAGATGAAGAAAAAGCAATGGATTATCTCCTTAAAGCGGTAGCGGCCGGTAAGAGGTATGATCCACAAGATTATCAACACGATATATTGTTTAGACCCTATATGGGCAGTCAAGCTTTTAAGCGCATTATGACTTATTGGCATTAAAGCATATAGTATCAATTTCACTTACCGGAACATTAAAAACATAAACAACCAGGAGGCCTGAGAGACCTAAATAAGATCCTGATACAAAATACAAGGAACTAATTAATTACCACAGGGACAGATATTATTGGAATAAAGTTTCATACTTGAGGGTGCCTTACTATCTTAGTTCAGAAAAATGAGTAATCCTAAAAAATTACTCTGTCTCTTTATTAAGAAACCTATTGCGAGGAAATTAATTATATGAAATTCAAAGAATTCCTGAGTGAATGCCATGAAAAGGATGTGTTTAAGAACCTTTCTATTTATGTGGTTTCCAGCTGGGTCCTTATTCAGGTTTTTTCTGTAGTCTGGGAACCCTTTGGGATGCCCAAAATTGCAATGACCTATTTGCTTTTATTATTGCTTATTGGCTTCCCTTTGTATACTTATTTAATCTGGAAATTTAGGTTAAAACCCCTGGAATCGAAGTTAAGCAGAAGGGAAGGACTTAAATTCACTTCAAAGCAAGCTACAACAAAATCGGCTGAAGGAGTAGTTAAAAAAAGGAAAATACATCTGCCGGGGATACATTTTTACAGCCCTTTTCAAAAAATGTACTTTACGGCCCTGTTTGTTATTTCATTGCTTTCTGCTTTTTCAGCTTCCCTTATTGTAAGGGCAAATTTTATTAATGAGAATGCCATGAACACCTTTGCTGCCCTGCCAAAGACTTCCGAAAATAATAATAGAATTGCCGTCTTAAAGTTTGAGAACAACACCACCGAAGACAATTTGGATGTGGTTGGGAAAATGGCCGAGGACTGGATTATACATGGAATTTCGCAAAACAAAATAGGTCAGGTAATATCTCCCAAGAACGTACAGGAATATTCTAAGGTTTTAAAAGCCTCCATAATACCTACGAGTGATAACAGTGTTTTAAAAGAGTATTTAAAACCATCCCAAATTGTGAGCGGCACCTATTATTTAAATAATGGTGTTCTTTTGATGCAATGTTCCATTTTGGATGGGTCAAACAATAACATCCTGGTTTCTTTTAACCCGGTGGAGTGTCCGCCGGATGCCCCGCTTGATTGTATTGAAGCATTAAAACAGCGTATTTTAGGGTATTTTATTTCGAGGGGCAGGGATAAACAGGTAGGACTGGAAGAAATCCCGCCCAAATATAAGGCTTATCAACTATTTCTTGAGGCATGTGAGATAAATTATCTTGACCCTGAGCATCTACGGCTTTTGAATGAGACGATAGCTGCGGACAGCACCTTTTTTAAACCGAAAGTAGACCGAATATCTGCATACTATAATCAAGATGAATTTGCCATTGCAGATTCCTTACTTCAGGTATTGTCCAATGACAGAAACCCTTCAAATACGAGACAAAGAAACTTGCTGGAATGCTATAAAAGCCTATTGACAGGGGACAATAGAAATGCTTACAAGTATTGGATGGAAGATTACAAATTGGAACCCTTTAATTTGGATTTAAATAGCTCTGCCATGGTTCTGGCTTTGCAATTTGTAAATAATCCCCAGGAAATAGATACTATTTATAATTCTTATGGGCTAAAAGAAAAGGACCTTAAAGACAAATTCGAAAACGTATATGTTGAAACCCGGTTTTATATAAAAGGCCTGGCAAACCTGGAATTGGGAAAGGTTAGGGAAACCATAGCATTGCTCCGGCCCTTTTCCGGGATTAAGATGCAGGAATATGATTGGTTAAAAGAGGTCCTCATCAGAGCATATGCTATTGAGGAGAATAAGGATAGTGTAGATGTTTTAATGGACCACATTAAACTCTTTTCCGATTTAAAAAACTATCATAAAAGTTGCCTCATAACCGGAAATGAATTTTTACGTGTAGGGAATATAGCTGCAGCTAATGAATATTATGACCGGCTTATCGCATCCATAGCAGAAAACAAGGGTCATACTACACAGCAGGAACGGGAATTTTTGGCAAGGGCCTACTTTTATAAAGAAGATTACCAGAAAGCACAGGATATCCTGGAAAACATTTTAAATGAAAGTAAAGATCAAATTACCTTAACTGCATACCTTGCAATGGCCTTTTACAAAAATGGACAAACTAAAAAAGCAGAAGGTTTACTAAGGCAGCTGGATGATATGAGATCAGACTACCAGTTTGGGGAAATTGATTATGCCATAGCCCGGTATTATGCCCTAGCAGAGGACGAAGAAAAGGTCATGGACTACCTCCTTAAAGCAGTAGCGGCAGGAAAAAGATATAATCCTTCAGATTATCAGCATGATATATTATTTAAACCTTATGTGGGCACGGAAGGTTTTAACCGAATAATGAACTACTGGCATTAGTGAAAATTATAATTTTACTAAACCAGGCATATAAAACAAAATAACTAACCGGCCTAAATTAGGTCTCAAAACAATACATATGGAAAACCAGCAAAATAACTACGCACTGATCATAGGGGTTGGAGGACCTAAGATTGAATACACCGTAAATGACGCAAAAAAGTTGCGCGACAACTTAATTAACAAAGACCTTGTAGGATATCCTGAAGATAACGTGATGGTACTTACCGAAAAAGAAGCTACGAAAGATGGTATCCTGGCCAAATTTGACGAGCTCAGGGAAAAAACGAATAAGGATTCCACCATATTATTGTATTATTCCGGGCACGGGGGAAGGGATGCTGAAAAAAATAAATATTACCTCTATCCTCATGATGAACAAAAATTAAATGCGGATGACCTGAGGGATAAAATAAATGCCTTGCCTTCAAATAAACTGGTTTTGTTTTTGGATTGTTGCCATGCCGAAGGCCTGGTCCAAAGCGGGATAAGTGGTTTATACGGAATGGCCCAGAAATTAAATGATGAACAGGGTATCTGGGTTTTGGCATCCTGTCAGGACAACCAGGAATCTTATGGACCTGTCACAGAAGTTCCCGAGGAAAAAAACAGTTTTTTTACAGAGGCCCTTTTGGAAGTATTATCTGGTAAACACAAAAGGCCATTTACGGATCCTGCAATAAGTATCATGGATGTAGTGGAGTACATTTTTGAAGTGGTCCCGGAAAGGGCCGGTGAATATTGGATTGCTGAAGACCAACCTTGCGTGCAGACGCCTTATTTTAAAACTCAAATGTCTGAGAATCTTATTTTGAGTTATTTCCCGAAAAATGCCGAAGATCATGAAGCCATTATCCGTGAACTGGAACCCAAGGCAGAAGAACTGGATGAAGAAAACTTTATAAAACTTGTCAAGTCCATGGAAGCCGTTGGCAGGGTTGATGAGGCCATAAAAACACTCAAGGGCAATAAAAGAACCAAAAGTGATGCTGATTTAATGGAGGCCCTTGGGGATCTGTATAGGAATAAGTACCTTATAAGTAAGGTTCAGAAAGACGGAGATGATGCACTGGCTTTTCACCTGGAAGCATATGAACTTGCTATTGAAACGGAAGATGAGGAACAGGTTTTTACCAATGCGGTGAAAATTGCCTTTATGTATGCAAAGTTAGACCAGAACAAAAGGGTAATGCGCGAATACGCTTTAAAGGCCTATGAAGCGGCCCAAAACTATTTCTATCCAAGTGTTACCAAATTTGTTACGATGGCCGAAGCAAATATTTACCTGGGTAATATTGAAGAAGCCAAAAAGCACTACCAGGAGGTTGCGAATAAAGCCGGTATCCGATACAGAATGAAATGTTTTGACCGGGCTCAGATTGTCTACAATACCTTATTTAAACCTGAAAATGAAAAGGATGAGTTTATTGTTTTTCTGGAAGAGACTTTGTTAACTTAAATTATTTTATCCAGTGAAGTAGTTAATTATATCGGGGACATATATAAATTAAATAAAGTTTCATACTTCATAATACCTTACTATATTTGCCCCGCAAAATAATTGCGTATTTTGTAGGGTCGCGTAGCTCAGCTGGATAGAGCATCTGCCTTCTAAGCAGACGGTCACAGGTTCGAATCCTGTCGCGATCACAGATGAATAGAAAAGCCCGACTTTCGTCGGG
>Ga0316188_10000441_pt1 | contig 17789 bp, 16 predicted proteins | sample Phiworburrow1_MG_FD_204933 | JGI IMG/M metagenome (GOLD analysis project Ga0316188, IMG submission 204933) | Coastal sediment microbial communities from Maine, United States - Phippsburg worm burrow 1 | ecosystem: Environmental > Aquatic > Marine > Coastal > Sediment | place: USA: Maine...
GGATGTCGCACGCCTGGCGGAGCGCCTGCTTGGGTACCGCGTGTTCCCCGACCAGGAAGGCCGCATGAACCTTAGTGTTCGCGACATCGAAGGCGGGCTGCTGCTCGTTCCTCAGTTCACGCTAACGGCGGATACGAAGAAAGGCACTCGCGCCAGCTTCACCCGGGGCGCTGCGCCCGAGAAGGCATCCACGTATTTCGATGCGCTCGTAGCGGCCTGCCGAGAAGAGCTCTGCACGGTCGAAACGGGTGAGTTCGGCGCCGATATGCAGGTCAGCCTGACCAATGATGGCCCTGTCACCTTCTGGCTTTCCACCCAGTAAATAGGTACCGGACACCATATACCCGGTATTAAGGTGTCCGGTACCTATTTGGTGACGCGAGTACGGTTTTGTTGCGCAGGCGGGGGTATCATGAACATAATTCGCGCCCTGCCTTTGCTGGCGTATCTTTTGAACAGGGGCACAGCCCCGGGAGCAGGATCAAATGCCATTTAATATCAGCCCCGGAAGTCTTCTGCTGATTCTGGTCATCGTGTTGGTGATTTTTGGTACCAAGAAACTTCGCAACCTGGGCTCCGACCTGGGTGGTGCGGTCAAGGGATTCCGTTCGGCAATGAATGAAGCCGAGGAGACGGCCGAGAAAATCGGCGACGAATCCAAGGACGCTGATTTCGACAGCACCCCGGCCGAAAAACCCAGCAAAGAAAAAGACGCGTAAAGCCCGAGACCAACCATGTCTGGTGTCGGCGGTTCGGAATTTCTCCTTCTCTGCCTGATCGGGCTCCTGATCCTGGGACCCGAGCGGTTGCCCGGTGTCGCCCGCCAGCTTGGCGCCTGGGTCGGCAAGGCCCGGCAGTTAACGCGCAGCCTGCAACGGCAGCTCGAGGAAGAGCTCGACGCTGAAAAGAACCTGGGATTTGATCCTGAGGAACTCAAGGGCCTGCATCCGCAACAGCTCATGAAACCGCGCGACGATGACACATACTCGCCGCTGCATGTCGAAGAAGAAGAAAGCGACGACGACGAGGTCGTCGCCCCCGTCGACAAGCAAGAGAAGTCATCTCATGACTGAGGAGCGCGCGGAGGATTTGGCAGAAGGCACACTGATGTCGCACCTGGTTGAGTTGCGTAATCGACTCTTCTGGATGTTCGGCAGTGTTTTTCTCGTGTTTCTCGCGATGTTTCCGTTCTCCAAACCTATTTTCGAACTCGTCTCGGAGCCACTGAGAAAGGTGTTGCCTGGCGGCGAGCTGATTGCCATCGGCACCGCCTCACCCGTGATCGCGACGTTGAAACTGTCGTTCTACCTGTCGCTGATCGTTGCAATGCCCATCGTCCTTTATCAACTCTGGGCATTCGTCGCGCCCGGTTTGTACAAGAAGGAAAAGCGCTTCGCTTTTCCACTGTTGGCAACCAGCATCATTCTTTTCTATGTCGGCATCGCGTTTGCGTACTTTGTCGTGTTCCCACTGGTGTTCGGCTTTCTCGCATCCTTTACGCCGGACACCGTCAATTACATGCCGGACATCTCGGACTATGTCGGCTTCATCATGATGCTGATTCTTGTGTTCGGGCTGGCGTTCGAGACGCCCGTTGCAACCGTGCTGCTCATCTGGTCCGGCATCGTCTCCATCGAGAAGCTCACCGACGCGAGGCCCTATGTATTCCTGGGTGCGTTTGTCGTTGGCATGCTGTTGACTCCCCCAGATGTCATCAGCCAGATCATTCTCGCTATTCCCGTCTACCTGCTGTTCGAACTCGGCATTATTCTCGCCCGCGTGTTTCGCCCCAGGGCGGCGGAACCTGCCGAGGAAACGCCTGTCAAGTAGCAGGGGGCAGCACAAATAGTGTTTAATGCGTGAGCTTTACCCGCATCTAATAAGTACAACGGCGCACGACGCCTGACCGGGGGAAATATGACAGATACCGTAGCCGCTCCAGCGGATCATTCGCGCGACGACGAGCTCTGGGGGCACCCGAAAGGCCTCTATGTCTGCTTCACGACAGAGCTATGGGAGCGGTTCTCTTTCTACGGAATGAAGTTCCTACTGGTTCTGTATTTGACGAAGTACCATTTGTTTACCGACGCAATGGGCCTGGACGTCCTCGGCTCTTACGCCGGACTCGTCTATGCCTTGCCGCTCCTGGGAGGCATGATCGCCGATCGGTACCTCGGGATGCGAAAATCCGTCGTGTTCGGCGGCATCAGTTTGTCCCTGGGCCACATTTTGATGGCTGTCGAAGGTCACCAGGCGAGGTTTTATGCCGCGGGTACAACGCTGGTCGAAAACCTGACGCTGGCCTCAGGCGAGGTCATCAGCGCCGGAACCGTGCTCGCCGATGACATCATGATGAGAGACACGGCCGCACTTAACGTCTTTTACTTTGCTCTCGCACTCATTGTCATGGGCGTTGGCTACCTGAAGCCCAACATCTCGACGATTGTCGGCAAGCTCTATACCCAGGACGATCCGCGTCGCGATTCAGGGTTCACCATCTTCTACATGGGCATCAACATCGGTTCGTTCGCCGCGACGTTGATCTGCGGCTGGCTCGGCGAGACCTATGGCTGGGGTTATGGCTTCGGTGCCGCTGGACTCGGCATGATCATCGGCCTGTTCACGTTCCTGTATGGCCAGAAATACCTCAAGGGACACGCCGAGCCGAGCAATCCCGAGAGGCTCAAGAAGAGCGTGCTCGGACCGATCAACGTCGAATGGTCCATCTACCTGCTCAGCCTGCCCATGCTTGGTGTCTTCTGGTTGCTCGTCCAGCACGAACCCGTTGTGCTGATTACACAGAACGTGTTCCTGATTGTCGCAATTGTCGGCCTCATTCTTTATTCGATGATTCATACGAAGAAAGACCACAACAACACGCTGGCCTATGTCATTGCAGCTGTCGCCATTCTCTCTGGCATCTGCGCCGTGGTCGCCAATCTGCACCCGATCGGTGGTCTCGAGGCCGTGGCCGATGAGGTGTTGTACCTGTCGATAGGGTTGATCGTGGGCTTCGTAATTTATGGTTTCATTACCCATTATTCGGTGGAGTTCGGGCGCACGGTCGTGCTCATGATCCTTATTCTGTCGACCATTGTTTTCTGGGCGCTGTTCGAACAGGCCGCAGGATCCATGACGTTGTACGCGGATCGTATCGTCGACCGTGAATTCGGCGACACGACATTTACGGCGGCGCAATTCGGCTCACTCAATGCCGGTTTCATCATGCTGCTGGCCATACCGTTTGCCGCGCTTTGGACCTGGCTTGCCAAGAAAAACCTCGAGCCCAATACGCCGATCAAGTTTGGCCTTGGTATCCTGCAGGCCGGCCTTGGCTTCGGCGCGCTGGTATTTGGCGCACAGTTCCCGAATGAGGCCGGGCAGGTCGCTATGATCTGGCTGGTCCTTGCCTACCTGCTGCACACCACCGGCGAGCTCTGCCTGTCACCGGTCGGTCTGTCAGCCGTGACCAAGCTGTCGATCGGCAATGTTGTCGGCGTCAGCATGGGCACGTGGTTCCTCGCGACTGCGTTGTCGGAAACGGTTGCGACACGTCTTGGTAAACTGGCCGCTATAGACACGTCGGCAGCAGGTGAAACCGCCGATGCGGCAACGGCCCTGGCCACGTATACCCAGCTGTTCGAATTCCTGATGTGGTTTGGAATTGGCGCCGGTGTGTTCATGATTGTTATTTCGCCTGTCCTGCGTCGCTGGATGGGTGGTATCCACTAGTACTGGAAGGAACTATGAGAAATCTCGCGAAACTTTGTGCGGGCCTCGTGCTTGCCACACTCGTTGCTGCGTGCTCGCAGCAGTCAACTGAAGAACCCGCTGCTGCGGCACCGACCGAAACAGCTGAGGAATTTGTCGCACGCGCCAATGCGGAACTGAAGGATCTTGGCAGGGAGCTCGGCGCGGCAAGCTGGGTACGCTCGACGTACATCACGCAGGACACCGCCATTATTGCTTCCGCCGCCAGCGAAAAATACGCGAAGTGGCACAGTGAAATGGTGCAACAGGCGCTGGCCTATGACGGCGCGGAGCTTGACGCTTCGACGCGTCGCGCGCTGAACCTGCTGAAACTCGGCACGTCGGCACCGGCACCCAACGATGCGGCGAAGCGCAAGGAGATTTCGGAGATCTCAACGGACATGGAAGGTACCTACGGTGCCGGCAAGTATTGCAAAGGTGACACCTGCCTGTCCGGGTCCGAGCTTGAGCAGCTCATGAAGGACACTCGTGACTACGACGAGCTGCTCGACTACTGGACTGGCTGGCGACAGATCTCCGTGCCCATGCGCGAACAGTATGCTCGCTTCGTTGAACTCGCCAATGAGGGCGCGAACGAACTGGGCTACGGCGATCTCGGCGAGATGTGGCGCTCAAACTTCGACATGACGCCTGCGGAATTCCAGGCCGAGTCCGGCAAGCTCTGGGAACAGGTCAAGCCCCTGTACGACGAGCTGCACTGCCATGTGCGCGCCACCCTCGGTGATGTCTACGGCGAAGACAAGGTCCCTCAGGACGGCCCGATCCCGGCACATCTGCTGGGCAACATGTGGGCTCAGGAATGGTCGCAAATCTATGACCTGCTCGAGCCGTACCCGGGTGTCGGTGACATCGATGTCGACAGCACGCTGAAGACCAAGAATTTTTCACCGCAGGAAATGGTTCGCTCGGCCGAGAACTTCTACGTCTCGCTTGGCATGCCGCGCCTGCCGGATACGTTCTGGGAACGGTCGATGTTCACGAAGCCTGCCGACCGCGAGGTGGTTTGCCACGCCAGCGCCTGGGGCCTCGATGGTGGCAACGACCTGCGCATCAAGATGTGCATCAACCAGACCTATGACGAACTGCGCGTGATTTACCACGAGCTGGGCCATAACTATTACCAGGGGGCGTACAAGGACCAGCCGCCCCTGTTCCAGGATGCTGCCCACGGCGGTTTCCATGAGGCCATCGGCGATACCGTTACACTGTCAATGACGCCGGGCTACCTCGCCGAGGTTGGCCTTGTGAAGGACGCCGAGGACAACCCACAGGCGGTCATTAATCGCCAGATGCAGATGGCTCTCGACAGCATTGCGTTCCTGCCGTTCGGCAAACTGATCGATGAGTGGCGCTGGGGCGTGTTCTCGGGTGAGATCACCCCGGACAATTACAACCAGGCCTGGTGGGACCTGCGCACGAAGTACCAGGGCATTGCCCCGGCTGTCGCCCGCAGCGAAGCAGACTTTGATCCGGGTGCGAAGTACCACATTCCGGCCAACGTCTCCTACACGCGGTACTTCCTCGCTCGTATCCTGCAGTTCCAGTTCCATCGCTCACTCTGCCAGACCGCAGGTCACCAGGGCGATTTGCACGCGTGCTCTATCTACAACAGCAAGGAAGCGGGCGAGAAGTTCTACGCCATGCTCGAAGCTGGCGCCAGCCAGCCCTGGCAGGACACGCTGGAACTCATGACCGGCACGCGCGAGATGGACGCGACCGCCATCATTGATTACTTCGCGCCGCTCATGGCTTACCTGAAAGAGCAAAACGAAGGCAGAACCTGCGGCTGGTAATGCCTCACCCCTACCCGGCTAATACGCAAGCACGATGAAGGCCCTGATCTACAGGGCCTTCTCCGTCCTGCCGGAGATTGAGCAGGTCCCGGATCCCGTGCCGACAGACGACGGCGTGGTGCTAAAAGTCATGGCAAGCGGGATCTGCCGGAGTGACTGGCACGGCTGGCAGGGGAATGACCCGGACATCGAGCTGCCGCACGTCCCCGGCCATGAATTGTCCGGCACCATAGAAGCTGTCGGCAGGGATGTCTCGCGATGGAAAGCGGGCGATCGCGTCACCGTTCCGTTCGTCGGCGGTTGCGGCACCTGTCCCGAGTGCCACTCGGGTAACCACCAGGTTTGCGATCACCAGTTTCAACCGGGATTCACACATTGGGGCTCGTTTGCCGAGTACGTCGGGGTTCACTATGCCGACGTCAATCTCGTTCGCCTGCCCAACGATATGGACTTCACGACGGCCGCCAGCCTGGGCTGCCGATTCGCGACATCATTCAGGGCCGTCGTCGACCAGGGCCGGGTGTCTGAGGGGCAGTGGGTTGCCGTGCATGGCTGTGGCGGCGTGGGCCTGTCTGCGATCATGATTGCACGAGCATTCGGCGCCCATGTCATCGGCGTCGACCTCGCTGACGACAAGCTGGCCCTGGCACGGCAGCTCGGTGCGACTGCCACCATCAATGCGGCTACCGCGACCGATGTGGTCAACAATATTCGCGAGCTCTCGGGTGGTGGCGCACACGTCTCGGTGGACGCGATTGGCAGCGCATCCGTCTGCTTTAACTCGATCGCCAGCCTGAGAAAGCGCGGCAGGCATATTCAGGTCGGCCTGATGGTCGACGAGCATCGCAACCCCAGGGTCCCGATGGACAGAGTCCTGGCGAACGAGCTGGAAATACTGGGCAGCCACGGTATGCAGGCGCACCGCTACGCTGAAATGCTGGAAATGATCACCGCCGGCAGGCTTGCGCCGGAGCGCCTGATCGGCAAGACCGTTTGTCTCGAAGAAGCGATCGCCGAACTCACATCAATGCATCGCTTCGACACCAACGGCGTCGCTGTGATCACGGAGTTTTAGGCGTCTCGACACCTGCGTTGAGTTGCCGCTGGTACTCCGCATCATCCAGATGACCGCGTGACTCGACGATCAGCCCGTCGTCGTCGAGCCGCCATTGCTCAAACCCCTGCAGGTCAACGGCATTGCCAGTACCACCCGGACCGGTGTTGGTCCCCGTCCAGCGCCAGTGAAAATTGATGTGGTCACCCTCTCTTGTCACTTTTACCAGCCGGACGAGCATGTCCGGAAAATTTGTCATGAACCCGGCGGCCATTTGCGCGATAGCTTCGCGGCCGATCGCCGGCTCGCCATCGTTAATGCTTAGCGATCCGTGCTCTGCATAAAACGAGGCAAAGGCAAGCGGATCGTTACCGCTCCATGCAGCGGCGTAGCGGGTGGCAAATGTCATCACGTCCGTCATGTCTTTCGGCTCCACGATCAGGTAAACCACGGTGGTGTCGCCAATGTTTACTACGTCGTGAGCGGCGACCCCGTCACTCGAATAACTGCTTGCTGTAGACAGGTCGGCTTCACGTGTGCCATTTGCGTCGTTGATTCGCATGCGGCCGCCCGCGATCGCATAGCCGAAGTGCGCCCGATGATAATGCCGTTCGTGGCCGATGCCGGGTGGGAAAGTGCAGCGCAGTATCCGGTGCTCGAGATCCTCGTGCAGCTTTTCGCAGACCGGTTCACCCCGCCATCCTGCCTCAAGGGGGTCCGGTAGCGCCGATGACTCGGCCGCAGCGGCCAGCGCAAAAACAGCCAAAGCCAGCTTCGCGATTCCATGGGTCATTGTTGGTTCACTCCGTGCGACAAGGCCCTGTTCTGTGCCCTTTTGGGGCTCGATTGAGTAAACTCCACTCTATAACAAGAACGGGGATTCCTCATGTCTGACCAAAACCAGGCCGCCGCACCCGGCGGTTTTCTAGGCACTGTAGAGCGCGTCGGCAACAAACTTCCTGATCCGGCCGTGCTCTTTATCGCCTTGCTGTTCATCGTCTGGGTGCTGTCGTGGCTATTGTCCTACGTCAGCTTCGACGTCATCGATCCGCGCACCAGTGCGCCGCTGACCATCAATAACCTGCTGGCACCGCGCGCATTTACCGAGTTCCTGTCCGTCATGGTCACGAACTTCTCGCACTTCCACCCGGTCGGCGTTGTGCTCGTTGCCATGCTGGGTATTGGTGTTGCTGAGCACACCGGGTTCATCAACTCGGCGATTCGGTCGCTATTGAACGTTACCCCGGCGAAGCTGCTGACACCGATGGTTATTCTCGTCGGTATCGTTTCTCATTCCGCCGTCGATGCGGGTTATGTCCTGGTTATCCCGCTAGGTGGTGTGATCTTCTACGCAGCGGGCAGGCACCCGCTCGCAGGTATCGCCGCGGCATTTGCCGGCGTATCCGGCGGCTTCTCGGCCAACTTTGTGCCGAGCTCGCTGGATCCACTACTACAGGGCCTGACCCAGGCTGGCGCCCAGATTCTCGATCCGGCCATCATCGTCAACCCGCTGAACAACTACTTTTTCACCACGGCGTCGTCGCTGCTGATCGTGGGACTGGGCTGGTACATCACCGACAAGATCGTTGAGCCACGGATTATGGCAACCGAGATCGACGGTGACGCGGAAGACCTCCCCGAAATGCATGACCTGCAGGATAACGAGCGCAAGGGCCTCCGTTGGGCGCTGGTTTCGATGGTTGTCGGTATCGCCATCCTCATCGCAACGGCGTTACCCGAGGGTTCGGCGTGGCGGACAGCTGACGGCGACCTGACTGCGTTCAGCGCGCCAATGATGCGGTCGATCGTGTCACTGATCTTCCTGCTGTTCCTGGTGCCCGGTATCGTCTACGGCATCGTGGCCGGCACGATGAAGAGCTCCAAGGACATGATAGAAGGCATGACGCACTCCATGCACGGCATGGCGTACTACCTCGTCATCATGTTCTTCATCGCACAGTTCGTTTACGCCTTCGGCCAGTCGAACCTCGGTGTGTTGCTGGCGCTCGAAGGCGCTGGCTTCCTGAAAGCGATGAACGCCTCCGCCTCCGTGACCATCGTCGGCATTGTTTTGCTAACAGCCTTCGTCAACATCTTTGTTGGTTCGGCAAGCGGGAAGTGGGGTTTGCTCGCGCCGATCTTCGTGCCCATGCTCATGTCGCTCGGCATTTCCCCCGACCTGACGCAGGCGGCGTACCGCGTCGGTGATTCAAGCACGAACATCATTACGCCACTGATGCCGTACTTCCCGCTGGTGGTCGTTTATTGCCAGCGTTACGTGAAAAGCACCGGTATCGGCACACTGACGGCGATGATGCTGCCGTATTCGATGTGGTTCCTGCTGACCTGGACGATCTTCCTGCTGGTCTACTTTGCAATTGGTCTGCCGCTGGGCATCGGCGCAAGCTACACGTATCCGGCGGGCTAGGGAATACACATGCACGACCTCGAGAAGCTGGGCGCTTTCTATCTTGGCAAGCGCTATGACATGGAGACCGACACGCTCACGGATGAGCCGGTTCTGTATGACTCCAAGGACCTGACGACTCACGCCGCCATTATCGGCATGACGGGCTCCGGTAAGACGGGCCTCGGTATCGGCATCCTGGAAGAGGCCGCCCTCGATCACATCCCGGTGATTGCGATCGACCCCAAGGGCGACATGGGTAACCTGTTGCTGACGTTTCCAGAGCTCAGGCCCGAAGACTTCCGCCCCTGGATCAACGAACGCACGGCGCTGGACAAGGGCCAGACGCCGGACGAGTTCGCCGCCGCCCAGGCTGCTCTTTGGAAAAAGGGGCTCGGCGAGTGGGGCCAGACGGGCAAGCGCATCGCGCAGCTTCGGCAGAACGCCGATCTTGCGATCTACACTCCCGGCAGCAACTCAGGCTTGCCGGTCTCGGTGCTGCATTCCTTTGATGCCCCCGACCAAAGCCTCATTGACGATATCGACCTGTATCGAGACCGCATACAGGCGACGGCGACGGGCATCCTCACGCTGCTCGACATGGATGCCGACCCGGTTTCAAGCCGCGAGCATATCCTGATCTCGCGCCTGCTTGATAACGCGTGGAAAGAAGGGCGCAACCTCGACGTGCCGGGCCTGATCGCCGAGATCCAGAACCCGCCGATTACGAAAGTCGGTGTCATGAATCTCGACTCGTTTTTCCCGGCGAAGGATCGTTTCGCGCTCGCCATGGCGCTGAACAACCTGCTGGCCGCACCGGGCTTTGAGGCCTGGATGACCGGCACGCCGCTTAATGCAAAAAGTCTCCTGTACACCGACGAGGGTAAGCCGCGCATCTCGGTAATGGCGATTTCCCACCTCGATGACGCACAGCGCATGTTCTTCGTGTCGATGCTGCTAAACGAACTGATTGGCTGGATGCGGGCACAACCTGGCACATCCAGCCTGCGTGCGATTCTCTACATGGATGAGATCTTCGGCTATATGCCGCCCGTCGCCAATCCGCCGTCCAAGAAACTGTTCCTTACCTTGCTGAAGCAGGCCCGCGCCTACGGCCTCGGCCTGGTACTTGCGACCCAGAACCCGGTCGACCTCGACTACAAGGGCCTCTCCAACACGGGCACCTGGTTTATCGGCCGACTGCAGACCGAGCGCGACAAAGCTCGGGTCATGGAGGGCCTCGAGGGAGCAACCGCGGGCAACTTCGACAGGCAGGCTATGGAACGCACGATCGCCGGCCTCGGCAAGCGCCGCTTCCTGCTACACAATGTGCACGAGGACGAACCGGTTGTGTTCGGAACCCGCTGGGTACTCTCATACCTCGCTGGCCCGCTGACACGCGATCACATCCGCGCGCTCATGCAGACGGCAAAAAACAAGATCGCCGCGGTCGCAAAGGCGGCGTCGATACCCAGACGCAAGGCCCGGGACACGGCGCCCGCACTGCCGCCTTCCATTGACCAGTTCTACGTGCGCGGAAGCGGCGAGGAAATCGTGTACTACCCGAGACTCATCGCCGGCGGCGACATCGTTTTCACCAGCGCTCGCTACGGCATTGAGGACGAGCGCGAGTTGCTGCACACCGTCGAATTCGAGGACGGCCCCGTGGACATTGACTGGGATAACGCCGAGCCGCTGGACCTGTCGATTTCAGACCTGGGCGAATATGGCGAGGCCGATGCCAGCTATGCTGAATGCCCGGCAGCGGCCGACAATGCGAAAGCGTATGCCGCCTGGGGCAAAGACTATAAGCGCTGGGTGCGTCAAAACGAGAGCATCACGCTGTTTCGTAGCAAGCGCTTCAGGCTGACATCGATGGCATCCGAATCCGAAGGGGATTTCCGCGCGCGGCTGCAGGATGCCGCCAGTGAAAACCGCGATGCGGCGATCGCGAAGATTCGCAAGCGCTACGCGACCAAAACCACGACCCTGGAAAACCGCCTGATGCGAGCAGAGCAGGCAATCGCCGTGCAGGAAGAGCAGTCGACGAAAAAGAAACTCGATACCGCCATTTCCTTTGGTACCGCGATTCTGGGTGCCGTGCTCGGACGCAAGAAGCTCTCGACCAGCACCGCGACTAAAATGGGGTCGGCCGTGCGGACGGCAGGCAGCGCCCGCAAGGAGGCCGCCGACGTCGATCGTGCCCGGCAAACGGCGGAGAAGGTGAAGGCCGACATGGAGGAGCTAAACAGGCAACTCGAAAAAGAAGTTGCTGATCTGGATACGTCATTCGATGCGCAGGCCGAAGAACTCGACGAAATTGTCGTGCGCGCCAAGAGCACCGATATCAACGTGGCGATTACCGGGCTGGTGTGGCTGCCTTACACGAAAGGCGAAAACGGACGACTGCGCCCGGCCTGGTAGGCCCGACTCTTTGTCAGCCCCCGACGCAGGTCCCGGCGTAGGCCTTGGTAATGCCTGCATTTTTAAGCTGGCACCGGTTGTCGTAGGTCACGCCGTCCATGCCGCAAACCGGTGCATACTTGTCGGGGCAGTTTTGACCCAGGCTTTCACACACGCCGGCATATTCCACGCGGACGCCCCGGCGCTCCGCATGACAGGCATTGCTGTAGGTCATGCCATCTGAACCGCAAACCGGCACGAACAAAATCGGGCAGGCGCGCACACCACACGCACCCTCTGTGAGGTTCCCCACCTCGGCGGCGTCTGCGAAGCACGCATTCTCGTAAGTGACGCCGTCTTCTCCGCACACGGGGGAGTAAACCTTCGGGCAATTCTCAAAGTCGCAGTTACCTTTACGTTGTACCGGCACCCGATCAATGGCCGCTTCACACCGATTGATAAAGGTACGGCCGTTCATGCCGCAAACCGGCTCATAGACACTCGGACAACCGTTCGGGGTACACGCGCCCAGGCCGGCAACCTCAATACTCGATTTTGCTGCAAAACATTCGTTGATGTAGGTGTTGCCATCCACGCCGCATACCGGATCAAAGGCCTCCGGGCAACCGGACTCGTCTTCACCTTCGCATCGGCCGCTGCTCGCTACTTCAGTCCCTGCGGCACGAGCCACACAATCATTGCTGTACGTCTGGCCATCCGCACCACACACCGGGTCGTACTGCTGCGTGCACGCCGTTTCGTCTCCCTGCGCCAGGCGCATCGGTGTCGCGTCAGCGGGGAAGATCGATTGCAGATCGACGTCGCCCGCCAGCGCCGGCATGGACAGGGCCAGCAGGACGGTAATCAGAAGGTCTCGAGCGCGTTGCTGTGTAGTCATGTTTTCTTAGAGGGCGTAACCACGGCGGGGTTCAACGTGCGGTGCCCCAATAATTGTAACTCAGCGCCTTGATCCCGGGGATGTAGTCACGATTATCGTCTTCGATGCGGAAGCCGCCGTCCCGCAGCAGGGTCGGAATGTCCCTGTTCATGTTGCAACCACCCGCGAATATCCGCCAGCCCGAATTCATGCGATTCTGCCACTTGTGCACGGCCGCGTCCGGCGCCTGGCCATGCTCGCAGAAGAACAGGTGTCCATTCGGCTTGAGCACACGACGCATCCCCTGCAGCGCAGCGATGGCGTCGGGAATCGTGCACAGCGTGTAGGTAACGAGCACCGAATCAACGGAATTGTCATCCAGCGGAATCTCTTCACCCGGTAAGTCGATCAGCTCCACATCCATACCGGACGCCACGATGTTGTCCGCGGCCGAGCGGCGCATGCCCGCCGATGGCTCCAGGCCGAAGACTTTCCGTACCTTGTCACGATCGTAGTGGGGCAGGTTCAGGCCGCCACCAAACCCAATTTCGAGCACGTCACCGTAGGCGCGCGGTACGACCTTCTCGCGCTGCTTGCGTGTCGGCTTGCTCCCACACGCGATGTTGATCAGACGGGGCAAGACGCGGTTCTCGTAGAAGTTCACTTGACCAGCTCGCTTACTTTGACGAGCTCGAATCCCTGCTCGGCAAGGAGCGGCAGCTCGCGCTCGAGCAGCTCCAGTGTCGCCGGGTAGGGATGACCAATGGCAACAACCTGTCCGCGCTGTTTCGCCAGCACCTTCATGCGTTCAAATTCCCGGGCAACGGTTTCAGGCGAACGGTCCGGGTCGAGAAACACATCGCGCTTGGCCGCATCGACGCCGGTCTCGTGGGCGATTTGCAGGGCGACGCTTTCATGGTGTGTATAGCTGTCAATGAAGAACAGGTGCTCGTGGTCAACGATTTCTTCCATGAGCCACTGCATGTGACCAGGGTGCCGGGTCATCAGCGAGCCGCGATGACTGTTGATTCCGGTTGCGTGCGGTACCGACTCCAGCGCTTCATTGAAAACACTGATCAGGCGTTCACGACTCATATCGATGCCGATCTCTGACGGTTCGCTCCGACCTTCATCCGCATAGGCCTGCAGCGGCAGGTGCAGCAGGATCTCCTTGCCATTGCCGTAGGCCTGCTCAGCAAGCACGCGGGCGCGCGGTGCGCCGGGCAGAAAAGAAAATGTAACCGCGCCAGGCAGCTCGATGGCGCGCTTGCCGTTAGCCAGGTGGTATCCGAGATCGTCGATAATGATCGCGACGCGTGGCGTGTCCGCCAGTGATGCGCTGGAGAAACATAGCAGTAGCGCTGCCAGCAGCGCCGGGCCGCTACACCTCACTTCGCGTTGCTGTGCATCACCGGACGCGCCTGGAGATGCTCGATGGCCTCGGCCAGTTGCATGTCCGATTCGCGATCCAGCAAACCAGACAGGCTCAGGTTCGGGAAGCCTGGCGTATCGCTGACAAACACATCGGGTGTAATGCCGACCTCGTGAATGGAGTCGCCCGACGGCGTGTAGTAACGCGAGGTGGTCAGTTTGATCGCTCGGCCCCTGGACAGCGGGACCACGGTCTGAACAAGCCCCTTACCAAAGGTTGCCGTTCCTACGATGACTGCGCGATTGTGGTCCTGCAGGGCGCCCGCGACAATCTCGGATGCCGACGCCGATCCTTTGTTGACGATGACGACCATCGCAGCGCCGTCAAGAACATCGCCGCGATGGGCGGACCGGGTGAAGCGCGATTCAACCGACCGACCGTCTGCTGTGACTATGACGCCGGAATCGAGGAACAGGTCCGATACCTCAACAGCTGAATCAAGAACGCCACCGGGATTATTACGCAGATCCAGCACCAGGCCCTGCAACATGCCGCCGTTGGCGTCCTGCAGGTCTTCGACGGCGCGGCTGAGCTCGCGCGCCGTGTTCTCGCTGAACTGGCTCACGCGTATATAGCCGTACGACGGCGCCAAAAATTCTTTGTGGACACTCGCCATGCGAATGATCTGGCGGCGCATTTCGTGTGCGATAACTTCGTTGTCGCGCAACACGCTGAGTTTCACGGTAGAGCCGGCATGGCCTCGCAGGCGACCGATGGTCTCCTGCAGGTTGTTCGGCTCGACGGCCACGCCGTCCACGGCGATGATCCGGTCGCCGCTGCGAACGCCCGAGCGGGCGGCGGGTGAGTCGGCGATGGGGGTTACGACCATCACGTCGCCGTCGACCTCGTCGACCTCAATGCCGATGCCCGTGTAGCTGCCGGTGGTGCTGATGCGAATGTCGCGATACTCCCCGGCATCGAGATACTGGGAGTGCGCGTCGAGGTCACTGACCATGCCTCGAATGGCGCTTTCAAAAAGCTCGGCATCATCGATGGGTTCAACGTAGTCGCGTTTGACCCGCTCGAGTACCTCGGCAAACAACCGCGCCTGCTCCCAGGCCAGCTCTTCCTTGTCGGGTGCCCGGCCGTTACCGATCAGGCCGCCACCGACAGACAGGCTAAAACCCATGACCAGGCCGATCACAACAACCAAAACCGCACGAACTTTCAATGACATACGCGCTTCCGAGTTCCGATCGTCGACCTTAGCACAGCAATCGGTAATTGTGTGGGGACGCGGTCAAGATCCGGGCTTCTTCGTGACCCAGCGCCTTGGGTTCTCGGGCTTCGTGCCGCGTCGCAGCTCGAAGTACAGGCCGGCCTGCGCCTGGCCACCGCTATCGCCAACCGTGGCAATGACATCCCCGGGGGCCACCCAGTCGCCCGTGTCTTTGAGAAGGGTCTCGTTGTAACCGTAGAGGGTCATGTAGCCTTCGCCGTGATCCACGATGACGAGCAGGCCCATGCCCGCCAGCCAGTCCGCGAACGCAACGCGTCCATGGTAGACGGCGCGCACCTCGCGTCCCCGCGGAGCACCCAAAACCACGCCGTTCCACTTGATGCTATTGCCAACGCGCGGTTGGCCAAAGTCGTGCAGCACCGGCCCCGCCACCGGCCAGGTCAGCTTACCTTTGTGTTCGCTGAAGGGCTGCTCCGATGTAATCGGATAGTCGGACAGGATGGTGGTCAGTTCGGCGATAAGGCGCGTCAGGTCTTTTTCCTGTGCCGCGAGACGATCAACTTCCTGGCCTTCGTCGGCAATCTTCTTGCGCAGGGACGCGAGCAATGTCTTGCGACTCTCCTGGGAGTCATGCAGGCGGCCGAGCTCGTCATAGCGGGTGCGCGCGAGCGATGCCAGCCGCGCTTCCTCTGCTGCGATCTGTGCGCGCAGCTCGTCCAGCTTGCGGATCTGTGCTACGACGGCCTCGATGTTCTCGGCACGGTAGTCGTTGAGGTAACGGTAGTACGCCATGAGCCGGCCCAGTGTCGCCGGATCGCGCTGGTTGAGCAGCAGCTTGATCTTCTCCTGGCTGCCGCTCATATACGCCGCGCGAACCTGTGCGGCCAGCGCCTCAGACTCATTGTCCAGATGCGCCTCGCGATCCGCCAGCTCCTGGTCGAGCTTCTGCTTCTTGTTAGCCGTGTATTTCTGATCGCGCTCAATGTCCGCGATACGCAGGCGCTGCTCGGAAATCGCGACGTCGAGTTCCTGCAGCTCGCCGGTCAGGCGGTCGCGCTCCGCGGCAGCCGCATCCATACTCTGTTTGAGCTCGGAAATGCGCTCGCGGACCTCTTCGAGCTCCTGCTCCTTCACCTTGGTGAGCTCGCCATCGGAATCCTGCGCCGGGGCGGTAGCCACGAGGCCAAGCAGCAGAAGGCTTATGAGTGTTCTGGGTAGCATCGGCGCCGAGTGTAGCGTTTCGAGGCTATTCACTCTCCCCCAAACGGGTATAATCCCGCCTTTTGGCATCTTCGAGGCGCACACTCCGCGCCGAAACTATTGATTCATGGACAAAATTCTCGAATTCACGGGCAACCACACGTTGCTGGTGCTGGCATTAGTCGTTAGCTTTTTGGTGGCGATCTTCTCCGAGTTGCGCCGCAAGGCGAGCGGGACGATTAACATTGAGGCCATCGAGGCCGTCAAGCTGATCAATAACGGTGCTGTTGTGATCGATCTGCGCAGCGCGGACGCTTACGGCCGCGGCCACATCGTGTCAGCACGCAGCGTTCCACATGACGAGCTGGAGGCCAAGACTTCGTCGCTCGCACAGGAGAAAACGACGCCGATCGTTGCCGTCTGTGACAATGGCATATCGTCAACGCGCTCGGTCAACCTGTTGCGCAAGCAGGGCTTCGAGAGCGTGTACGGCCTGAAGGGCGGCATGAATGGCTGGACGCAGGCCGGCCTCCCGGTCGTGACGGGCAAGAAGACGAAGAGCAAATCGGGTAAAGGTAAGAAGCGGGGTTAGGCGCCGCTCGTATTTATTACATTCAAGAGAACAGGAACCAACATGGCAGAGCAGGAACAGGCCGCTGAGAAAACACTGGCCATCAGCAAGATTTACGTAAAGGATTTTTCATTCGAATCCCCGCAATCGCCGGCGGTGTTCAAGCGTTCGGACTGGAAACCGCAAACCAACCTCAATCTGCGCAGCTCGCATACGGTCGTTGACGGCAACGTTCACGAAATCGTGCTGACGATTACCGTCGAAGCCAAGGATGATGACAAGACGTTGTTCCTCGTCGAAGTTCAGCAGGCCGGCCTCTTCGAAATCGCCGGTTACGAAGGTGAAGAATTGTCGGCGATCGCTGGCAGCTTCTGCCCGAACATCCTGTTCCCTTATGCACGCGAGGTGGTTGCCACCACGATCCAGAAGGGTGGTTTTCCGGAGTTCGTTCTGCAGCCCATCAACTTCGATGCCCTGTACATGCAATCGAAGCAACAGGCCGCTGCGGCACAGGCCGAGGCCGAGGCCACTAAGGCGGAGACGCACTAATCAGCGCCTCTGCACCGAAAACCATAGCGGTCATCGGCGCTGGTTCCTGGGGCACCGCGCTGGCGCTGCAGTTCGCGCGCGTCGGTTGCGACGTGCGCCTCGGTGGTGTGGTTGAGCTCGACCTGCTTGAGGCGATGGTCGAGGACCGCGAAAACAAGCGCTATCTGCCTGACGTACCTTTCCCGGACAACCTGACGGCGTACCCGGACATCGAGGCCTGCCTGGATGGCGCACGAGATGTACTCGTCGTTGTTCCCAGTCACGGACTGCGTGACACGCTGACGAAAATCAAACCTCTGTTGGGCGCGGACTCGCGAGTTTGCTGGGCGACGAAAGGCTTCGAGCTCAGCACCGGTAAGCTCCCGCACCAGGTGGCTGCCGAGGTTCTGGGTCCCGACTTCCCGGTTGCCGTGCTTTCCGGACCAACATTTGCCAAGGAAGTGGGCGCGGGGCTGCCAACCGCCATGACGATCGCGTCGAACGATGATGACTTCGCTCGCGCGCTGGCCGTCGCTATCTCCAGCAACAACTTCAGGGCGTATACGTCCGACG
>Ga0316188_10000443_pt1 | contig 17768 bp, 15 predicted proteins | sample Phiworburrow1_MG_FD_204933 | JGI IMG/M metagenome (GOLD analysis project Ga0316188, IMG submission 204933) | Coastal sediment microbial communities from Maine, United States - Phippsburg worm burrow 1 | ecosystem: Environmental > Aquatic > Marine > Coastal > Sediment | place: USA: Maine...
ATTGTTGCTTTGATAACGGTTTTAGCTTGGAACCTTGGATAATTTTTAACCCAAAGTTCATGCTTAATGTTGAAACTTGCAAAAGTGATTCTACGAAAATCTTCAGTCACTATTTGTCCAAGCCGATGTCATTAGAATGCAATGCTAAAACTGCACTTCCACATCCCCCTAGTACTAACCACATTGTACCGATAAATTCTGCTACTAATTTTTTCATAATTTTTTATTTAGTTTTTATTGTTTATAAAGTTATATTGTTATTGGATAATGGCTAACTAGTGGATATACGAGTATGTCTTATATCCACACAATAATTTTTTGTTACTTTTTATCCATTAAGTTGTTGTTTTTTAATTCGTTATCTTTTAATAATTTATCAAGTGGACTTGTTATTTTTTGCATAGACTTCCCTACTCCGGGCTTAGCGTCGGCGGAGACAAAAAAACTACCAATCGTCCGGCTGTATTCAATATTCAACACTGATTTAATCGTTCACTAATTTATTCATACATATCACCTCTTTAGTAGGAGATTGCTCGTTAAGCCAACAATTGCCCTTTCAAACATATAAAAAGTTTTCAAAAAAAAATAATAATATTCGGAATTCTCAAAAAAAGAATTGAACTTATAGATTTCTAAGTATTTAACTTTGAAGTGAAAAATTTTAGCAGTAAAGAAAAAAATAATAACTTGTTTTCGCACAACTTTTTTTGTTTAATACAGAGTACTCAAATAAATATTATTTTGTATCAAAAACACTTTTGTTGGCAATTTTTTTTATTTACCCTTAAAAAATAACGTATTACCACATTTGATTTATTTAGATGTAATCATCTAAAAGTTCAATAACAATAAGCAAGACTATGATATTTGGAATATTAAAAAAAGAGTAGTTTTGAAAACAATTTTAAAATCTCTCCCTTAAATAAAAAGATAACTTTACGAATTCAAAAATGAAAGTATTAGGACAAAATCATATTTCACAACAACGAGTTTCAGAATACTTATGGGAATACCGCTATTTTTTTTCAATACTCTGTATTGGTTTAGTGTACTTCTTTAATCTTTTTATTGACATTATGGATATAGATGCAGCCCAGTATGCGTCCATATCGAGGGAGATGATGGAATCGGGAAGTTATTTGCAAGTGTTTGAACAAGGAAAGGATTATTTAGATAAACCGCCTTTGCTTTTTTGGATTTCGTCTTTATCATTAAAAATATTTGGCGTTCATAATTTTGCATACAAATTGCCTGCCGTATTGATTATTATTTTAGGCCTATATTCTACTTTCCGTTTTACTCTTTTGTGGTACAACAAACGCACAGCTTGGTATTCGGTGATTATTTTGGGAACTACTCAGGCTTTTTATTTAATAACAAATGACATAAGAACGGACGGCATTTTAACGAGTTTTATCATTTTTGCTGTTTGGCAACTTTTCCGTTTTTTAAAAGACCGCAAAATTTCAGGATTAATATTAGGTGCCGTTGGTGCTTCATGTGCTTTAATGGCTAAAGGACCTATTGGCTTAGTAATAATTGCTTTTGCAGTTGGTGGTGATTTGCTTATTAAACTTCAATTGAAAAAAATATTGGACTATCGTTGGTTGGTTTTTATTTTTATAATCGCTGTTTTGTTATTTCCGATGTGTTATGGTCTTTATACTCAATTTGATTTGCATCCAGAAAAAACGGCATACGGAATAAGCAACCCTTCGGGCTTAAAATTTTTCTTCTGGACTCAAAGTTTTGGCCGCATAACGGGAGAAAGTAGTTGGAAAAACGATACTTCATTCTTTACTTTTTTTCATACCATTTTATGGGATTTTCAGCCATGGGTGTTTCTAATGTTAGCAATGATTTTTTATAAAATTAAGAATTTAGTAGGTTCTTTTAAATTACATGAAAAGTATAAAAAAGTGGAATATGCGTCGTTGTTTGGTTTTATATTGCCTTTTCTTGCTTTGTCTCTATCTAGTTATAAATTACCACATTACATTTTCCCTACCTTCCCTTTTATGGCAATAATGGTAGCAGATTTTATAAATGCTCTCTCTGACAAAAAATGGGCTAAGCGGTTGGCTCAAATTCAGTTTGGTATAAGTCATTCATTTTTTTTAGTTCCATTTGTTGCTTTCGGTTTCTTTTTTTCATTGCAGAACAATTTCATTCTTCCTACCTTACTTGTTTTGTTATACTTACTTTTTTGGCGGAGTTTTGAAAAAATAAAGGATGTTGCTGATAAAATCATTTTCTCAACCTTAATTGCTATTTGGGGTTTTGGTTTGGTAACGAGTACTTATTTTTATCCCAATTTATTGCAATTCCAAGCTAGTAGTATAGCAGCAAAAGAAATCGTTAAAGAACCTAATTTGCCCCCACAGAAACTATATGCCTTTAACGCTTATGAAAGTAGTTTAAGTTTTTATGCTCAGCAAATCATTTCTGAATTCAAAATCGACCAGACCCATAGTTACCCAGCAGGTATATTTGTTTTTTCGGACGAAGAAGGTAAAGACAAATTATTAAAATACTCAGAGTATGAATTAATAAAGTCTTATGTTGATTATAATATTACTGCACTTAGCCTTCCTTTTCTATTGAAAAAAACAAGGAATGACCACTTAGAAAATAGATTTTTACTGAAAAAAATAAGATGACGATTATAAAAAAACTTTCCATTATCATTCCTGCTTACAATGAGGGAAATACTATACATATGATTTTAGACAAAATACAAGCAGTAGAACTGGAGAATAATATTCAAAAAGAAATTATTATAGTTGATGATTGCTCTTCTGATAATACTCAAAGTAGCATTGAAAAATACATGAGAAATAGTAGCCTTGATATTATCTATTTTCGACATTCTGTAAATAAGGGCAAAGGAGCAGCATTACATACTGGAATTGAAAAGGCAAGTGGTCAATACCTCATTATTCAAGATGCTGATCTGGAGTATGACCCTGATGAATACAATGATTTGTTGAAACCTATTTTAAAAGGTATGGCAGATGTTGTTTACGGTTCTAGATTTGTTGGAAGTCACCCGCACAGAATTTTATTTTTTTGGCATACGATTGGAAATCGTTTCCTCACTTTTTTGTCCAATATGTTTTCAAATCTTAATCTTACAGATATGGAAACTTGTTACAAATTAATTAAGACTGATGTTATAAAGAAAATTTCTCTAAAAGAAAAGCGTTTTGGTTTTGAACCAGAAATAACAATTAAACTATCTCGTATTCAAGGACTTAGAATTTATGAGGTTGGCATTTCTTATTATGGCAGGACTTATGAAGAGGGCAAAAAAATAAATTGGAAAGACGGATTTAGGGCTATTTATTGTATCTTGAAATATGGACTTTTTAAAAGATAATTTGAATGAATTATTCGTTTTGTGTGCTATGAGTTCAGAGTTTGCCTGTAGCAAGACCGTATTTTCATCAGTTCCGATATAAGAAACCTGTATCAAATAGTTGCTGTCATTGAGCAAAACTACATTTGTCAAATAGGGCTTATAGAAAAAATCGTCATTATATTTTCTGTTTTTCTCTATTCCATATATTTCGTCGAGTTGAATAAATGTCCTTATCAATTCCTTATCAAAAACAAACTTATTTTCTTCGTTAGATTTTTGTGCATAAAGAAAAAAACTCATTAAGTGAATTAGTCAAGTTTTGGCTTTCAATACTGTCTTTAGGCAAAACAATATTAGGGTTTATTCGCAAAGAACTTGTCTGTACGTTAGCGAAAAGAGCAGAAAAGGAATTGTCAAAGCTAAAGTTAACAAAGTATTCATATTTCGTTGATTTGTCAGTTTACCCATATATTAGGAATGGATATGTATAATTAAGTATAAGAAGTTCTATTATAGTAAAATTATGTAAATTGAAAGGAATCCAATCTTTCGTCTTTCAAATTTCTGTTTAATACGGCTTTCATTTTTTGTCGCTAAATTTTTCTTGCTTTGCAAGTTTATTAATTGTTTCGGCAATTCTTTGAACTTTTGTGTCGTCGGTTTTTGCCGAATAAATCCAGTCAATAAATTCCTTTTGTTGCCCGTCTGTGTAGGTCATAAAAGATTTATATGCAGTTGGGTCATCTTTTAGGCAGTCTAAAAATTCTTTTGGAATTTCTGTTGTTGCGTTGTCAGGATACAAAACTATTTTAATGCGGTCGCCTTCTTTTTTCCCTATTTTCTTCCTGATTTCTGCCTTAACAGGTAAAAAAAGTTTACCGTTACCCATCGGCATTAACTTAAAATTTTTAATCTCAAAATTGTCGATGCGTCCTTTTACTTTAACCCAACCGAAGGGTGAATGTTTGTCTTGCAAAACTTCGGGAATAGTAGCATAAGTCCAACCACCTTTTCCCGGGTACTTTTCAAGCAAATATTCTTTGTTTACTAATGGTTTTTCTGTCGCCATTTTTATTTGTTGATATTATTGTTGCTTTGATAACGGTTTTAGATTGGAACAGCGACTAATTTTCAACCCAAAGTTCATGCTTAATGTTGAAACTTGCAAAAGTGATTCTACGAAAATCTTCAGTCACTATTTGTCCAAGCCGATGTCATTAGAATGCAATGCTAAAACTGCACTTCCACATCCCCCTAGTACTAACCACATTGTACCGATAAATTCTGCTACTAATTTTTTCATAATTTTTTATTTAGTTTTTATTGTTTATAAAGTTATATTGTTATTGGATAATGGCTAACTAGTGGATATACGAGTATGTCTTATATCCACACAATAATTTTTTGTTACTTTTTATCCATTAAGTTGTTGTTTTTTAATTCGTTATCTTTTAATAATTTATCAAGTGGACTTGTTATTTTTTGCATAGACTTCCCTACTCCGGGCTTAGCGTCGGCGGAGACAAAAAAACTACCAATCGTCCGGCTGTATTCAATATTCAACACTGATTTAATCGTTCACTAATTTATTCATACATATCACCTCTTTAGTAGGAGATTGCTCGTTAAGCCAACAATTGCCCTTTCAAACATATAAAAAGTTTTCAAAAAAAAATAATAATATTCGGAATTCTCAAAAAAAGAATTGAACTTATAGATTTCTAAGTATTTAACTTTGAAGTGAAAAATTTTAGCAGTAAAGAAAAAAATAATAACTTGTTTTCGCACAACTTTTTTTGTTTAATACAGAGTACTCAAATAAATATTATTTTGTATCAAAAACACTTTTGTTGGCAATTTTTTTTATTTACCCTTAAAAAATAACGTATTACCACATTTGATTTATTTAGATGTAATCATCTAAAAGTTCAATAACAATAAGCAAGACTATGATATTTGGAATATTAAAAAAAGAGTAGTTTTGAAAACAATTTTAAAATCTCTCCCTTAAATAAAAAGATAACTTTACGAATTCAAAAATGAAAGTATTAGGACAAAATCATATTTCACAACAACGAGTTTCAGAATACTTATGGGAATACCGCTATTTTTTTTCAATACTCTGTATTGGTTTAGTGTACTTCTTTAATCTTTTTATTGACATTATGGATATAGATGCAGCCCAGTATGCGTCCATATCGAGGGAGATGATGGAATCGGGAAGTTATTTGCAAGTGTTTGAACAAGGAAAGGATTATTTAGATAAACCGCCTTTGCTTTTTTGGATTTCGTCTTTATCATTAAAAATATTTGGCGTTCATAATTTTGCATACAAATTGCCTGCCGTATTGATTATTATTTTAGGCCTATATTCTACTTTCCGTTTTACTCTTTTGTGGTACAACAAACGCACAGCTTGGTATTCGGTGATTATTTTGGGAACTACTCAGGCTTTTTATTTAATAACAAATGACATAAGAACGGACGGCATTTTAACGAGTTTTATCATTTTTGCTGTTTGGCAACTTTTCCGTTTTTTAAAAGACCGCAAAATTTCAGGATTAATATTAGGTGCCGTTGGTGCTTCATGTGCTTTAATGGCTAAAGGACCTATTGGCTTAGTAATAATTGCTTTTGCAGTTGGTGGTGATTTGCTTATTAAACTTCAATTGAAAAAAATATTGGACTATCGTTGGTTGGTTTTTATTTTTATAATCGCTGTTTTGTTATTTCCGATGTGTTATGGTCTTTATACTCAATTTGATTTGCATCCAGAAAAAACGGCATACGGAATAAGCAACCCTTCGGGCTTAAAATTTTTCTTCTGGACTCAAAGTTTTGGCCGCATAACGGGAGAAAGTAGTTGGAAAAACGATACTTCATTCTTTACTTTTTTTCATACCATTTTATGGGATTTTCAGCCATGGGTGTTTCTAATGTTAGCAATGATTTTTTATAAAATTAAGAATTTAGTAGGTTCTTTTAAATTACATGAAAAGTATAAAAAAGTGGAATATGCGTCGTTGTTTGGTTTTATATTGCCTTTTCTTGCTTTGTCTCTATCTAGTTATAAATTACCACATTACATTTTCCCTACCTTCCCTTTTATGGCAATAATGGTAGCAGATTTTATAAATGCTCTCTCTGACAAAAAATGGGCTAAGCGGTTGGCTCAAATTCAGTTTGGTATAAGTCATTCATTTTTTTTAGTTCCATTTGTTGCTTTCGGTTTCTTTTTTTCATTGCAGAACAATTTCATTCTTCCTACCTTACTTGTTTTGTTATACTTACTTTTTTGGCGGAGTTTTGAAAAAATAAAGGATGTTGCTGATAAAATCATTTTCTCAACCTTAATTGCTATTTGGGGTTTTGGTTTGGTAACGAGTACTTATTTTTATCCCAATTTATTGCAATTCCAAGCTAGTAGTATAGCAGCAAAAGAAATCGTTAAAGAACCTAATTTGCCCCCACAGAAACTATATGCCTTTAACGCTTATGAAAGTAGTTTAAGTTTTTATGCTCAGCAAATCATTTCTGAATTCAAAATCGACCAGACCCATAGTTACCCAGCAGGTATATTTGTTTTTTCGGACGAAGAAGGTAAAGACAAATTATTAAAATACTCAGAGTATGAATTAATAAAGTCTTATGTTGATTATAATATTACTGCACTTAGCCTTCCTTTTCTATTGAAAAAAACAAGGAATGACCACTTAGAAAATAGATTTTTACTGAAAAAAATAAGATGACGATTATAAAAAAACTTTCCATTATCATTCCTGCTTACAATGAGGGAAATACTATACATATGATTTTAGACAAAATACAAGCAGTAGAACTGGAGAATAATATTCAAAAAGAAATTATTATAGTTGATGATTGCTCTTCTGATAATACTCAAAGTAGCATTGAAAAATACATGAGAAATAGTAGCCTTGATATTATCTATTTTCGACATTCTGTAAATAAGGGCAAAGGAGCAGCATTACATACTGGAATTGAAAAGGCAAGTGGTCAATACCTCATTATTCAAGATGCTGATCTGGAGTATGACCCTGATGAATACAATGATTTGTTGAAACCTATTTTAAAAGGTATGGCAGATGTTGTTTACGGTTCTAGATTTGTTGGAAGTCACCCGCACAGAATTTTATTTTTTTGGCATACGATTGGAAATCGTTTCCTCACTTTTTTGTCCAATATGTTTTCAAATCTTAATCTTACAGATATGGAAACTTGTTACAAATTAATTAAGACTGATGTTATAAAGAAAATTTCTCTAAAAGAAAAGCGTTTTGGTTTTGAACCAGAAATAACAATTAAACTATCTCGTATTCAAGGACTTAGAATTTATGAGGTTGGCATTTCTTATTATGGCAGGACTTATGAAGAGGGCAAAAAAATAAATTGGAAAGACGGATTTAGGGCTATTTATTGTATCTTGAAATATGGACTTTTTAAAAGATAATTTGAATGAATTATTCGTTTTGTGTGCTATGAGTTCAGAGTTTGCCTGTAGCAAGACCGTATTTTCATCAGTTCCGATATAAGAAACCTGTATCAAATAGTTGCTGTCATTGAGCAAAACTACATTTGTCAAATAGGGCTTATAGAAAAAATCGTCATTATATTTTCTGTTTTTCTCTATTCCATATATTTCGTCGAGTTGAATAAATGTCCTTATCAATTCCTTATCAAAAACAAACTTATTTTCTTCGTTAGATTTTTGTGCATAAAGAAAAAAACTCATTAAGTGAATTAGTCAAGTTTTGGCTTTCAATACTGTCTTTAGGCAAAACAATATTAGGGTTTATTCGCAAAGAACTTGTCTGTACGTTAGCGAAAAGAGCAGAAAAGGAATTGTCAAAGCTAAAGTTAACAAAGTATTCATATTTCGTTGATTTGTCAGTTTACCCATATATTAGGAATGGATATGTATAATTAAGTATAAGAAGTTCTATTATAGTAAAATTATGTAAATTGAAAGGAATCCAATCTTTCGTCTTTCAAATTTCTGTTTAATACGGCTTTCATTTTTTGTCGCTAAATTTTTCTTGCTTTGCAAGTTTATTAATTGTTTCGGCAATTCTTTGAACTTTTGTGTCGTCGGTTTTTGCCGAATAAATCCAGTCAATAAATTCCTTTTGTTGCCCGTCTGTGTAGGTCATAAAAGATTTATATGCAGTTGGGTCATCTTTTAGGCAGTCTAAAAATTCTTTTGGAATTTCTGTTGTTGCGTTGTCAGGATACAAAACTATTTTAATGCGGTCGCCTTCTTTTTTCCCTATTTTCTTCCTGATTTCTGCCTTAACAGGTAAAAAAAGTTTACCGTTACCCATCGGCATTAACTTAAAATTTTTAATCTCAAAATTGTCGATGCGTCCTTTTACTTTAACCCAACCGAAGGGTGAATGTTTGTCTTGCAAAACTTCGGGAATAGTAGCATAAGTCCAACCACCTTTTCCCGGGTACTTTTCAAGCAAATATTCTTTGTTTACTAATGGTTTTTCTGTCGCCATTTTTATTTGTTGATATTATTGTTGCTTTGATAACGGTTTTAGCTTGGAACCGCGACTAATTTTCAACCCAAAGTTCATGCTTAATGTTGAAACTTGCAAAAGTGATTCTACGAAAATCATCAGCCACCATTTGTCCAAGCCGATGTCATTAGAATGCAATGCTAAAATCATCTAACTATCAAATTCTTTAAAGTCAATTGAGGGGTCATAGTCGTTTTTTGTTCTTAATGAGTGTAATTCACTTTCCGGTTTTTTTGACCTAATGATAGGAAACATCAATTGAACATACCACGGCTCCTTTATTTGATTCCATGCCCCAAATTTTGTAGGGTATTTTCTAGTAATCTTAGCAGTTCCAAAAATCATATCCCATAAAAAAAGTAAGTTGCCATAATTTCCGTTTGGATGTGAAACTCCATCTTCGGCAGTAAGCCCATGATGGGCAAAATGTGTACAGGGTGTAGAAATTACCCTTTCAACAACCCAAGTAATGGGGTTCATGAATTTGTATTTATAAAGAAATCTATCCCATTTTGTTTCGCTATGAGCGAGTAAAATAACGACTAACTTAATTGGTAAATAGAATAGGTAAACATAGCCCATTCCTAAAAATATTAAGCAGGCCGAAAGCCAAATACCGGGCATAAATGCATAATACAATATTGCGTTTCTATAAGTTACAAGCACTCCCATTTCTTCGACAACATGATGCGGTCTATGCAGTTTCCACATCATTCGATTTGAATGAGAAAGCCGATGCCACCAGTACTGTGTCATATCATCAAATATCAAAAATGCCAAAACTTGCCAGCCTATTGCTGAATTTATAAAGTAGTTTTCGTATTGAGGAAACCGGTTTTGACCAACCCAAAGGCATAGTACAAAAATTGCAGGTTGTACAAGTGTGGGCAAAGTGAACAGACTGACCAATTCAATTGTCCAGTCATTTTTGGTTCGCCTATCATCAAGGTATAATCCGCCCATGGCTTCTATCATCCCTAAGATCAGAAGCAGTCCGACAGGTATTGATTTGCTAATTAACTCATTTTCCATAATTTCTTTATTTCTACCAACGTTGAGAATATGAAAAGTTGCAGACTTTGAAGCACATGTCCATCGAGTTACAATGAAGCTCAATGGGCTCTAAAGTTTGATTATATTACAGTATTGGCAGTTTCACATTTACAAAGTTTGCTACCGGCATTATTTAATTTATATTTTTTAAAAATTGTTCAAGTGCTTTCCAGTAAGTTTCATAACCTTTCACGGTTTCCCATAATGTTTTTGAACCATGGAAACCTTCAACTCTAGGTTTGAAATGAGTAATATATTTTTTATCAACAAATTTCAATACTTCACTTACTTGCTCAATTTCTTTTTTCGCAGACGTAGCAAAAATAGGAATGTTAATAGTCTTAATTTGTTCTGCCAAATTTATACCTTTTAAATATTCTCCCGGGCTAAAAACAATAGTAGCCTTTATTTTATCTGTTTGTGAAGAGGTAAGAAGTGCCAACGACGCCGAGTATGAACTCCCTAATAAATAGATTGGCTTATTTCCGTTCAATTTGTATGCATAATTAACGGCACTTTCAATGTCAGGTTTAGCATCTAAATAACCGGTAGGTAGTCCCTTTTCTTTTGCCCTATTTTTAGTTTCATTTGTTTCAGCAAATATTTTCATTCCTGACCTTTGGTCAATGGCTAAACAAGAATATCCCAATTTATTAAACTTGGGGGCAGTTTCCCTATACTCGGCACGATTGCAGTGAGACCTATGGCACAATACTATAAAGTTGTTATGGTTTTCAACTCTGTAATAATCAGCCGTGATTTTAAGCCCATCATTGGATTTGAAAGTTATTTTTTCCATTTCGCAAAACGCTATTCCCCGCACAATTTATAAAAAATTTTAGACTGAAAAAATATTTTGCCTTTTATTAAATTGAGGCGAAAAGAGGGAAGATTATATATTTATAAATTTTTGAAACTCAAACTAAGGCGTCGGTTGTGTTTCATGAGTCTGTGTTATGCTGTTGTGCTTTATTTTGAATGCATTATTATCCTCAGATTCTATTTTATAATTTCCGTCAAATTGTTCGATAGGCTTCCAATCTTTTTTATTATCCTTCTATTATTGATTGCCCTCATTGGGTCAATCATATTGTTTAAATGTGAAAGATAAACCATTGTAAAAATAGACGTTAGTCAAAATTTCATCAATCTTGAATTTGAAAAATAAAAAAGTCTGCAAATGATGAAATTTTGTTATTCCCATTAAATGGATATTTATTTGGGATATGTTCTATCATTTTAAAATTAGGGGCATTTTGTTCAACCCAATTTGTGAATTTTCGATGTTTGATGTGTGCAACCAAATTATTATTTTCTTGTTCCTCTATGTTTGAAGAATAAATTAATACGTATTTATTTGATGAAGAAAACAACTTCTCCATGTAATCAAAATATGTAGCATCTTCAATTAAGTGATAAATAACGTCTAGGCTTAATATAAGATCGGCCTTTTCCTCATTGTATGATTCTCGAACTTCAAAACGCTTGGTCGAATCAGATTCGTAAAGCTTACGGCACAGGTCTATAGCAGTTTTACTAATATCAAAACCTATGTAGGATTTAAAATTTAAATACTTAAGTTGATTTCCATCTCCACTTCCAAATTCTATAACTGTTTCTATATCTTTTCCCTTAATAAATTCATTAATCACTTCAGCTTTATATTCAGCTAAAATATTATATGAACCTGCTCCTGAATTACCTCCCAATTTATACCTTTTTTCCCAATATTGGCCAGATGTTCTGAACGTAGGGATGCCATTAATCTTTCGATAAAAATATGTTGCTATATTTCCTAATAACGGTATTTTCTTTATTGCACTTTTAATTTTCTCCATAATTACTCATTTTTACTAACTATTTGAGGTTAATTTAAAATTGAACTCTAAAACAATTGTGGGTAGCATTTCTATAATACCTAAATAGTCTTTTCATTGAACTTTATTTTATTCAAATTTAGATAAAATGGTTATGCTACCCAATTTAGTTTTAAAATTCATAATCCGAAAACTAAAAATATTTTTCTGATGCCAACTTACATTAGAGGTAGTTTTTATTCGTAAAACACGACTTCTGAAAGAAAAGTCAGAAACAATATAATTCTAAATGTCAAAGTCAGATTGTGGATTGCAGAGTCTTTTAGAATGAAATTTACAGCACCGAGAAAAAATGTAGTGAATTTTTTACAACATTTTCACGTTGTTATCTTATGTTTTCGTTTTTGCCTTGAGAAAATGGCATTAACCTTCTAGTACCAAAGGTCGTTTTAATAGCACTTCGTTTTTTATCTTTTTCTGATATATCGGTTTTGAGCAACTTTATCTAAGAAAATTTTTGACTCCACACATTCAAAATACAATTTGTTGGGGAGGTCTGCAAATAATGGGATTCCTCCACCGAGCAAATAAGGTATTGTTGTTATCGTTATTTCATCTATTAAATCTTTTTTCAAAAAACTCTGAATAGTTCTTCCTCCATCTATGTAAAGGTTATAGCAACCTTTATTATGGATCGCTTCAACGATTTCATTTAGATCTCCTCTTACAAGGTCTATTTTTCCTTCATATTTTTCAGGAATAGTTGTCATGCTATTACTTAGTAGGAAAACAGGTTTCGTAAATGGCCAATCCATGTCAAACTCTCTAACCGTTTCAAATGTTGTACGTCCCATTACATGTGCGTCAATTTTAGAAATGAATTCTCCGTAACCCATGTCTATATTGCCTGGGTTTGGAATTGAATGTAACCAATCAATTCCTCCGTTTTTGTCAGCGATATAGCCATCTATGCTTGTTGCTATAAATACTTTATTCTTCTTGTTCATCGTTTACTTGCTTAAATGTATGTCAACAGTTAGTGTATGAAGCATTGTGCATTTAAAGGTATCTTTATGCCAAACTTATAAAATTTTTGTTAAATGTAACTTCCTTGAAATCATCACCATCCGACCGATGATTTAAACATTTTGCCGGCAATTCGTTATATTAATTTGTTTCTTCTTTTATAATCATTTTTTGCATAAAGACATTACTCGGTATCGTTACTTTCTTGTCGTCATTTGTTTTTATGATAATGAAGAAAATACCAATATCACTTAATTTACCTTTTATCTCAAAGTCCTTATCTAATATTGACAAGTTGTCTCCAATTTTAATAGGATGACTAAAAAAAATAATCAGAGTAGAAGTGACATTTGAAATGATTGACCACTGAGCAAAAAATGCAACTCCCAAAATTGTTAATATTGAGGAAAGAAATAAAAATAATTCAGATTGGTCAACTCCCCATATTACCAATAAAAAAACACTAAATATTGTTACTAACAAAACACTTACTATTTTATCTGTAATTTTTATTCTTCTTTTTGGATAGTTAAACCGAATTCCTACTTTCTTAATTGTTCTTTTGGTTATTAATTTCATAATTAAAAAAACAATAATGATTGTGATAGTTTCGGCTATTTGAAATTTATACTCTTCCATATTAATAATTTATAGTTGATACCAATTCTCAAATATACTCATTGCCTAATGCTCCTATAATGATATGCCTATATCCTTTTCATATTTTTGAAATCTAATATACTAGAAAATATCCCAGTCTGGTCATAGTCTACTCTTTTGTTTAAAAGTTAACGAAGGTCATTATGTTCAATTGATTTCTTGCAGAATTGAGCAAGGACTGGTTCATTATACCAACTTCACTTCTCACAGTTTTAGAAAATCGATATCCAATACCGCAGTATATTCGGTTTCGGTCAAAATAGTTAGCGTTTGTGTTTAGGAAAATTTCATTGTATATTGATAGGTAGGCAGTTTTGTTCTGCATTTGTTTCTTGTTCAAGGCTAAATTCAAGCCTAAAAAATAGCGAAGTCGAAGCCTGAAATCATTTTCAAAAAAGCGTTGTTCAAATCTGTATCTATGCAGAAAGGATATTCTACCAAACGATTGACGGGTTATAAATTGCTGGTATAGTCTGTGTTCATTAAAGTTTGTTTTCTGGTCTTTGCTTACAACATAAGGTTCGCTGTAAATAAAAGCATAGCCTAAAAGCAAGTTGTTGTTGTTTTCAGATAGATTGTAGCCTATTCCTGTTCGGAGCAGTAGTTGTTCGGTGTCTGCTATGAAATTAAAATTTCGATATTGAACTTCGTTATGCCAATTCCATTTAGAGTTAATTTTCTTGTCTCCAAAATAAATCAGCCAATTTCCGAAATCGCTTGATTGAGTAAACCCTAATATCGATTTTGTCAAAAGTAAAGCACATAGGATTGCTTGTTTTATAGTCATTATTGTTTGTTTTGAAAGTATACAAGGGGATTGGTATTGCCGAAGGCTTAGATTTTCAGCACTCGACTTCATTAGAGATACCAGATATGGGAGCATTTCCAAAATATCTAAATGACCATTTCATTGAACTTTCTTTATTCAAATTTAGATAAAATGACTATGCTACCCATTTTAGTTTTTGAAGTCAGAGTCCGAAAACTGAAAATATTTTTCTAATGCCTATTTTCTTTAGAGGTAGTTTTTATTCGTAAAACACCACTTCTCCTGTTTCCACATTATAAAGACCACCAACGATTTTGATTTTCTTTTGTTGTTCTAATTCTGCAATAATAGGACTTTCTTTTCTTATTCTGTCAATAGTCAAATGCACATTGATTTCAGTAACGTTATTTACAAAATTTGAGTTTGAGCCATCTCTGTTTTCTATTGTAGTTTTTTCGTTTACAATGGCAGGTTGAATTTTATTTAGCAATGTTGTGAGGTTGCCCATCTCTACTTTGTTGCAAGCCCCTACAATTGCGCCACATTTTGTATGTCCAAGAACAACTATAACTTTTGTGCCTACTATTTTTGTTGCAAATTCCATACTTCCCAAAATATCGTCGTTCAAAATGTTGCCTGCTATACGAATACTAAAAATATCGCCCAAGCCTTGATCAAAAATAAGCTCTGCTGAAGTTCGACTGTCAATACAACTTAAAATAGTTGCAAATGGAAATTGCCCTTCGGAGGTATCATTTACCTGTTGGAGTAAATTTCTATTTGCTTTTAGATTTTTAATAAATCTTTCGTTGCCTTCTTTTAAAATTTGAATGGCTGATTGTGGTGTTAAATTACTCTGAGTTTCTTTTGAATGTGTACGCATAAGATTAAATTTTTAATTGTTTATAAAGAATAAAATGATTTTTGAGGTAATGGTTTAGGAATTTCTTTTTCTTCTAAAAGTTGTTTAATATTAATTTCAATAGTCCTAGCAATTGATGTCATCGCCGTATCAGTAGGGCGGTTCATAAAAGGGTCTTGTAAGTGGGTAGCAGATTTTTCTAAAAGAAAAAATGCCATTGACAAGGTTAATAAAAGTGGTAGTTCAAAATAACTTTCTATGTCTCCTAAAGCAATAGAAAGCGTGACTACAAAAATGTAAATAAAAAAATGCAAAAATTGACGATAGGTTACCGGGAATACTGTATTTTTTATACGTTCGGCCATTCCCATCTCATTTGAAAATCTTACTAATGTATCATTTATCTGGATGAATTCGAAAGTTCCCAAACTTTTCTGTTTGTTCAATTCCGCTACTTGCAAAGCATTTAATTGCAACAGGGCCAAAGGTTTATTATCGTGCTTTTCAATAGCCTCTAAATCTTTTTTAGAAATAAACTTTTCTAAATTTTCAGTAGGGTTTAATCCTCTTAAACTTTGCCCTAAACTAAAACACCAAGCAATATGTCTAAAAGAGATAGCTTTAATTTCATTTAGATTGTCTTTAGATACAAAGGCTTGTAATTGTAATACTAAACTTCGACTATCGTTCACAATGCTCCCCCAAATTTTTCTTGCTTCCCACCAACGATCATAAGATTGATTGAGTTTGAAGGCAAGGATTACGGAAATAGCCGTTCCTATAAATGCAGGTATGGCTATAGGCACTATTGGAATACTTGCTTTGTATTTTGTTGTTAAGTAATGAGTTACTAGACCAATGATTAGAACATAAATTACATCAAATTTTATCTTGTTTATGATATAATGTAACGGTACTCTTTTTTTGATTAACATATTTTTTAATTTACGACGCAAAAATAGTAAAACTATTTTATACAATAGCAATACTATTACTTTAAGCTATTGAAATACCTTATACGGTATAATTACTATTAGGTTTAAATATTTAATTCCTTTGCACAAATAATAAGGAATATGGATTTTCAAAAAATTGGCTTCAGAAATAATTAGGACATAGGTCTTATTCAGGTGAAGCCGTCTAAGTAGTTTTTGTCTGTTTTGACTGTCGCTCCCGGCATTACTTCAACGTTTTGTGCCCTAGTGAGAGGTTTGAATTAATTCTACTTTTGTTTGAATATTTTGTTCTATGATTAAACTATTTTGTTACAAACTTTGTCCGAAAGTCAACAAATTATTATCCGGATCAAGTAAAGCAAATTCTCTTTGTCCCCAAGGTTTACTTTGTAATTTCCCGTTTGGATGAATGGATATTTTATTGTCAAGTAAAGATTTATAAAGGGTGTCAACCTCGTCAGTCCTTATATAGACTTGTCCATAGTTTTCTTTCGGGTCAAGCTCCTTAAACTCAAAAAAATGAATTTGAATATTGTCTTTTCCTACTATCAAATAGTCACCATAGTCGCTAAGCTCTTTAAAACTTAATTTGTTTATATAAAATTCCTTCGTTAAGGCTTTATTTCGCATAGGCAATTTTGGATTGATGTCTGTGAGCATATATCTTAATTATTTTTTAGTCTTGGTTTTTAATTTCGATTACCGCCAATGGTCTAGTAACAGCTGACGTTTTAATGCCACTTATACATTGTTGGACGCATGTGCTATATTTTTCAAAATATAAAAGGTATAAGTTTCTTTGTCAAACTTTTGTAGTCCAAATATTCTGAACCAAATTCTTTTGTTAAGATTTCTTCTTCAACTTTTATGCGAAATAAAAAAGCTACCACGATTGAAATTGTTACAATTGCCAACGAAAATAAATTGTTCAATGAAATGCCAAATCCAATGAAGGATAATAAAGAGGCAGAGTACGATGGATGTCTGACACATTTATAATTTATAAAACCCGTCTGTCTTTAGTTTGTGATTTTGTCTGATAGTTACGTCAACAGTAAAAAACTTTCCCAATGTCGAAATTATTATCATTCGTAAAATTATTCCGGCAACAATAAATAGCAGTCCAATATAAGGCAAAAAATAAGTGTCCGAAATTGGAAAGCGATAAACTATAGAAATTGTAATTGCAATCGAAAAGCTAATAAGTATTGTCAACCGGATAATATTTAATGAGCCTTTGTCGGCATTTTGTTTGTCACGAAATTTTGACCGCATTAGTCTGCTAAGAATTGCTTCTGAAATGAACCAAATAAAGTAGGTAATTGAAAAAAATAAATTCATTTAAAATGTTTGTTTATGTGAGGTAAAAAAGTTTTCGATATGACGATGTGGCCTATTGTTAGCACAAAAATTCAATATAATTACTAATGTTGATAGCCAACTGTTTGCGGGTTTAAGAAGTTGGGGATTTGTGAGCCCATTACTTTCGGTTAAACACTGAAAACCAAAAGTACAAAATAAACCGTAAATTATGCCCTAAAACCCTAGTTTGGTCTTAGCGTCCGCTGAGACTAGTGTGGTCATCAGAAAACCGCACTTCAATTATAGAAAAACACTGCCAACCGTAGCACTACACCTCCGCTTGGGGCAAACTGATGTTAGCGACTGCTTTGCTACTTTCTAGTAAGTCGTTTCATTATTCATCATCGTCAGTTGAAGCG
>Ga0316188_10000444_pt1 | contig 17761 bp, 17 predicted proteins | sample Phiworburrow1_MG_FD_204933 | JGI IMG/M metagenome (GOLD analysis project Ga0316188, IMG submission 204933) | Coastal sediment microbial communities from Maine, United States - Phippsburg worm burrow 1 | ecosystem: Environmental > Aquatic > Marine > Coastal > Sediment | place: USA: Maine...
CGATCGCCGTGGCGCCGATCGTGATCTTCCATCGGAGCGGAACCCGCTGGCGCAGCGCCATCGTCACTGCACCCGGTACCCGCCGCCGCGGATGGTCTCGATGATCGGCGACGCGAGTTTGCGGCGCAGCGCCGACACGTGGACCTCGACGACGTTGTCCTCGCCGTCGTAGGCGAAATCCCAGACATGTTCGACGATCTCGCGCTTCGGGACCACCTCGCCACGTCGGCGCATGAGGTACTCGAGGATGGCGAACTCGCGTGCGGTCAGGTTGACCTCGCGGCCATCGACCTGGCAGCGCCGACGCGTGGTCTCGACCTCGACGTTGCCGGCCACGAGTGTCACCGGCTGCGTCGACCCACCGCGCCGCATCAATGCCCGGAGTCGAGCGACGAGGACGACGTAGGAGAAGGGCTTCGACAGAAAGTCGTCCGCGCCCGTCTCGAGGGCCTCGGCTTCGTCGAGCTCACCGTCCTTGGCCGTCAGCATCAGGATCGGTGTCGTGATACTGCGGCGACGGAGTTCGGCGCACACCCGATACCCGTTGATGCCCGGCAGCATCACGTCGAGGATGATGGCGTCGTAGGGCTGCTCGGTCGCGAGCCACAGCCCGTCGGTGCCATTGCCGGCGACGTCGACGGCGAAGCCCTCGGCTTCGAGACCACGACGGACGGCGTCGGCTTGGCGGACTTCGTCCTCGACGACCAGCACACGCACCCCGACAGTGTCGCAGCGGCTGCCGCTGTTCCACCTGAAGTTCTCTTCAGGGACCTTCAGCAAGCCCACAGGGACCCCTGGGCATGATGCCATTCGTACCTCCCCCACCCCCCGCCGCAATCTGGCAGAACACAGGAGCACCCAATGAGCACCACCAGCACTCTCGAAGCCGAACCCGACACCTCGATGGACCACAACGATCGGACACCCAGCGTCCGCGTCATCGAGTTCGTCGGCATCGTCGCGCTCGCGATCACCGGCTTCATCCACCTGAAGGACATGTCCGAGAAGTTCGCCGAGGTCCCCTACCTCGGCGTGGGCTACGGCCTGATCGTCATCGCCTCCATCGTCTCGATCGTGCTGCTCGCCCGCGGCGACCGGCGCGGCTGGATGCTGGGCGGTGCCATGTCGCTGGCCACACTGATCGGCTACACGCTCTCTCGCACGACCGGACTGCCGACCTCGACCGACGACATCGGCAACTGGAGTGAGACGCTCGCCATCTGGGCCGGCGTCGCCGAAGTGGTCATGATCGTGCTCTCCGGCGTGATGCTCTTCGGGCGACGGTCGCCTGCGCTGAGCGCCACGACGAGCTGAGCACCCTCCACCGTTCCAACCTCCCAACCTGGCGAAACCGGACGAGCACCACGCTCGTCCGGTTTCGCCGTTTTCGTCCACGGCCGATCGGTTCGTCGAGGTCTGACAGAATCCGAACCGATGGAGCCCGACCCCGTTCACGACGTTCCAGCCACATCTCGTCCGTCGACATCGATTCGGGACCGTTGGCGTTCCCCGCGGGACACCCGGCGCGCCGGACGGCTGATGATCGCCATCGGTGTGGCCGGCGCGTTGATCACCGTCTTCGGTGTGGTCGTCGGGTGGATCTTCGTCGGACAGCTGGCGACAGTGTCGGACGACAGCCTCGATGTCACCTTGCAGTCGCTCGACGCGATCGACGACACGATCGATCTCGCCGACAACGTGCTCACGTCGAGCGCCGCCGGGATCGATGCGTTGGCCGGGACCCTCACCGCGGTCTCGACATCGTTCGACAGCGGGACACAGGCCATCGACGACATCGCCGGACTCGCCGACACGATCGGGCCCTCACTCGAAGACGCCGGCACGACCGTCCGGCAACTCCAGCGCATCGGCAACAGCATCGACAGCGTCCTCGGTGCACTCTCGAGCCTGCCGATCGGGCCCGACTACAACCCGTCGGCCGGGCTCGGCGACACGTTCGGGCAGCTGGCCGACACGCTCGAGACGCTGCCGGGCCAGCTCAGCACCACCGCGGACAGCCTCACCGAGTTCACGGGCTCGGCCGGTGCGCTCCAGCAGCAACTCGACGACCTCGCCGCGTCGGTGCAGGCCGTCAGCGACGACCTGGGCGACACCGGTGCGTTGGTCGATCAGTACCGTGCGAGCGTTGCCGACGCCCGTGCGCTCGCCGTCGCGACGAACGACGACCTCGACAACGGCGTGATCCTGATGCGGATCCTGCTCGTCCTCGGGGGGATCACCCTGCTGCTGGGCCAGGTGGTGCCGCTGTGGCTCGGCCGGTCGCTGCTCGACGACGCCGACCGGCTCGAGCACGACCTCGGGTGACCACGAGCGTGGGGGACGTTGTCCCCTGGCCCGCCGGCGCGACATCTGGCGCGATGAAAAGGTGAGAGGGATCGAGTCGCCACCATGACGCCGCACCGACGACATCGATCCGCGACCGAGGTCACCGTGGTCGTCGAGATCCCGCGGGGCGGACGAGCCAAGTTCGAGATCGATCCTGCGACCGGCACGGTGTGGCTCGACCGGGTCCTATCGACGTCGACCCAATACCCCGCCGAGTACGGCTTCGTACGGCACACGTCGAGCGGTGACGGCGACCCGCTCGACGCGGTCGTGCTCGTCGAGGAACGCACCGTCCCCGGATGCCATGTGCGCGCCCGCCCGATCGGCGTGCTCGCCATGACCGACGAAGCGGGACCCGATTCGAAGATCCTGTGCGTCGCACTGGGCGACCCCTCGATGGGCACCTATTCGGACATCGACGACGTCGCGCCGCACCTGCTCGACGAGATCGAGCACTTCTTCCGCGTCTACAAGCAACTCGAACCGCACAAGTCGGTCGCCGTCGGCGACTGGCGCGGCGCGGCGGACGCCGAACGCCTCGTCCGCGAATGCACGGCGCGCTATCACGACCAGTCCCAGACCACGAACGACAACGACCGCAAGGCGATCACCGGCATGGAGGCACACGGCATGAACATCGAACTCGACAACGACCAGAGCGAACTGCTGCGAGAGGTACTCGACTCGGTCTTCCGCGACTTGCGCTACGAGATCGCGGACACCGACAACTACGACTACAAACAGGGGCTGAAGGATCGGGAGGCGACCCTCGTGTCCATCCTGTCGATGGTGGGCGGGCCACTCCCCGATCGATCCTGAGGCTCCCGAAGACCGTTGCACGCGGACTGGTGTGCTACGACGGGCAGCCATGACGATGACCTTCCAGGAGGCGTGTGCGGCCGTCTGCGCGCCCGGCACCCGCTTCGAGATCCAACAGGTCGACGTGCTCGGCACCCCCACCAAGGTGTTCACCGGCACGCCGCCCAGCCTGCGACTGCTGTTCGCCGCAGCGGCCGCCCGGACCGACGACTTCATCGTCTTCGAGGACGAGCGGTGGCCAATGCCCAAGGTGCTCGAGCTGATCGGCCAGATCGGTCACGCACTCGTGCACGACCTCGGTGTCGAGAAGGGCGATCGAGTGGCGATCGCCATGCGCAACTACCCGGAGTGGATCGCTGCATTCGCGGCGATCACCTCGGTCGGTGCGGTCGCCGTACCGATGAACGCGTGGTGGCAGACCGACGAGATGGTGTTCGCGCTCGACGACTCGGGAGCGCGGGTGGTCTTCGCCGACGCCGATCGACTCGCACGCCTCCGCGCTGCCGCACCCGGAGCGGTGTCGGTGAAGGTCGTCACCGTTCGTGAGGACTCCACACCCGCGTCCGATGACGTGGTCGCGCTCGAAGACCTCCTCGTCGCCGGTACAACGCTGCCCGACGTCGACATCGATCCCGACGACGACGTCACGATCCTGTACACCTCCGGCACGACCGGGCATCCGAAAGGGGCCGTGTCGACCCACCGAGCGGTGCTCAGCGCGCTGATGGCGTTCGCCGCCCGGGGCGCGGTCAATGCACTGCGCGAACCGGAGGAACCGGATCCCGACCGCCCGCAGACGGCCTTCATGCTGTGCGTGCCGCTCTTTCACGTGACCGGGCTCGTCCCGGTGATGCTGGGATCGTTCGTCGGCGGCTCGAAGCTGGTCATGACCTACAAGTGGGACCCCGAACGCGCGCTCGAACTGATCGAGCAGGAGCGGGTGACCAGCTTCGTCGGCGTGCCGACGATGAGCTGGGATCTCCTCGAGAGCCCCTCGTTCGCCGAGCGTGACACGTCGAGCCTCCGCTCGGTCGGCGGTGGCGGCGCACCGATGCCCCCCGAACTCGTCAAGCGCATCGACGACAACTTCCGCCGGGGACGCCCGAGCCTCGGGTACGGGATGACCGAGACCAATGCCTATGGCCCGGGCAACAGTGGCGACGACTTCATGGCCCACCCGACCTCGACGGGGCGGCAGGTCCCTGTCATGGACCTGAAGGTGACCGACCCGCTCGGCAACGACCTCCCGCAGGGCGAGACCGGCGAGATCTGGTTCCGCGGTCCGATGCTCATCCGCGGCTACTGGAATCGCCCCGACGCCACCGCGGACACGATCGTCGACGGGTGGCTCCGCTCCGGCGACATCGGGCGAATCGACGACGAGGGCTTCGTGTACGTCAGCGACCGGGCGAAGGACATGATCCTGCGCGGGGGCGAGAACATCTACTGTGCCGAGGTCGAGGCGGCGATCTACGAGCATCCAGCGGTGTACGAGGCGGCGGTGTACGGCATCCCCCACGAACGCCTCGGCGAGGAGTTGGCGTGCCACGTCATGGTGAAGCCCGGCAGCACCTTGGACGTCGGCGAACTGCAGCGCTTCGTCGGTGAACGCCTCGCCAATTTCAAGGTGCCGACGACCGTCACGATCGTCACCGAGCAACTGCCCCGCAACGCCTCTGGCAAGATCCTCAAACGCGAACTCCGCGACTCCGTCTCCCCATGAGACGCGGGGTCTGACCCCGCGTCTCATTCGACCGAAGGACAGCACATGACACGCATTCTGATCACCGGGAGCAACAGCGGCTTCGGCCGACTCGCCGCGCTCACCTTCGCCCGCCAGGGGCACGACGTCGTCGCGACGATGCGCAACCTGGGCAAGGGTGACGACCTGCGGGCCCTCGCCGCAGCCGAGGACCTGCCGATCGAGATCCGTGCGCTCGACGTCTGCGATCCGGCATCGGTGGTCGACGCGATCGGCGACGCGAGTGAGCTCGACGTCGTGGTCAACAACGCCGGCTTCGAGGTGGCCGGTGCCGTCGAGATGGTCGGCGACGAACTCCTGGCGCGACAGTTCGACACCAACGTCGCCGGCCCGCTGCGCCTGATCCGGGCGGTCCTGCCCGCATGGCGCGAGCGCGGCAGCGGCACCATCGTCAACGTCTCGAGCATCGCCGGGGTCGTCGGGGCGCCGTACGGCGGCGTGTACGCGGCGTCGAAACACGCGCTCGAGGCACTCAGCGAGGCGCTGCACTTCGAGACCAGCATCTACGGCATCCGGACCCGGCTCGTCGAGCCCGGCCGCTTCTCCACCGGGTTCCGCGGCAACATCGTCGCCGTCCCGGGCTGGGAGGGGTCGGAGTACGCCGCTCGCAACGACCGGTTCCGTGCGTCGCAGAGCGTCCTGTCGGGTGACGGGCCGGAGCCCGACCCGCAGGACGTCGCCGACGCCATCGTGGCGGCGGCACTCGACCCTGCGACACCGTTTCGTCAGTTCGTCGGCAACGACGCGCAACTGATCTCGTCGGTGAAGTCGTCGATGACCTTCGAGGAGTTCGAGACGACGATGCGCTCCACGCTCGACTGGTACGACTGATCTGCGGCGGGCAGCGTCGGGCGCGTATCGTCACACGGTGCGCACCATCACGTTGACCTCGTCTCGCTGGCTGCGCACCGTCGCGCTCGGCGTGATCGTGATCGTTGCGGGCCTGCTGGCGATCGAACTCCGTCGCCGCGGGCACACCCAGGGCGACGATTTCGCGCTCTACCTGCGCCAGGCGCGCAGCATCTTCGACGGCGACATCGGCGCCGTGCTCGCCGACAACCGGTTCGCCGTGCTCAACTCCGACGACGCGTTCAGCCCGCTCGCGTATCCGTGGGGATGGCCGCTGCTCCTGTCGCCGTTCGTCCACCTCTGGGGATTCGACTACGACCGCCTCAAACTGGTCGAGGTCGCGACGTTCATGGTCTGGCTGGTGCTGTTGCACGGCATCGTGCGCCGACGCATCGGCCGTCTCGCGGCGCTGGCGGTCGTTGCCGTCATCGGCACCGCGCCGACGTTCCTCGTGCACACCGACCAGCTGCTCACCGAGTTCCCCCATCTCGCTGCCGTTGCGGTGTTCGTCTGGTGGTACGACCGGATGCGCACGCGGGCGACGCTGCTGACGGCGAGCCGCCGCGACCTGATCGTGCTCGGTGCGCTCGTCACCCTCGTGTTCAACGTGCGGCGCGAGGGCGTCGTCCTGTTGGGCGTGATCGCGGTCATGCAGTTGTACGACCTGCTCGTGTCGCTCGACGGCCGCCGCAACCTCGGTGCGATCGTCGACCGTGTCCGCGCCAACTGGCAGGCGATCGTCACGCCCTTCCTGTCGTTCGCGATCGCGACCACGCTGTTCCAGTTGCTGTTGCCGACAGCGTTGCTGCCCGACAACGGCAACTCGATGAAGTTCATCGACAACCGGTTGGGTGAGTTCCCCGGCACGCTCGCCGATCAACTCGGGTTCGGTCAGCACCCGCTCGTCGGGATCGCAGTACTCGGACTCGCCGCGGCCGGCGCCGTGATCGGCGTGCGACGCCGCCCGACGCTCGACGGCCCACTCCTGCTCCTCACGATCGGCAGTGCACTGCTGATCAGCACACACCTCCGCAAGGTCGATCGCTACTGGTTCCAGGTCACCCCGTGGGTGCTCTACTTCGCCACGGTCGCACTGGTCGCGATCGGCGGCACGGTGTTCAGGCGCCGCCGGCAGCTCGGGCGCGTCGTCGCGTTGACGCCGTTGGCTCTCGTGGTCGTCGCCCACCTCGTCGTGCTGCCCGGCAAGGTCTCCGAAGCTCGCGACTACAACTCTGCCGGGCGCGTGCAATCAGGCCCGTCCAACCCGAAGGTGGCACCGGTGTTCGAAGCCGTCGCCGCCCTGACGCCACCGGATGCGATCATCGCCTACTACCGCGCCCGCACCATGACGTTGCTGACCGACCGGCGTTCGTTCCAGACCAAGAACCTCGAACGCATCGAGCAGAACGCCGACTACTTCGCCCAGAAGCGTGGATCGACCTACTGGCAGCCGGTGCTGGAGCTGGGGGCCGCCCGCCGCGCCGGGTTCGAGGAGGTCTGGTCGGACGACACCTGGATCCTGTGGCGGACGCCGTCGGCCGACGGCTGAGACATCTGACAGGATGGGTTGACCGCCGGAGCAACACGGTCTGAAGGGGGTGTGATGGCCGACACGGCAGCGATCACCACGTACCGGTACCTGCGCATCAGCATGGTGGGCGCCGTCGTGCTGCTCGCCGTGTCGATCGCCATCGAGCGCGCCCAGGTCGACTGCTGGCAGACGTCGGTGTCGGCCTACTACTACACGCCGACGCGGGCGATCTTCGTCGGCGTCCTCATGGCGGTCGGTCTCTGCCTGATCGTGATCAAGGGCAGCACGTCATGGGAGGACGCCACACTCAACGCCGCCGGCATGCTCGCGCCGATCGTCGCCGTCGTGCCGACCTCCGACGTCGGAACCTGCTGGTCGCAGACACCGCGACCGTTGCCCGTCGACGACGACGGCAAGCTCGCCGACTGGGTCGTCGCCAACATCGACAACAACATCACAGCGCTGATCGTGACGGGCATCGCCGGATTGATCGTGGCGGCGGTGATCGCCTCGATCGCCACCCGGAACATGAAGGCGATCGCCGAGGTCGGCCCGGTCCAGATGCGTCTCGGCCTGCTCGGCGCGATGGCGTTCCTGGTGGCAGGTGCCGTGACGTTCGCACTGTGGGACGGGTTCGACACGCGGGCGCACGGCCTCGCCGCGGTCACGATGTTCCTGTTCCTCGCGATCGCCGTCGCGATCAACGCATGGCAACACCGCGGCGACCCGGCGCCGCGCGCCTACTTCTGGCTGTATGCCGCGATCGCCTTCATGATGGTCGCCGCCGGCGCGGTGATGTTCCCGCTCGGATCGCGGTGGGACCACATGGTGCTCGTGCTCGAAGCCACCGAGATCATGCTGTTCGCCGTGTTCTGGCTCGTGCAGACGAAGGAACACTGGTACGAGACCGCGTGACGTTCCTGCATGGCCCGAGCGACCGGCGCCACGCGATGTCAATGCTCGTCTCTCGACTTCCGGCGAACGCGGAGGTGCGCCAGCAGCAGTCCGGCAGCGAGACCGAGCGCGAAGGTGACGAGCAGCGCGAACCACACCCCTGCCGTCCACGTGAAGAAGAGGAAGTGGATCGTTCGCTGTTGTCGGTTCTGGAGCATGAAGATCAGCGCGAGGACGCCGACGACCCCGGCGGCGATCAGCTTCCGGTTCCAGTCCTCGGAGAACTGGACATCCTCGCCTTCGGGAAGGTCGTCGTTCATGGAAGGTGCCCTTCTGCGCTCGTCGGTGGAACCGACATGACAACCTACTGTGCGTCATGGCTGCCATTCCCGAGGACCGCCGAGTTCCGTTCACCGTCATCGGCGGCTACTTGGGCGCCGGGAAGACGACGTTGTTGAACCAGTTGTTGCGCGAGAACGACGGGATGCGTCTCGCGGTCATCGTCAACGACTTCGGCGACATCGGCATCGATGCCGATCTGATCGTCGGCCACGAGGGCGACACGATCAACCTCACCAACGGATGCATCTGCTGCACCATCAGCGACGGCCTCGTCAACGTGCTCGACGACCTCCACCGGCGAGCGGACCACATCGATCACGTGGTGGTCGAGGCGAGCGGCGTCAGCGACCCCGTGCGCATCGGCCACTACGCCGGCCCGTTCGGATTCGAGCTTCGCGGGGTGATCGTGCTGGCAGACGCCGAGCAGATCCGCCGTCAGGTGGGCGACAAGTACGTCGGCGACACCGTGATCAGCCAGCTCTGCGGTGCCGACATCGTGCTGCTCACGAAGACCGACCTCGTCGACGGCGATCAGCTGATCGAGGTCCGTCGCCGGCTGGACGACCTGGTGCCCGGCGCGACGGTCGTCGATGCCCCATTCGGTCAGCTGCCGAAGGCAGTCGTGCTCGGCGAATTCGAACCGACGACCCGGGCCGACGATCGCCCGCCCGTCCACGCCATCGGCTACGACACGTGGCACGTCATGGCGTCGGAGCCGATCGAGCGGCGCTCACTCGATGCCTTCGTCGACGCCCTGCCGCTCGGCGTCCTGCGCGTCAAGGGGTTCGTCCAACTCGCCGACGATCCCGAACACCGCTTCGTGCTCCAGGTGGTCGGGCGCCGGGCGACGGTCGTACGCGGCGACCCCTGGAACGGCGAGGTGCCGGGCACCCGTCTCGTCGTGATCGGCAAGCCGGGCACTCTCGCGGGCGCGCGCTCAGCTGGCATGATGCTCCACTGATGCGCAAGATCCTGCCCTGGTTGTTCCTCGTGGTCGGCACGGTGCTCCTCGCGCTGTCGATCCCCGCCGGATTCGTGAACCGCACGGTGCTCGACGCCCCGACGTTCGCCGACAACGTCAACGAGCTCCGTCAGCGCGACGACGTCAGCAGGGTGCTGGGTCAGGAACTCAGCCGACAGATCGTTGCCCAGAACCCGGACCTGGTGGCCATCAAGCCGCTCGTCAACCAGATCTCCACCGGCGTGATCGGCAGCGACGTGCTGTCCGGTCCGGTCAGGCTCGCGGCCTCCCAGTTCAACCAGGCCCTCACGACAGGAAACTCCGAGCAACTCGTGTTGCGAGTGGCCGACGTCGGCGCGGTCGTCGCCGGCGTCATCGGCACGATCGCACCGGAACGCGCCCCGAACGCGAGCAACCTCGCCGTCACGCTCGCCGACGTCGGCAACCAGGGATTCGCGACCAGCATCATCGGTTACGCCGAATTCGTCGACACGCTCGCCTGGCTCCTGCCCGCCCTGGCGCTCGGCTTCCTCGTCGCCGCCGTCCTGGTCGACCCCGACCGTTGGGGCATGATCCGGCGGGTCGGATGGGCGGTGATCATCGCCGTTGCGGTACTCGGTGCGAGCGTCATCGTCGGCGGGGTGGTGCTCCATTCCGGCGGGGACGCGCGGACCGAGGCGATCGTGAACGGGGTGTGGGAGATCTTCATCCGACCGATCTGGGGGTCGCTCGGGCTGGTCGCCGGAGTCGGCGCGCTGCTGGTCATGATCGGTTCGGGCCGCGCGTCCGACTGGGAGGTCAGCAGCCTGACGAACCGGTTGACCGCCCAACCGGCCACCCCCGCCGGCGCGGTGGCGAGAGCGCTCGGCCTCATTGCGATCGGCGCAGCGGCGATCATCGAACCTCGCGGAATGGTGACGTTGTTCGCGTTCGTGGTCGGGCTCCTGCTCGTCGTGTCCGGCGTCGGCGCGCTGTCACGCTTCGCCCCGGCGTCGACCACGGAGCGGGCAACACCCGACGGTGACAGTCGGAGGCCGTTGATCGCGATCGCGATCGTCGGGGCCGTCGCACTTGCCGGCATGGTCGTGTGGGCCGCGCGACCGCCCGGCGGTGCTGTCGCGGCGATTGCCGGAGGAGCCGTTGCCGGAGACGGCGAGGTGTGCAACGGTCATGCCGAGCTCTGCGACAAGACCTTCGACGAGGTCTCCTACGCCGCATCCCACAACTCGATGTCGGTCGCGGGCAGGCCCGGGTGGTTCCTGGGTGAGCAGGGGCTCGACATCGTTCCGAGCCTCGATTCCGGTGTCCGTGCTCTGCTCGTCGACGTCTGGTACGGCAACGATGCCGGCGGGGGCAAAGTCCGCACCTCGGCACGCTCCTATGAAGAAGCGCTCGCGATCGCCAACGACGAGCTGGGCCCCGACGTCGTCGACTCCGCACTTCGCGTGTTCAACGCTGTCGTTCCGGGTGAGGCGCAGGGCCCCGAGGCGCTGTTCATGTGCCATGGGCTCTGCGAGACCGGCGCGACGTCGTTCGACGACACTCTTGCCGACGTGCGTGCCTGGTTGGCGACCAACCCCGACGAGGTGATGTCGATCTTCATCGAGGACCACGTCGATGCCGCCGACGTCGCCAAGTCCGTCCTCGACGCGCAACTCGAGGACTACCTCTACACGATGGTCGACGGCGAACCGTTCCCGACCCTCGGCGACATGATCCGTTCGGGAAAGCGCCTCGTCGTGATGCTCGAGAGCGGCGACGGACGCCCCGACTACCCCTGGCTCGTCAACGGGTTCGACTTCGTGCAGGAGACGCCGTACACGTTCCCGACCGTCGACTCGTTCTCGTGCGAGCCGAACCGGGGCCGCCCCGACGCTCCGCTGCTGCAGATCAACCACTGGTTGTCGGGGTTCTCCAGCCTCGTGTCGGACGCGACCCTGGTGAACGCCGCTGATGTGCTCGGTGCACGCGTCGAGCAGTGTCGTGACGAACGCGGCCTCCAACCGACCTTCGTTGCCGTCAACTACGCCGATATCGGCGACGTGATGGCGGTGGTCGACCGGCTCAACGGCGTCGGGTGACACCAGTGGCCGAGGGCGGCGGCGGCGACTCGGCAGCCGGTTCCGAACACCGCCTCGAGCTCCGCAAGGAGGCGTGGGTCATGGCGCTCTACGTCGCGGTGTGCCTGCTGGCGGCGCTGAGCGCGGTCGCCGAGCACGCCGGCGACGGACACGTTCGGGCCCTCGGGCTCATCTGGGGGACAACCATCGGCCTGACACTTGCGCACGTCTTCGCGTTCCGCGTGTCGGCACGCTTGATTGCCGAAGGTGAGATCCGCCCCGACGACCGTGACGCGACCGTCGCGCAACTCATCGGTGCGACGGCGGTTGCCGTCATCGCCACGATTCCGGTCCTGCTGCTGCCCGCAACGGCGGAATTCGATGTCGTGCGCTGGGAACTCGCCGTGTTGATCGCGCTGGTCGGCTACGTGGTCGCCAAGTCGAGCGGCGCCGGGCGGACTCGCTCCTTGGTGTACGGCGCGGTGCTGCTCATCACCGCGGTCGCGATCGCGTTGACGAAGAACGTGCTCAGCGGCCACTGACGCGGTCGCCGTCCAGGGTCAGTCGGGGACGCTCGCCGAGGTGATGATGTCGATCGCCATCTCGAGGTGTCGGATCTGCTCCGCAGAGGTCCTGCCCTGCGGGCCGATGCGTACGGAGTCGATCCCGGCGGCCGCGAGCGCGCGGATGCGATCGCGCACCATGTCCTCGGTGCCGATCGCGTAGGCCTGCAGGAGCAGTTCGTCGGGGACGGCGGCAATGGCGGCCGGCTTGTCGCCGGTCGTCCAGAGTCGTTGCACCTCGGCCGCGATGTCGCCGTAGCCGGCTCGGGAGTATGCGGCGTTGTAGAAGTTGGTCGTCGCCGAGCCCATGCCGCCGAGCGTGAACGCCATCCCCGGTCGAGCGCGGTCGAGCAGTGCGTCGACGTCGTCGGACACCGCGAGCTGTGCGTTGACCTGGATGTCGAGATCGGCCAGGGTCCGCCCGGCGCGCTCGGCGCCGACACGGATCGGGTCGAGCAGCACGTCGGCATGCTCGGGGATGAGCGAGGTGCCGACCCAGCCGTCGGCGAGTTCACCGGTCAGCTCCAGTGATTTCGGGCCCAACGTGGCGAGGTAGATGGGCAGGTGCGGGTTCGGTGCGATCGCCAGCTTGAGGGCCTTGCCCTCGCCACCTGGTCGGGGGAGCTCGTAGTGGTCGCCGTGGTAGACGATCCGCTCGCCGTTCATCGCCATCCGGACGATCTCGACGTACTCGCGCAACCGCGCCAGCGGCTTGGCGAACGAGTCGCCGTGCAGACCTTCGACCACCTGCGGTCCGCTGACCCCGAGCCCGAGGCTGAAGCGCCCGTGGGAGAGCTTGTCGAGCGCCAGCGCGGTCATCGCTGTGGTCGCCGGCGTGCGCGCGCTGATCTGCATGATGCCGCTGCCGAGGCGGATGTTCTCGGTCACCGCGGCGAGGTAACCGAGCGACGAGACCGCTTCCATCCCCCACGCCTCTGCCGACCACACCGTGTCGGCGCCGAGCCGATCGGCGGCCTTCACGTACTCGACGAGGTCGTCCCAGTTGTCGCCGTCGTAGTAGGCGCTCCCGACCGATACCGACACTCTCACGATGTTCTCCTCACGGGTCGTCCGATGACGGCTCGGCGGCTCAGGTCCGCGACATGAACGGGCTGTCGCCGGGGCGCCACAGCTCGTGCGCTCGCCGCCACATGGCGAACGCCTGCAGGATCCGCGGCGGATCGCCATGGATCTCGGTGAACGCGCCGTTGAGTTCGCGGGTGTCGAAGTAGGCGGCATCGACGCCGTCGGCGTACAGGCGGCAGGCCGGTTCGAAGCCGAGGTCGACCAGCCGTTGGTACTCCCCTTCGAAGTCGTTCACCAGGATCGCGAGGTGGTGATATCCCGATTCGCCGGCCGCGTACATGTCGCGGTAGATCGACGGCGTCTCGTCGTGTTGCTGGATGAACTGGATCATCGTGTCGCCGAGGTACCCGAACGCGTACGACACGTCGGCCTCCTGATCCGTGCCGCGATAGGTGAAGGTGTCGCAGCGGTGGTGCGGAGAACGCACGAAGGGGCCTGCTCCGAACGTGTCGCTCCACGTCTGGATCGACGTGTCGAGATCGTCGACGAACCAGGCCTGCTGGAAGATCGGGAACTGGGTGAGCATGGTCATGACGGCCTCCTGGTGTCCGAGTGTCGCATCCACACCCGGGCCCGCTCGTGTCGGCCGACATCAGGACCTCGAATTCTCCGTCGCCAATCGGTCGTCGCCCCGATTTCAAAACCCTCCACACCACTGTTAGGCTCACCTACCAACAAGAGCCAACCGGCCCGAAGATGGGCCAGGCATCACCCGCGACCCCCGGAGACAGCGTGCTGCAAACCTTCCTCACCGGACTGCGAGAAGGCCTCGAGGCCGCGCTCGTCGCGAGCATCTTGATGTCGTTCCTCGTTCGCAGCGGCCACCGCGATCGGATCCCCGCCCTGTGGGCCGGGGTCGGCGTGGCCATCGTGGCCTCGCTCTCATTCGGCGGGCTGCTGCACTTCACCTCGGCCAACATGAGCTTCGAGGCGCAGGAGACGTTCGCCGGCGTCCTGTCGATCGTCGCCGTCGGGTTCGTGACCTGGATGGTGTTCTGGATGCGGCGGGCGTCGCGAACGATCGCCGGCGACCTGCAGGGCAAGATGTCCGCAGCGGTCGAGCTCGGGGCGATCGGGGTGTTCACGGCCGCGCTGCTCGCCGTGGGGCGCGAAGGGCTGGAGACAGCATTGTTCCTGTATCCGACCTTCCAGGCCCAGGGGTCGGGTGCCGGACCCGCGATCGGCGCCCTGCTCGGTCTCGGTACGGCGGTCGTCATCGGCGTACTGATCTATCGCGGTGCCGTCCACATGAACCTGGCCGCGTTCTTCAAGGTGACGGGCGCCGCACTGATCGTGATCGCGGCGGGCGTCCTCGCCTACGGCGTCCACGACCTACAGGAAGCCGGCGTGCTGCCCGGCATCGACAACCTGGCCTGGAACATCGAGGGCTACCAGGTGACGAGCTGGTACGGCTCGATCATCAAGGGCGTCTTCAACCTCGGCCCGCAGATGTCCGTGCTCGAGGTCTTCGTCTACTTCGCCTACCTGATCCCGACGATGGTGCTCTTCCTGCGCCCGATCGCCACACGATCCGACGACGTGCCCGCCGAGCGCGCGCCTGCACCGGTTGCGGCCGCCGACGCCGTCCGCTGATCGCCGCCACCGACAACTCACCCTCCCGAGGATCAACATGTCCACACTGTCTCGAACGCTCGCGCCTCTCGCTGCCGTGGGAGCCCTCATTGCGCTGACTGCGTGTTCGACCGCCGCGGCCGACGTGACCGTCGACGTCACCGGAACCGACGACGCCTGCACACTCTCCGCCGACGTCCTCGATGCCGGCAACATCGGTTTCGAGTTCACGAACAAGGCGGGCGATGTCAACGAGCTGTACGTCCTGAAGTCGAACGGAGACGTGGTCGGCGAAGTCGAGAACGTCACCACCGGCACCAAGCGCTCGCTCGTCGTCGACCTCGTCGCCGGCGACTACCTGGTTCGCTGCAAGCCGGGACAGACCGGCGACGGCATCGAGTCGGCCATCACCGGCACCGGTGAAGGTGGCACCGCCGAGCCCACGCCGGATCGGACGCTGACGTTCGAGTCGGTCGAGTTCCGCTACCCCGACCTCGACGTCGACGGCATCACGGCGGGCGAGACGATCCGCTTCGAGATGGCCAACAAGGGGTCGCAGGCCCACGAGTTCGAGGTGCTCGACCCCGACGGCAACGCGATCGGCGAAGTCGCATCGACTGAACCGGGCGGAGTCAGTGGCGCCACGATCACGTTCGAGTCACCAGGGGTGTACACGTACCAGTGCATCCTCGTCGACGAGAACACCGGCAAGCAGCACACCGAACTCGACATGACGGGAACATTCGAGGTCGCCGAGGCCTGAAGCCTCCCGCCGCCCACTCGTCACCCCCTGCCCCCCCGCCGCCACCGATGAATCTCGGCGCGCACGGGTCGCGCCAGAACTCATCGCAGCACCGTGGAACACTGCCGTCGTCACGTCGTGCCGGGGGCGGCAAGACTGACGATCCGACAGGAGGAAACATGAACGGCGCCGAGAGTCTGTTGCGAACACTGGTGGATGCGGGAGTGGAGGTGTGCTTCTCGAATCCAGGGACGTCCGAGATGCACTTCGTGTCGGCGATCGACCGTGTCGAGGGGATGCGACCCATCCTCGGGCTGTTCGAGGGCGCCGTGACGGGCATGACCGACGGCTACGGCCGCATGGCCGAGCGCCCGGCGGCGACGCTGCTGCACCTCGGCCCGGGCCTCGCCAACGGATTGGCGAACCTCCACAACGCCCGCCGTGCGGCGACACCGATCGTGAACATCGTCGGCGATCACGCCACCTACCACGCCCAGTACGACGCGCCGCTGGCGTCAGACATCATCGGCTTCGCCCGCCCGGTGTCGGCGTGGGTGCACGAGTCGACGAGCGCCGGTTCGGTCGCCTCCGACGGCGCCCGCGCCGTGCAGGCGGCTCGGTCGGCGCCCGGCCAGATCGCGACGCTCATCGTGCCCGCCGACGTCGCCTGGCTCGAGGCGGGCCCTCCGGCCGACCCGCTCCCGGTTGCGGCTCCCTCGCCGGTCTCGTCGGCCGCCGTCGGGGCAGCAGTCGAGGCGCTGCGCCATGGCAAGCGCACGGCAGTGCTGCTGCGCGGTGCATCGTTGCGCGGTGACGGTCTCGTCGCTGCCGGCCGGCTCGCCGCGGCGAGCGGTGCCCGGTTGTTCTGCGACACGTTCGCGCCGCGCATGGAGCGTGGCGCCGGTCGGGTCGTCGTCGAGCGGTTGCCCTACTTCGCCGAACAGTTGGTCGAGACGCTGGCACCGTTCGAGCAGTTGATCCTCGTCGGGTCGACGCCGCCGGTCGCGTTCTTCGCATACCCCGGCAAGGCGAGTTGGTGTTCACCCGAAGGTGCCGAGATCCTGCATCTGGCCCACCCGCACGAAGACGGTGTCGCCGCGATGGCGGAGATCGCCGACACGCTCGGCGCGTCTCGCGATGCCGGGCAACTCGCCCCGCTGCAGCTGCCCGACCATCCGTCCGGCCGATTCGACCAGTTCACCATCGGCCAGGTGATCGCCCGCCTGTTGCCAGAGGGCGCGATCGTGTCGGACGAGGCTGCGACGTCGGGTCTGGGTCCAGCGATCGCGCTCGCCACCGCGGCTCCGCACGACGTGTTGTCGCTGACCGGCGGGGCCATCGGGCAGGGGCTCCCACTCGCCGCGGGCGCCGCGGTTGCGTGCCCCGACCGCAAGGTGGTCTGCCTGCATGGCGATGGTGGTGCGATGTACACGCTCCAGGCGCTGTGGACGATGGCGCGCGAGCAGCTCGACGTGACGACGATCATCTTCGCCAACCGCTCGTACGGCATCCTCAACATCGAGCTGCAACGGGTCGGCGCCGACAGCGGTCCGCAGGCGTTGTCGATGCTCGACATCGGCAATCCCGACCTCGACTGGGTCTCGCTGGCGACCGGCATGGGTGTCGATGCCGTCAGGGTCGATGCGGTCGACGCCTTCCGTGATGCCTTCGCATCGGCGATGTCACAGTCCGGCCCGCGCCTCATCGAAGCGGTGCTGTAGCCGGCGGTCGTTCGACGGCGAACGGAACCCGATCGGGTCGGCGACCGTCAGACCCTCATGACGATCGAATCGAGTCGGGCCAGAGCAGCCACCTTTGCCATCGTCCTCGTCGCGGTCGCGTCGTTCGCGGGGTGCGGCAGCGATGGCGACACGGCGCTCCCAGTGGTGCCCCTCGACACGTCGATGACGTCGACCGGGCCGGCGACGTCGACACCCAGCGCCGTTGCGATCGTGGGTGTCTACGAGGCGGTCGAGTTCTATCCGGCGTGCGGGAACGAGACGCTCGAACACCTCGGAGTGACGTGGTATCCGGTCGCCAACGTCGGATTCGGGCCGACGGACCCTGCGTTTCAGGAGAAGGTCGATGCGGTCCTCGCCCAGGAGCGCGAGCCATCGCCGGTCTCGGGCATTCGCGGACTCGTTCGCGTCGTCGCGCCCGGCCCGGGTGACGACAGCGGCACCTTGGTCGTGTGGGCCGACGGTGTCGCTCGATGGGTGTCGGACAGCGGAGAA
>Ga0316188_10000445_pt1 | contig 17761 bp, 9 predicted proteins | sample Phiworburrow1_MG_FD_204933 | JGI IMG/M metagenome (GOLD analysis project Ga0316188, IMG submission 204933) | Coastal sediment microbial communities from Maine, United States - Phippsburg worm burrow 1 | ecosystem: Environmental > Aquatic > Marine > Coastal > Sediment | place: USA: Maine...
CGAGTTCGAGCTGCATGCACGGGCGATCCTGGGACTGCCGGTGGACGTCTCGTTGCGAAGCCCCGGCGCGAGCGCGGTGATCTATGGTGGCGTCGCGGCCAAGGGCATCGTGTTCGACGGCGTCGACGAAGCACTCGCGGTGCCGGGCAGCGACCTGCGGCTGTTCGGCAAGCCGGAATCCTTCGTCAAGCGGCGCATGGGCGTGGCGCTCGCCCGTGCGGCGGACATCGAGACGGCGCGCGCGAACGCGAAGCTCGCCGCGTCGAAGGTGAAGCCGCGCGCCGCGGGCTGAAGCTGCGTCGTGTCGCCCTCCGGTCGCACGCGGCCGGCCGCGTGCCATCGGAACACGCCGACGGCGTCAGTCGGGCTGCAGGATTCGCTCGATCAGGCGCTGCACCTCGAGTGCCATCGCCATCGTCGGCAGGCGCTGCGGCGCACCCAGCCCGAACTGCACCAGCGCGTCCAGCTGCGCCTGGTAGGCGGCGGTGCGCATGTCGGGGTGCGGTCGATGGTCCACCGGGGTCTCGACCCAGCCGGCGCCCTCCGCGCGCTGCAGCCCGTACCAGTTGTCCAGCCGCAGTGCGCCGCGTTCGCCGCGGACGGTGAAGACCACCTCGTCGGGGCCCCCGCCGCCGGCGCCGGCAGTAACCACCACCGGCACCCCTGCGCAGTCGAGCATCGCCACGGCGGCACGCTCGCAGGACTTGCCGTCTGCCGGATAGTCGACGAACGAACCGCGATAACTGCAGTCGCCGAACAGATCGCGCATCAGGTAGACGAAGTGCGAGAGGACTTCACGAACGAATCCGCCTTCCGCGCGGAAGCTGAGCCACTTCGCGCTCGCCTGCCAGTCGCGCGGCCAGCGTGCGAAGAACAGGCGGGTCTCGATCAGCAGCGGCTTGCCGATCGCACCGTCTGCGATGGCGGCGGCCAGCGCGCGCGCCGCGGGGGCGCTCGCATACACGAAGTTGACCGCGTTGGGCGTGCCGGCGCTCTCGATCTCGCGAACGAGACGCTCACCCTGCGCGACATCCACCGCCAGCGGCTTTTCGCAGAACACTTTGCGCCCGTGCGCCGACGCCAGCAGCGAATATTCGCGGTGGAAGGCAGGTGGCGTGCCCACGTAGACGATTCGCGTGCCGGGGTCCGCAATCGCCGACAGCGCGTCGGGGGCGATCGTGGCCTTCGGAAAATCGCGTGCCGCGCGCTCGCGAGCCTGCGGGTCGATGTCCCAGGCCCCGGTGACGACCAGGTCGTCACGGCGCGCAGCCTGTTCAAGCATGCGCCGCCCGATCACGCCGAGTCCGATCACCGCTATGCCGATTCGCTCGTCCATGCCTGCCTCTCCTGCTTCGGGTATCGCGGGTAGCGCGAACAGGCGCTAGCCGATCCAGACGCGCGCGTTGCGGAACATGCGCATCCACGGGGAATCCTCACCGGCAGCGTCCTCGCGCCAACTCATCTGCACGCTGCGAAACACCCGTTCCGGGTGCGGCATCAGGATCGTGGAGCGGCCGTCGGCGGTGGTGAAGGCGGTGAGCCCGTCGACGGAGCCATTGGGGTTGGCCGGGTACTCGCTCGCCACGCTGCCGTCGTTTTCGATGAATCGCATCGCCGAGACCGCCGCTGCGCGCTGCGCCTGCGAATCGAACGACACTCGGCCCTCCCCGTGCGCCACCGCGATCGGCATGCGGCTGCCCGCCATGCCGGCGAAGAAGATCGATGGAGAATCGAGCACCTCGACCAGCGAGAATCGCGCCTCGAACTGCTCCGATCGGTTGCGAAGGAAGCGCGGCCAGTGTTCGGCGCCCGGAATCACCGCCTTGAGCACCGAGAACATCTGGCAGCCGTTGCACACACCGAGGCTGAAACTGTCGGGCCGGGCGAAGAAGACCGCGAACTGCTCGGCCATCCGCGCGTTGAACAACACCGAACGCGCCCATCCGGCACCGGCACCGAGCACGTCGCCGTAGGAGAAGCCACCGCAGGCGACCAGGCCATTGAAGTCGGCCAGCCGATGGCGCTCCTCGAAAAGGTCGGTCATGTGAACGTCGTAGGCGTCGAAGCCCGCGCGGGTGAATGCCGCGGCCATTTCCACATGACTGTTGACGCCCTGTTCGCGCAGGATCGCGACTTTGGGGCGCGCCCCGGTCGAGACGAACGGCGCCGCCACATCGTCGGCCGGGTCGAAGCGCGGCGCGAACTGCAGGCCCGGATCGGTCGGTCGCGCGATGCGTGCGAATTCCTCGTCGGCGCACTGCGGGTTGTCGCGCAGCGCCGCAAGCCGGTAGCTCGTCTCGCTCCAGAGGCGTTGCAGGGTCGCGCGGGCTTCGCTGTAGACGCACTTCGCGTCACGGTAGATTTCGACGGTATCGCGCGTTGCCGGCTTGCCGATCACGTGCGAGCAGCGGGACAGCCCGTATTCGCGCAGCATCGCGAGCACCGTGTCGCGGTCCTCGGCGCGGACCTGGATCACCGCGCCGAGTTCCTCGTTGAAGAGCGCCTGCAGCGTGAGCTCGTTGCGCCGCACCGACACCTGCTCCGGACGGATCTTGTAGTCACCCCAGTCCGCCGCATGCGGATCGATCGTCAGCATGTCGATGTTCAGCGTGACGCCGCAACGGCCGGCGAACGCCATTTCGCAGATCGTCGCGAACAGGCCGCCGTCGCTTCGGTCGTGATACGCCAGCAGCCGGCCATCGGCGTTGAGCCGCTGGATCGCGGTGAAAAAGCGCCCGAGCATCGTCGGGTCGTCGAGATCGGGGGCGGCGTTGCCGGTCTGCTGGGTCACCTGCGCGAGCGCGGACGCACCCATGCGCTGGCGCCCCTCGCCGAGGTCGATCAGGATCAGCGCCGAGTCGACGTCGGTACGCAGTTGCGGCGTCAGCACCCGCCCGGCGTCGAGCACCGGCGCGAAGGCGGTCACGATCAGCGACACCGGGGCGCTGACGCTCTTGCGTTGCGCGCCCTCGTCCCAGACGGTGCGCATCGACAGCGAATCCTTGCCCACCGGAATGCTCAGTCCCGCGGCGATGCACAGTTCGGAGGCGGCGCTGACCGCGTCGAAGAGATCGGCGTCCTCCTCAGGCTCGCCGCAGGCGGCCATCCAGTTGGCGGACAGCTTGATCCGGTCGATCGACTGGATCGGCGCGGCAGCAATGTTGGTCACCGCCTCGCCGATCGCCATCCGAGCCGATGCCGCTGCGTCGAGCACCGCCACCGGGGTGCGTTCGCCCATCGCCAGCGCTTCCCCCTCGTGTCCGAAGAAATCGCGCAGGCCGACGGCACAGTCGGCGACCGGCACCTGCCAGGGGCCGACCATCTGGTCGCGCGAGCACAGCCCGCCCACGGTGCGATCGCCGATGGTGATCAGAAAGGACTTGCTCGCCACCGCCGGCAGCCGCAGCACCAGCTGCGCCACCTCGGCGAGTTCGAGCGTGGCGACGTCGGCAGGCGACAGCTCACGCACCGCGCGCTCGCCGTTGCGCACCATCTTCGGCGGCTTGCCGAGCAGCACGTCAATCGGCATGTCGACCGCCCGCTCGCCGTCGGGTGATTCGAGGATCAGCTGATGATCCTGCGACACGGTCCCAACGACGGCATACGGACATCGCTCGCGCCGGCAGAACGCATCGAAAGCTGGCAGCGACGCGGGCGCAATCGACAGCACGTACCGCTCCTGCGCTTCGTTGCACCAGATTTCCGCGGGCGACATGCCGCTCTCCTCGACCGGAATTCTGGCGAGTTCGAAGTGCGCTGCGCGCCCGGCGCCATGGACGATCTCCGGAAAGGCATTGGAGAGCCCTCCCGCACCGACGTCGTGAATCGACAGGATCGGATTGTCTTCGCCCTGCGCCCAGCAGCGATCGAGCACCTCCTGGGCCCGTCGCTGCATCTCCGGGTTACCCCGCTGCACCGAGTCGAAGTCCAGTTCCGCGGTATTCGTGCCGGCGCCCATGCTCGACGCCGCACCGCCGCCCAGCCCGATGCGCATGCCGGGTCCGCCCAGCTGGATCAGCAGGCTTCCCGGCGGAAGGTCCAGCTTCGCGCTGTGACGCGCGTCGAGCGCACCGACGCCGCCCGCGATCATGATCGGTTTGTGATACCCGCGAACGCGCCCACCGACGTTCTGCTCGAAGGTCCGGAAATAGCCGACCAGGTTCGGACGGCCGAACTCGTTGTTGAACGCCGCGCCGCCGATCGGACCTTCCAGCATGATCGCCAGCGGCGTGGCGATGCGCTCGGGCACGCCGTACGGCGCGCCGCCCGGGTCGCGAAATGCGCGCGGCTCGGTGACGTCGCGGGCGGTCTCCCAGGGCTGCTCGAAACCCGGGATGCGAAGGTTGGACACGGTGAACCCGGTCAGGCCGAACTTGGGCCGCGCCCCGCGGCCGGTCGCTCCCTCGTCGCGGATCTCGCCGCCTGAGCCGGTCGCGGCGCCCGGAAACGGCGAGATCGCGGTCGGGTGGTTGTGCGTCTCGACCTTCAGCAGGTTGTGCGTGAGTTGCGGGACCACGCCGTACAGACCGTTGCTGCCGTGCTGCCCGCAGACGAAACGCCTGGCCGGCGCCCCCTCAAGGATCGCGGCGTTGTCAGCGTAGGCCACCACCGTGCCCAGCGGATGGGCGGCGTGGGTGGCGCGGATCATGCCGAACAGCGAACTCGACTGCGGCTCCCCGTCCATCGTCCAGCTCGCGTTGAAGATCTTGTGGCGGCAGTGCTCCGAATTGGCCTGCGCGAACATCATCAGCTCGACGTCGCTCGGATCGCGCCCCTCTTCGCTGAACGCATCGAGCAGGTATTCGATCTCGTCGTCGGAGAGTGCGAGGCCGAGGCTGCGATTGGCATCCTCCAGCGCGGCACGCCCCTGTTCGCCAACCGCGATCCGTCGCAGCGGCTTGCCGGGCAGCGATGCGAACATTTCGGCGGGATCCGGTGGCTCGGTGAGCGCGGTCTCCGTCATCCGGTCGTGAAGCACGCCCGCCAGCCGGGTGAGCGTCTGGGCGTCGAACCGCGCCTCGCCGCGGAATACGCGCGGATGCGCGGCGACCCGATACTCGATGCCGCGTTCGATCCGGTGCACCGAGGCCATCGCGCAATTGTGAGCGATATCGGTCGCCTTGCTCGCCCAGGGCGAAATCGTCCCCAGGCGCGGGATCACGTAGACTGCCTGCCCGCCGGCCCCCGCCGACGCACCCTGACCGGGCGCTCCGGCATCCAGCAGTGACGACAGACGTCGGACATCGTCGTCACTGAGCGAGGCGTCGGACCAGATCACATAGAAATGCGCGGCCCAAAGTGTCGCCACCCGCGAGTCCAGGGCCCGCAGGTGGTCGAGCAGCCGGTTTCGGCGGAAGTCGGACAGCGCCGGCTGTCCCGGCAGGGTCAGGAATGCGGGCATCGAGAGGGTGCGCGGACGTCGGGGAGGACCTGAATTATAAGGTCAGGCTCCCCGAGTCCCGGTCTGCGCCCGCGCGTGCGACGCGGCTCAGCCGGCGAGCGACGCGGCGTCCGCGGCGGCCAGCGCCGACATGTTCACGATCCTGCGCACCGTGCTCGCCGGACTGACCACATGCACCGCCCGTGCCGCTCCCAGCAGGATCGGACCGACGGTGATGCCCTTGCCGCCCGTCATCTTCAGCACGTTGAACAGGATGTTGGCGGCATCCAGGTTCGGCATCACCAGCAGATTGGCCGTTCCGGTCAGTGTGCTGTCGGGCAGGAAGCTGCGCCGGACATCTTCGGAGAGCGCCGCGTCGCCGTGCATCTCGCCCTCGCAGGGTACTTCCGGCGCAATCCTGGTGAACAACTCGCGGGCGGCGCGCATTTTTCGGGCCGACGCCCGATCGCTCGAGCCGAACATCGAATGCGACAGGAAGGCCACCTTGGGCGGAAGCCCGAACCGGCGCAACTCGTCGGCGGCCAGCCGGGCGATCTCGGCGAGTTGCTCGGCGCTGGGGTCGTCATTGACGAAGGTGTCGGTGATGAACAGCGTGTGCTCGGGCAGCATCACCGCGTTCATCGTGGCGAACCCGCTTGCCCCCTTGCGCAGGCCGATCACCGACTCGATGTGAGCCAGGTGCGCCTCGAAACGCCCGACCAGGCCGCAGAGCATCGCGTCGGCGTCGCCGCGGCGGACCATCATCGCGCCGATGGTCGTCGTGGAGCGTCGCAGCGTGGCCTTGGCCATCTCGGGGGTCACGCCGCGTCGTCCCATCAGCCGTTGATAGTCGGTCCAGTAATCGCGGAACCGGGGATCGTCCTCGGGATCGACCATGTCGAAATCGGTGCCGGCGACGATCCGCAGGCCCGCCTTCACGATCCGCGTCGCGATCACCGCCGGGCGTCCGATCAGGATCGGCCGCGCGAGTCCCTCGTCGACCATCACCTGCGCCGCCCGCAATACCCGGTCGTCCTCGCCCTCGGCGTAGGCGACGCGCTTCGGTCGCGCGCGGGCGCTCTCGAACACCGGGCGCATGAACATTCCGGTGTGGGTCACGAAACGCTGCAGCGACTGGCGATAGGCGCCCATGTCCTCGATCGGGCGCTCCGCGACGCCGGACTTCGCGGCGGCTTCCGCCACCGCGGGCGCGATCCGCATGATCAGCCGCGAATCGAACGGCTTGGGGATCAGGTATTCGGGGCCGAACGCCAGTTCCTGTCCTGCGTAGGCGGCCGCGACCTCGTCGCTGATTTCCGCCTTGGCCAGCGCCGCGATCTCCTTCACGCAGGCGAGTTTCATCTCCTCGTTGATCGTCGTCGCGCCGCTGTCCAGGGCGCCGCGGAAGATGTACGGGAAACACAGGACGTTGTTGACCTGGTTCGCGTAGTCGGACCGGCCTGTCGCGATGATGCAGTCCGGGCGCACCGCTTTCGCGAGTTCCGGACGGATCTCGGGCTCCGGATTCGCCAGCGCGAGAATGATCGGCTGCCGCCCCATCGTCGCGACCATGTCCTGCGTGAGAACGCCGGGCGCCGAGCAGCCGAGGAACACGTCGGCCTCGCGCACCGCGTCGGCCAGCGTTCGCGCGCCGGTGCGCCGGCTGTAGCGCGACTTCGACTCGTCGAGCTTGCCCGGACGCCCCTCGTAGATGACGCCCTTGGAGTCGCAGACCAACACGTTGTCGGGCGTCACGCCGAGCGCGACCATCAGGTCGAGACAGGCGATCGCCGCCGCGCCCGCGCCGGACACCGCGATGCGCACGTCGCCGATCTTCTTGTCGACCAGTTCCAGTCCGTTGATCAGCGCCGAGGCGGAGATGATCGCGGTACCGTGCTGGTCGTCGTGGAATACGGGAATGTGGAGGCGCTCACGCAGCTTGCGTTCGACGTAGAAGCATTCGGGCGCCTTGATGTCCTCGAGGTTGATGCCGCCCAGCGTCGGCTCCAGTGCGGCGATGATCTCGACCAGCTTGTCCGGATCCTTCTCGGCGAGCTCGATGTCGAACACGTCGATACCGGCAAACTTCTTGAACAGGCAGCCCTTGCCTTCCATCACCGGCTTCCCGGCAAGCGGTCCGATGTCCCCCAGGCCCAGAACCGCCGTCCCGTTGGTGATCACGCCGACCAGGTTGCCGCGGGCGGTGTACTCCGCGGCAAGCGCTGGCGTTTCTTCGATCGCGAGACACGCGTAGGCCACGCCCGGCGAATACGCCAGCGACAGGTCGCGCTGATTGGACAGGGGTTTGGTGGGCATGACAGAGATCTTGCCGCGCGTGGGCGCACGGTGATACTCGAGGGCCGAATCGCGCAGCGCGCTTTCCGCAGGGGTCAAGGTTTGTTTCATTGCTCTTCTCTCCTCCGATCGCTATGTCGTGCGGGCCCGGGCCCGTTCGCACAGTGCGCGCGAAGGGGCTCGGCAAATCGCCATCAATGATCCTACACCGCGCCGAAGCCCCCGCCGCCGGGCGTCTCGATCACGAACTGGTCGCCCGCGGCGAGTTCCGCCTTGTCGGCGTGGGCGAGTCGCTCGACACGACCGTCGCCACGGATCACGCGGCTGGCCCCCGGCGCACCGGGCGATCCGCCGGCCGCGCCGAAGGCCGGGTGCACACGGCCGTTGGACAGAATCGATGCAGTCATCGGCTCGAGGAACCGGATCCTGCGGATCCCGCCGTCGCCGCCATGCCAGCGTCCGCGACCTCCCGAGCCGGCCCGGATCTCGTAGCTCTCCAGCCGGACGGGGAAGCGCAGCTCGAGCACTTCGGGATCGGTCAGCCGGGAGTTGGTCATGTGCGTCTGGACCACCGAGGTGCCGTCGAAACCGTCGATCAGCCGTCCCTGGGCGTCGAAGCGCCCTCCCGCGCCCGATCCGCCCGCCACCGTCTCGTAGTACTGGTGGCTCGCGTTGCCGAAAGTGAAGTTGTTCATCGTCGGCTGTCCGGACGCCATCACGCCGAGCGCGCCATAGAGGCAGTTGGTGATGCACTGCGACGTCTCGACGTTGCCCGCGACCACCGCCGCCGGATGGCGCGGATTGAGCATCGTGCCGGGCGGCACGACGACCTCGAGCGGCTTCAGGCATCCCGCGTTCATCGGGATCTCGTCGTCGACCAGCGTGCGGAAGACGTAGAGCACCGCGGCCATCGTCACCGCCAGCGGCGCATTGAAGTTGTTCGACTGCTGCGCGCTGGTGCCGGTGAAGTCGATCTTCGCCGAACGCATCGCACGGTCGACCCGGATCGCGAGCCGCAGCCTGGCGCCGTTGTCCAGCTTCAACTCGAATTCGCCGTCCGAGAGCACGTCGATCACCCTGCGCACCGACTCCTCGGCGTTGTCCTGCACGTGGCGCATGTACGCGCTGACCACGTCCAGCCCGAAGTGCCGGACCATCTTCAGCAGCTCCTCGCGTCCCTTCTCGTTGGCGGCGATCTGAGCGCGCAGGTCGGCGAGGTTCTGGTCGATGTTGCGAGCCGGATGCTTCGCGCCCGCGAGCAACGCGCGAAACTCGGCCTCTCGCATGTGCCCGTTTGCCACGAGCTTGAAATTGGTGATCAGTACGCCCTCGTCGTCGATCTCGCGGCTGTCCGGCGGCATCGAACCCGGCGTGGTTCCGCCGATGTCCGCGTGGTGGCCGCGCGAGCCGACGTAGAAGAGGATGCGTTCCCCTTGCTCGTCGAACACCGGCGTGATCACCGTGATGTCCGGAAGGTGCGTTCCCCCGGCGTACGGATCGTTCAGAACGTAGACGTCGCCCGGAGCGAGAAGTCCGGCGTTGTCCCGGATCACCGCCTGCACGCTGGCGCCCATCGAGCCGAGGTGTACCGGCATATGCGGCGCATTGGCGACCAGCTGGCCGTCGGCGTCGAACACCGCGCAGGAGAAATCGAGCCGTTCCTTGATGTTCACCGAGTGCGCGGTATTTTGCAGCCGATAACCCATCTGCTCGGCGATCGACATGAAGAGATTGTTGAAGATCTCGAGCAGCACCGGGTCGGCGTCCGTCCCCACCGCGACGCGCCGGGCCCTTGGCACGGACCGTGCGAGGACGAGATCGCCCCGCTCCGTCATCTGCGCGCGCCAGCCCGGCTCGACGACGGTGGTCGCGGTGGCTTCGATGACCACCGCCGGGCCGTCGATCTGTTCGCCGACGCCCACGCGCTCACGCTCGATCAGTGGCGCGTCCTGCCACCGCCCCTGCGCGTACACCTGCGTCTGTCCGATCGTCGCGTCGGCGGCTTCGCGAGCCGCGGACAGGCTCGCAGAAAAGACGTCCTCGCCGCCATGCCCCAGCGCCTCGACAACGACGGAATCGATCACCAGCGCCCTGCCCTCCAGCAGGAACGCGAACCGCTGCCGGTACGCCGCCTCGAAGCCGGCGCGCAGGAGCCCCAGCGTCCGCTCGTTGTGTGCGTCGGCCGGCTCGGTCGCCGATATCTCCCGAGCGTGCCAGGCCCCCCCATCAGGCGCGCCGACGGGCGCCACGCTCCCGGGCCAGGCCACCGGCAATGCGGTGTCGGTGCCTTCGTAGCGCAGCATGACGCTGCACACCAGGCGGATCGCGTCCCGTGGTTCGCCCTGCGCGCACAGGTCGGCGCTCGCCGTCGCCGAAAGCTCGGCGATCACCGAACGCGCGTCGTCGAGGCCTGGCGCGTCGAGCAGGCGCTCGATCGAGCGCTCGCGCATCGCGGTCTGCTGCGCCAGGCCCATGCCGTACGCGGACAGCACGCCGGCCAACGGATGGGCCAGCACCCGCGGCATGGCGAGCGCGTCGGCGACCAGGCACGCGTGCTGGCCGCCGGCACCGCCGAAGGTCGTCAGCGTGTACTCGGTGATGTCGTAGCCGCGCTGCACCGAGATCTTCTTGATCGCGTTGGCCATGTTCGCGACGGCGATGTCGATGAAGCCCTGAGCGGTGTCCTCCGGTGTCATCGGGCGCCCGGTCTCCTCGGAGATCCGTTTCGCGAGCGCGGCAAAACGCTCGCTCACGACCTGCGCGTCCAGCGGCTCGTCGGCGCCCGGACCGAAAACCTTCGGAAACCACTGCGGCTGGATCTTGCCGAGCAGCAGATTGGCGTCGGTGACCGTCAGCGGGCCGCCTCTGCGATAGCACGCCGGCCCCGGGTTCGCGCCGGCCGAGTCCGGTCCGACCCGCATCCGCGTCCCGTCGAAGTGCAGGATCGATCCGCCGCCCGCGGCGACGGTGTGGATGCTCAGCATCGGCGCCCGCAGCCGAACGCCCGCGACGAGCGTGTCGAAGGCCCGCTCGAACTCGCCGGCAAAATGCGACACGTCGGTCGACGTGCCGCCCATGTCGAATCCGATGACCTTCTCGAATCCGGCCGCCTGGCTCACACGCGCCATGCCGACGATCCCGCCCGCGGGGCCGGACAGGATCGAGTCCTTTCCCTGGAACGCGCGCGCGTCGGTCAGCCCACCGTTGGACTGCATGAACTGCAGCCGCACGCCCGGCATCGCGTCGGCCACCTGCTCGACATAGCGCCGCAGCACCGGCGACAGGTAGGCGTCCACCACGGTCGTGTCGCCCCGTGCGACGAAGCGGATCAGCGGAGACACCTCGTGCGACACCGAGACCTGCGGAAAGCCGATCTCGCGCGCGACCGCCGCGAGGCGCCGCTCGTGCTCCGGGTATCGGTACGCATGCATCAGCACGATCGCAATCGCGCGCACGCCGCGGTCGAAGGCGTCACTCAGCACCCGCCGCGCCGCGCCCTCATCGAACGGCAACACGATCGTGCCGTCGACGCCGACACGCTCGTCGATCTCCACGACGTCGCGATACAGCAATTCCGGCAATACGATCTCGCGATCGAACAGCCGCGGACGGTTCTGGTAGGCGATGCGCAGTGCGTCGCGAAAACCCCGCGTCACCGCCAGCAGCAGCGGTTCTCCCTTGCGTTCCAGCAGCGCGTTGGTCGCCACCGTCGTGCCCATCTTGACCGCGTCGACCTGACTTGGCGACACCGGTTCGCCAGGTGCGAGCCCGAGCAGCCTGCGCACGCCTTCGACGGCGGCATCGGGGTACTGCTCCGGGTTCTCGGACAGCAGCTTGGTGGTCGCGATGGCACCGTCAGGCCGCCGGGCAACGACGTCTGTGAAGGTACCGCCCCGATCGATCCAGAACTCCCAGCGACTCATGCACGCATCCTCGTTCATCACGTCAGCAAGTTCACTCGCCAGCCTGGCCGTCCGGACCTGGACGGCGCGTTCCAGGCCCATGCCGGACATTTCCGCGGCTTCCCGGCGCCGCCGCGGCGGCACGCCACAACCATTCGAGCAGCGTGCTGCTGTCGAACACGGGCATTGCGAGCGTCCGCCGCAGGTCCGCGGCATACGGCGGCAGGTTGGTGCACTCGAGAACGATCGCACCGATCCGCGGATCGGCGCCCACCAGCGAGCATGCCACGTCGAGCACCTCGGCCCGGACCGCCTCGACGTCGAGGTCCGCCGCATCCGCCAGAATCGCGCTTTGCAGGGCGCCGCCTCGCGGCATGCCGGCCACCGGGGTGTCGAGCGGGGCGCCGGCCGCCAACAGATGGTCCGGACCGAGCGAGTCCGCATCGAAAGTCATCACCGCACAGCGCCGCTCCGGGCCGAGCAGCGCGCCCGCCCAGGCCACCTGCAGCAGGCTGGAACTCGCCACCGGTACCGGCAGCGCGGCCGAGAGCGCCCGCTGATGCAGCACCAGAAAGCCGCAGGAGGTGGCGATCGCCACCGCGCCGCGCTCGATCAGGCGATGCCCCGCGTCGACGAACGGTTCGAGCAGGCCTTCGGCGCGCCCGTGGACCACGCGCCGCACGCTCGCGCCCGGAATCCGCTCGACGACGAGCGGGAAATCGAAACTGTCAGGATTGCCGATGTCTCCCACCGGCCTCGGGAAGCTGGTGTCGAGCATGAGCAGCCCCATGGCGGCGCTTGCGCCGCGCGAACCCCTTCCGGCCAGGACCTGCCCGTCTGGCGCCAGTCTGCGGCGAGAACTCATCGGTGAGCGCCTGTTCGCATCGTTCCCCCGAATGGTCAATAATCCGAGTCGCGCCCGCAGGCGGGACCGGTCCCCAGGGGACGGGACCCCGCCTCACCCGGACGACGGCCCCGATCCACTAAACTTGCATTCGTTTCATCCATAAGACACCGAACGGAGAGATACATGAAACCGCTACGCCTTGCCGCCGCGTTGGCCGCCCTGGTCGCGACCACGGCATTCGCCCAGACCAAGTGGGACCTGCCGGCAGCTTACCCGGCCACGAATTTTCACACCGAGAACATCGCCCAGTTCGCTGCCGACATCGACAAGGCGTCCGGCGGGAAGCTCAAGATCACCGTTCACCCGGGTGCGTCTCTGTTCAAGGCCAACGAGATCAAGCGCGCGGTCCAGGGCGCCCAGGCCCAGATCGGCGAGATTCTGCTGGTGAACTTCGCCAACGAGGACCCGATCTACGAGGCCGACGGGATTCCCTTCCTCGCGACCGGCTACGCCGGAGCGATGAAACTGTACAAGGCGCAGAAGCCCTTCCTGGAGAAGAAGCTCGCGGCGCAGGGGATGCTGCTGCTCTATACGGTGCCGTGGCCGCCGCAGGGCATCTACACCAACCGCGACCTGAAGAGTGCCGCCGACATGAAGGGCCTGAAGTGGCGCGCGTACAGCCCGGCGACCGCGAAGATCGCCGAGCTGGTCGGTGCGCAGCCGGTGACGATCCAGGCCGCGGAACTGCCCCAGGCGCTCGCCACCGGCACGGTCGACGCGTACATGTCGTCCGGCTCGACCGGCTACGACTCGAAGACCTTCGAGCACATCAAGAAGTGGTATGACACCCAGGCCTGGCTGCCGAAGAACGCGGTGATCGTCAACAAGAAGGCGTTCGATGCGCTCGACAAAGCGACGCAGGACGCAGTGCTCAAGGCCGCTGCCGATGCCGAGGTTCGCGGCTGGAAGGTGTCGGAAGAGAAGAACGGCTGGTACAAGGAGCAACTGCAAAAGAACGGCATGGCGATCATCGACCCGCCGGCGCAGCTGATGGCCGACATGAAGAAGGTCGGCGACACGATGCTCGAGGACTGGCTCAAGAAGTCGGGCGCCGACGGCAAGGCACTCGTCGACGCATTCCGGAAGATGTAGGCGCTGCCCATGCGCCGCCTGCTGGACGGCCTTTACACGGCCGCCGCCTGGCTGGCGGCGCTCGGGATGATCGGCGTGCTGGCGATGGTGCTCACCGCCATCGTCACGCGCCAGATCGGCATCCATGTGCCGGGTACCGACGCGTACGCCGGCTACATGATGGCGGCGGCGGGTTTCCTCGCGCTGGCGCACACGCTCAAGCGTGGCGAGCACATCCGGGTGACCCTGCTGCTGTCGTTCCTGAAGGGCGCGTCGCATCGATGGTTCGAGCTCTGGGGGCTCGGCGTGGCGACCATCCTGTCGGCGACATTCGCGTTCTTTTCCACGCGCCTGGCCTGGCAGTCTTACACGTTCAACGACGTTTCCACCGGCAACGACGCGACGCCGCTGTGGATTCCGCAGATTGCCTTCGCGATCGGCACGATCGTGCTGCTGATCGCCTTCGTCGACGAACTGGTGCTCGAGATCCGCGGCGAACGCAGGCCCCCGTCCGTGGACGTCGGGCGCGAAGCCCTTCACAACGAATGAACCGATGAGCGATTTCGCGATCACCGCGCTGCTGATCTTCGCCCTGTTCGCGCTGCTGGGCAGCGGGGTGTGGATCGGCCTGACCCTGTCGGGCGTCGCCTGGATCGGCATGGAACTCTTCTCGTCGCGCCCGGCCGGCGACGCGATGGCGGTCACCGTCTGGGGCACCGCATCGAGCTGGACGCTGACCGCGCTCCCGCTGTTCATCTGGATGGGCGAAATCCTGTTCCGTACCCGGCTCTCGCAGGACATGTTCCGGGGTCTCGCACCCTGGATGAATCGTCTGCCTGGCCGGCTGCTGCACACGAACATCATCGGCTGCGCGATCTTCGCCGCCGTCTCCGGGTCGTCCGCGGCCACCTGCGCGACGATCGGCAAGATGACGCTGCCGGAACTGGCCAAGCGCGGCTATCCGGAGGAGAAGACGGTCGGCACGCTCGCCGGCGCCGGCACCCTGGGCCTGCTGATTCCGCCGTCGATCATCATGATCGTCTACGGCGTGACCGCCGAGGTGTCGATCGCGCAGCTGTTCATCGGGGGGGTGATCCCCGGCATGATGCTCGCGCTGCTCTTCATGGGCTATGTGATGGTCTGGGCCCTGCTGAACCCCGGCAAGATCCCGCCGGCCGATGCCGAGATGACTTTCGCGGAAAAGATCCGGGAGTCGCGCAGCCTGATCCCGGTGGTGGTGCTGATTCTCGCGGTCCTCGGGTCGATCTATACCGGCCTCGCGACCGCGACCGAAGCGGCGTCGCTGGGCGTGGTCGGCGCGCTCGCGCTGTCGGGCTTCCAGGGTTCGCTGACCTGGCAGACGTTCAGCGAATCACTGATGGGCGCCACGCGGCTGTACTGCATGATCGCGCTGATCCTGTCGGGCGCCGCCTTCCTGACGCTGTCGATGGGCTACATCGGGCTGCCGCGGCATCTCGCCGAATGGATCGCGACGCTGGGGCTCAGCAGATTCCAGCTGATCGTGGCGCTGGCCGGCTTCTTCATCGTCCTCGGCTGTTTCCTCGACGGGATCTCGATGGTGGTGCTGACCATGGGCGTGCTGCTGCCCACGGTCGAGGCGGCCGGCATCGACCTGATCTGGTTCGGCATCTTCATCGTGCTGGTGGTCGAAATGGCCCAGATCACGCCGCCGGTCGGCTTCAACCTGTTCGTGATGCAAGGGATGACCAATCGGCAGCTTCCGTGGATCGCGAAGGCCACGTTCCCGACCTTCCTGCTGATGGTCGTCGCGGTGCTGCTGATCTACGTGTTTCCCGAGCTGGTGAGCTGGCTGCCCGCCAAAATGAAGAATTAGCGCACCGTCCGTGGCGGCCGCAGGGCCACCGAGGACCGGTTCGCACTCGTCCAATCGTCCCCCGGAATTCCAATCTTGCACGTCATCGTCGTCGGCGCCGGCATCATCGGCGTATGCAGTGCCTACTACCTGCGCCAACGGGGCTTCGAGGTCACGGTGATCGAACGCCGCTCGGGCGTCGCGCAGGAAGCCAGCTTCGGCAACGCCGGGATCATCGCGCCCGGGTACGTGACCCCCTGGGCATCACCGGGCATGCCTCGCAAGGTGCTCTCGTACATGTTCAGCAGCGAATCGCCCGTGCTGTTCCGGCCGAACGCGAATCCGGCGATGTGGCGCTGGCTTGCCCGCTGGCTGCGCGAGTGCCGGCTGCAACGCTACCGGGTGAACAAGTCCCGGATGCAACGGGTCGCTTTCTACAGCCGTGCCCAGTTGCACGAGCTGCGCAACCGGCTCGGGATCCAGTACGAGCAGGCGCAGGGTTATCTGCAGTTGCTCAGGAGCGCACGCGACGTCGAACTGCTCGCGCCCGCGCGCGCGATGCTCGACGAGAGCGGCGTCGCCTACCGCATGCTCGAGGCGGCCGAAGTCCATGAAATGGAGCCCGGACTCTCCACAACGACGCCGCTGGCGGGCGGATTGCTGCTCCCGGACGACGAATCGGGCAACTGCACGATCTTCGCGCAGGCGGTGCGCCGGGCTGCCGAAGACGACGGCGTGCGATTTCGCTTCAACGTCGACGTCCAGCGAATCCTGCGAGACGGCGACCGGATCACCGGCGTGCTTGCCGGCGCAAGGACGATCCCTGCGGACGCCGTGCTGATCGCGGCCGCGACCGGCAGCCCCGCGCTGCTCGCGCCGCTCGGCATCCGGATTCCGATGTATCCGATCAAGGGCTACTCGGCGACCGTCGCGCTGAGCGACGGCGCCATCGGCCCGCAGCGCGCACTGATGGACGAAGCCTACAAGACCGCGATCACGCCGTTCGCGAACCGGATCCGGATCGCCGGCACTGCCGAAATCGGGGACCGGGGGCTGGTACTGCGCGAGGCCGCGCTGAGGACCCTGATCAAGGTCGCGACCGACTGGTTTCCCGGGGCCGGGCGCTTCTCCGGTGCCAAGTTCTGGGTCGGGGCGCGGCCGATGCTGCCCGACGGAGCGCCGCTGCTGGGTCCCAGCCCGCTGAAGGGACTGTTCCTGAACGTCGGTCACGGGTCGACCGGCTGGGCGATGGCCTGCGGCTCGGCAAGGGTGCTTGCCGACGTGATCTCGGGTACGACGCCCGAGATCGATCTGGATGGACTCACGCTGGATCGATATCGCTGATATCGTTGTGATGTTCCCCTCTCACGGTCGTTGCCTACCCGACCAGCCGCAAGCGTGAGCAACCTGTACCGCACCGAAACACTGCGCCGAATCGAAGGCGCCCGGCTCGCCCGAGTGCCGGCCGGCACCCTCATGCACAGAGCCGCCTCGGCGGTCGCCCGGTCGGCCAACCAGATGGCGCGAACGCTGCCGCGTGCCACGCCGATCGTCGGACTGATCGGCCCCGGGAACAACGGCGGCGACGCGCTGCTCGCGCTCTCCATTCTGGCCGACCAGGGATTCCCGGTGCGCGCCTGCGCGCTGTCGACCGATGAGCCCGGCGCGCAGGACGCCCGCGCCGTCTGGCAGCAGTGGATCGCTCGAGGCGGACGTCTCGAGCCGCTGGCCAGCCTCGCGTCGCTGCTCGCGCAGTGTCCGTTGGTCATCGACGGACTGTTCGGCATCGGACTCGCGCGACCGCTGCGCGGCGACAGCGCCGCCGCCGTGATCGCGCTTGCCGCGACCCGCTCGCCGGTGATCGCCGTCGACGTACCGAGCGGAATCGATGCGGATCGGGGTTGCGTCGTCGGCGGGCGCGACGGCGTGGCGGTGCGTGCCGATGTCACGGTGACGATGATCGGCGACAAGCCGGGCTTGCACACCGGCCCGGCGCTCGATTACGTGGGTCGCATCGAACTCGCGTCGCTCGAGCCGACCGAAGCGCCACCGCGCGGCAGCGCGGTTGCAGCGAGCGAGCCTGAACCGGCACCGGACGGCGAGCTGTTCGGCCGGCAGGCGGCCGCGGCGCTGCTCGGACCCCGCGCGCTCGACACGCACAAAGGCAGCTTCGGCGCGGTGACGGTAATCGGCGGGGCGACCGGAACCACCGGTGCCGCCCTTCTCGCGGCGCGCGGCGCGCAGGCCGCCGGTGCCGGCAAGGTCTTCATCGCGTCGCCCGATGCCCCGGTCTTCGATCCGGGCCAACCCCAACTGATGACGCGCACACTCGATCACGCGCTCGACGACGCGGACGCGGTGTGCATCGGCTG
>Ga0316188_10000446_pt1 | contig 17760 bp, 16 predicted proteins | sample Phiworburrow1_MG_FD_204933 | JGI IMG/M metagenome (GOLD analysis project Ga0316188, IMG submission 204933) | Coastal sediment microbial communities from Maine, United States - Phippsburg worm burrow 1 | ecosystem: Environmental > Aquatic > Marine > Coastal > Sediment | place: USA: Maine...
CGGCGTAAAACCGTCCGGCAAGACGAGCTGCCGGTCAAAGTCCTGGAAATAACGGAACGAGAACGGCCAGGCGGATTCCGCATCGGCTGGCAATAACTCCGTCAGTGCGTAGGTCTTGGCCTCGCCGCCCTCACTACCCTCGACACTCACGGCAACGTCACCCGACACCTTGCGATCATGTTTCATCGCCTGCACCAGCACCAGCCGGAGGTTGAATTCTCGTTCTTCATCACCGCGCGTCAGCTTGAGATCCTGGACTCGCAGGCCCGGTTTGCCATCGGCCGGCGACACGATGCCACGGTAAAACGCGATCGCATCCCGCTGTTCCTGAATTTTCGCCTGCAGTGAGATCAGGCTGCCTTCGACTTCCTTGTAGGCCTCGCGATCGATCTCCCGATGCGTCTCCAAGACAGCAACCTGCTGCTTTAGCTCGGCAATCTGCTCGTCAAGAGCGTGAATGTGTTCCTCGAAAGCGGCGCGTTCATTGCGCGCATCGGCCACATCGTAGCCGGCGCTGATGCGGCCATACTCGAACACCAGGTAGGTCGCGACCAGCGCAAGCACCACCATGCCGAGCCTGAATAACCAGGTTCGGACTGCGCTATGCTTTTGCAGGTGGTAACTCGCCGCCACTCGAATCGCTCTCTATTAAGTTAAAGACGTTATGTTACGCGGAGGGTGGGCATAGCAGAAGTGCGCCATGTCACGATTTTGGCCCTTCGTCGGCCTCTTTTCTGGCCCTGGCCATGTCTTTCTCGAAGACTGCGCGCCAGCGCCTCGGCCACCAGCGCGGCTGCGCCGGCAGGCCATCCGGATGTACGCAGGGCCCCAACTCATGCAAAGCACATGCGTAGACGCGGCGTTTGAAGTAAATCACCTCGTTTACAGGGCGCCAGAAGGGCACCCAACGGATACGGTCAAACTCGGGTTTGTCGCCGCAATCGAAGCGTACGCAGTCGTCGTCGGATACAAGGCGCAGCATGAACCAGCGTTGTTTCTGGCCGATACACAGCGGCTTGCTATGCTGGCGAATGAATTTGTCAGGCAGTCGGTAGCGTAACCAGTCTCTGGTTACGCCGAGCACCTCGACGTCTTCAGGCCGCAGCCCGACTTCCTCGTGCAGTTCACGAAACATGGCTTGTTCGGGTTCTTCGTCTTGCAGCATTCCGCCCTGCGGAAATTGCCAGCCTTTGGCACCCACGCGACCGCCCAGCATAAGCTTGTTGTCGGCGTTCACGAGAATGATGCCGACGTTTGCCCGAAAGCCCTCGGCGTCAATCCAATCGTTGCTCATTGCAACCGTACTAAAACTCTAACTGCCGTTTACTTTACACTATCCGTCGCCGCTCGCCCCAGGAGATTGTCCTTGCTCGCAGGTCGCACCGGAGCCCTGTTTGCCGTACTGCTGATTATCGTTGCCGCCGCGTTCACGCTGGCGCTGGCGCTCGGCAGTGCGGATATCAGCCTCGTCGAAGCGCTACAGGCGCTGCGCGGCGAGGGACCGGAAAAAGTTCAGGCCCTGGTAACCGAACTGCGGCTTCCACGAGCGTTGACAGCGTTCGCTGTCGGCGGGCTGCTGGCCGTTGCCGGTGTCCTGATGCAGGTACTGCTGCGCAATCCGCTGGCCGAGCCGTACATCCTTGGCAGTTCGGGTGGCGCCGCCGTGGCAGCGCTGCTCGCAATGAGCCTCGGCATGGGCAGCCTGGTCGTCGATTTCTCCGCGTTCGGTGGTGCCATGGCTGCAACCCTGCTGGTTTTCGCCATCGCCCAGGGCACTGGTAGCTGGACACCAACCCGGCTGCTGCTTACCGGCGTCGTGCTGGCCGCCGGTTTCAGCGCTGCCACGACATTGCTGCTGGCGCTGAGCCCGGACCAGAATCTTCGCGGCATGCTGTTCTGGCTCATGGGCGACCTGAGTTTTGCGTTTGACCCCCTGCGCTGCCTTGTTCTGCTTGCCATCCTGGTCATCGCGGGCACGCTGAGTGCCAGACACCTCAACGTTCTTTCCCGCGGTGAACTGCAGGCAGCAATCGTCGGCTTGCCGGTTCGCACGTTCCGCTACATGATTTTTGCCGCTGCGGCCCTTGCGACCGCCTTCTCGGTAACAACCGTCGGCGTCATCGGCTTTATCGGCCTGGTCGTACCACACCTGGTGCGGCTCGTTGCGGGAAGCGACCACCGCGTCGTCCTGCCAGCGTCGGCCCTCGCCGGCGGTGCCCTGCTCGTCATCGCGGACACGCTTGCGCGCACCATCATGGCTCCCCGCCAGCTGCCGGTCGGCGCGCTGACCGCGGCTATCGGCGTGCCGTTGTTTCTGATCCTGATGAACAGGATGCGAGCAGAGCGCTACCAGTAACCTGCCCGTTCGGCGAGCAGTCGAGCTTCGTCGGCGCGCCAGCCGGCGACTCCGACATTGCGCGCGGAAATCCCAGTGCCCGCTTGCCATGTCTTGAACTCAAGCATCCAATTCACAAACTGTTGCGCACGTTCCGGTTGCTGTGCGTGTCGTCCCACGCCGATCGCGCCGATATCGTAGTACTCGGCGTTTGGCGGGACGAATGACAGGAGGCCTTCGGGGTTGGACGTCAACGAGGCAATACCGTACTGACAGCGTCCATCGCGCAGCGCATCAAGCAGATCCTCCTGGCTGGGAAACGGGGCTACGCCCAGGTTTTTTACCCATCCCCGCACCACGCGCTCGGCAGGACGCATCCCGAGGTCGTCGATCAGATTGGCTATCAACACCCGGCTCTGTGCCAACTCCGATGACGTCAGGCACAGCCCACCCTTAAGTGCCGGGTCGGCAAGCGACTGGTAGGTTCCGCCCGGAGCCTCGCCCGGTGGATAGATTACTATGTAGGGTCGCACATCAATCGCCGCCCACATTTTGTCCGGGTCTTTCCAGTGCGCCGCGACCTGAGCAAAAGCCGGACTTTGTATTGGGCGTAACGCGCCCTGTTCCGCTGCTCGCCATATGTCTGCGACGTTATCGGTCAACAGCACGTCTACCGGGCTTCCGGACTTTTCTATCAGCCGCGTCGCGTTGTCAGACGATGTACCCCACTCGACGGAGACAGGAATGCCGGTTTCATCCGTGAATTCAGCGATCCTGCCGGATAACTCGCCGCCTGGCTCTCCTGTTGCGAGCACCAAAAGCGGAGGCCCTTCAGGGACACTCGGCCCACCGCAGCCGGCGAACACCATCGCGCCGGCAACCATACAGGCCCAGCGCTTCACGCTGCCTCCACGACGACCCGGTCACGCCCCGCGGACTTCGCGGCGTACAGCGCAACATCAGCCCGGGCGATTAGCGAATCGCCCAGGGTCTTGAGATCCTTGTCATCGGGCCTCGGGCTAACCTCGGCTATCCCGATCGACGCGGTGACAACCACCTCCTCACCACCCGGCAAACCAATGGGAGATGCAGCGATCTCCAGGCGAATACGCTCGGCCAGTTTCGATGCCGACTCGACGTCAGTTCCAGGCAACAGGACGACGAACTCTTCGCCGCCGTAGCGCGCCGCAACGTCACTCGCCCTGACCTGCGATTCGATACGTTGCGCAAGTTCCTGCAACACGACGTCGCCAGCTGCGTGCCCCCAGGTATCGTTAACCTGCTTGAAGTGATCGACGTCGAGCATCAGGCACACCAGGCGATTCCTGTCGCGGCGAGCACGCGCCAGCTCTTCCCCGATTCTCACGGCCAGGTAGCGGCGATTGTGCCAACCGGTTAGGACATCCGTGAAACCGCTGCGCAACAGGCGCGCGCGGTTAACCACGTTCTCGATACAGAACGAGGCAATAACACCCATGTGCGCGAGAAAGTCGCTGGCGTGAACATGCGTAAACCGCATCGGGTCATTACTGCAAAGATTGATGCTGCCGAGCAACTTGCCGCGGTGTGACAGCGGGATCATCGCGATGCTCCTGGCATTCGCAGCGCCCGGGCAAATAAGCTGGTGGTCGCAGGCGGCAAAGCTGCCGAGCCAGGGTTGCTGCAACGCGATGTACTGCGGCGCGAGACCCGCGATGGATTCGACCACCAGCAGGTCCCGAAACTCTTCCGCCGGCGTGCCGTTGGCGAGCAGCAGGTGACGAATATCATGGTCCGGGTCGCACACGACCAGGCTCACGTAATCGACGCCGTAGCTGACACGCAGGCCGTCGATCAGGGCGCGCAACAGCCCATCCAGGTTTTCAGCCTGCAGGAGTCGCAGCTCGCGCATCTGAGCGCGCCGCATTATTTCATCGTTCCTTGCGACTTCGACAGTCAGCTCTTCCAGCTGGCGTCGGGTTGCTTCAAGCTGCGCCTCGAGTTCTTCCCTGGACGTCATGTCGTCAGCTCCTTAGTGCGAGATAGTCACGTCCTTTTTCCATCAGTTCGACGAATGCCTTTTCGTCGCCGTCCGCGACCGTTTCCCGAATCCGCCGGGCGGCGTCGCACAACGCATCCAGCGGACCCAGCCCAAACTTGTTGAGGTTCTGGATCTCAAAATACAGGCGTGGATTATCCTGCGCCACCGCTGCGGATACGAGCAGCTGTGAATCGAATGTCGTCGATGACATCTTCGCCAGCTTCGGTGCCGCTTCACCGCTCTCAGCCAACGCCGTGAAGAAGGCAATATTGAGCGCGTGCGACAAACCGAGAACGTACGCAATAAGGCGATCGTGATCGTCGAGCCCCATGTCGATCTGCTCGACCATTGTCGCAGCGAACAGCTCCTTCGCATCTGCCGTCGCCCGGGCATCCCCTGCATCGCAGAAAATAAGATGCCGACCGGATAACAGGCGCGTGTTCGGGCCATACATCGGGTGCAGCGATGTCACGCGGCAACCGGCAGCGCGCAGCTCCCCGATGCCATCGATGAGAGGCGATTTCAGTGAGCCGATATCGAAAATCAGGCCTCTGGGCTTTAGCACGGCAAGCTGCGCAAGGATGCGACCCGAGACGGCCAGTGGCGCAGCGACGACAATGACATCGAAATCAACACCCGCATCGGTCCAGTTGCTGAACTGGTTGGGCCCGTCGTCGATCGTTACATCGGCGACAGTGGTCGCGAAGCCCTGTGACGCGAAGAAGTCCACAAACCAGCGACCCATTTTGCCGGCACCACCGATAACCAGTGCCCGGCGACCATCGCCCTTGCCTTCGGCTATTACTCGATCGCGCTCCTGGCTCTCAAGCGAGGTACGAATCAGCAGTTGCAGCAGGTTTTCAACCAGGTCCGGATCCACACCCGCTTCGACTGCCTGCGCGCGCCCCATGTCGAGCACGTCCTTTTCGCGAGCATAGTCGCGAGTGCCAGTGCCCGCCACGAGCTTGCTTTTTCCAATCTCACCGACGATCTGTTGCCGTTCGGCGATGAGGTCCACCAGTTTCCTGTCGACAGCCGACAGTCGCGTTCGCAGTTCATCAAGATTCATAAATACGTCTTTTACAGCAGACGCGATCACAACGAAAGCCGGCCCGAAGGAATTCGGGCCGGCCTGCGTTTTTCACGGTTTCAGGCGGAGTCAGTGCCGGTTACGGTGACCCTCGTGCCGACCATCACGCCGCTTTTCGTAGCGATGACCATAATGGCGTTCCCAGCGATAGATATCGTAGAGTTCGCCCCAGGCAAGTCGCCAGTTCCGCTTGAGCGAAGAATGCCGGTACCACTTGCGAAACTCGTCATTACGCTTTAGCCAGCGTGGCATCCGCTCTGACCGGCGCAGGTCCGCGCCGCGGTAGTAGCCACGATGATTGTCATAGTAAGAAGGTGGTCCGTGCGAGTACCTTACCTCGGTGTGCGCTGCGGCCTCGGGCATATTCAGGATCATGAGGCCACCGACTACAAGCGCTGCTGTCATTAGTTTATTCATAACGTCCTCCGGTTTGTCCCAGTGCAGCCTCAGAGTAAGTCTGCGCACATGAACCCGGAGTGAATTCGTGAGAACATGCGGCAGCCGAAAAATGAACACGGGGTGAACTCTTTATGAAGACACGCGCTGCAGTAGCCTGGGAAGCGGGCAAGCCACTTGAAATCGAAATGCTGGACCTGGAGGGCCCGAAAGCCGGCGAGGTTCTTCTCAGGAACGTCGCGTCCGGCGTTTGCCACACCGATGCTTTCACTCTTTCAGGGGAAGATCCCGAAGGCATATTTCCAAGCGTGCTCGGTCACGAAGGTGGCGCTGTGGTCGAAGAGATCGGCGCCGGAGTCACCTCGGTTCAGGTCGGCGATCATGTCATTCCCCTGTATACGCCCGAATGCGGCGAGTGCAATTTCTGCACATCGGGCAAGACCAATCTCTGCCAGGCTATCCGCGTTACACAGGGCCAGGGACTGATGCCCGACGGTACCTCGCGTTTTTCACACAATGGCAAGACGGTCTATCACTACATGGGCACCTCGACATTCAGCGAGTACACCGTGCTGCCTGAAATCGCCGTGGCGAAAGTCAGTAAGGAAGCACCGCTCGAAAAGGTCTGCCTGCTCGGTTGTGGCATCACGACGGGCATCGGCGCCGTTCTCAATACGGCCAAGGTGGAACCGGGCGCCACAGTGGCCGTCTTCGGCCTTGGTGGTGTCGGACTCAGCGCAATCCAGGGCGCCGTGATGGCGAAGGCCGGGCGCATCGTCGCCGTCGATATCAACGAGGACAAGTTCGAGCTCGCCAAACAGCTGGGCGCGACCGACACGGTCAATCCGAAAAACTACGACGACCCGATCCAGGATGTGATCGTTGAGCTGACAGGCGGCGGAGTCGACTATTCCTTCGAGTGTGTCGGCAACGTCGATCTTATGCGCTCGGCACTGGAGTGCTGCCACAAGGGGTGGGGCGAGTCGGTTATCGTCGGTGTTGCCGGCGCGGGCAAGGAAATCTCGACTCGCCCATTCCAACTCGTCACGGGTCGCGTCTGGCGCGGCACGGCATTTGGCGGCTGCAAGGGCCGCTCGCAGTTACCGGGCATGGTTGACCAATACATGGGTGGCGAGATCAAGATCGACGAGTTCATTACGTACACGATGCCGCTCGAAGATATCAACAGGGCGTTTGATCTCATGCATGAGGGCAAGAGCATTCGCTCGGTGATCCACTTCTAAGCTGTGTCAAAAGTCGCTGTCGCAACTACGTCGCAGCTCGCGGCCGATGCGGCCCGTGAAGTTGCTGACGTCGGAGGAAACGCCGTTGACTGCGCACTGGCCGCCGCCCTGCTGACGATCAACACGGAACCTGGCGTTTGTGCGCTGGGTGGTAGTGCTTTTATTACCATCTGGAGCAATGGCGCGGATCCCGTCACGGTTGACGGTAACGTCGCGGTGCCCGGCAAGGGGCTTTCCGACGACGAACGCAGGCACGGTGCCGTCGAAATCTCCCTTGCCTATGGGGGCGGCATAACGACGCTGGTCGGACCGGGGTCGGTATCGGTCCCGGGCACGCTCGCGGCCATGGAGGATGCCTGGCAGAACTACGGCAGCGTGCCGTGGCGCGCCATCTTCGAGCCAAGCATTCGAGCCTGCCGCGAGGGCTTCCCGTTGTCGGGGGCCTGTCGGTACTACCTGGGCTACTCAGGTGACATTATTTTTGGCCGCAGTGCGGATGGCCACAAAGCCCTGCACCGCGATGACGGTTCACTTCTGGGGGCCGGCGACACGGTCCACGTGCCGCACCTTGCCGACACGCTCGACGCCATTGCGCGTGAAGGCGCACGGCCCTTCTATGAGGGCGATATCGCACAGGCCCTGTCCAATCACTGCCGTGATGGCGGCGGCATGCTGACGCTCGAGGACCTGAGCACCTACCGCGCCGTTGAGCGCAAGCCGCTGATGACGAATGTCGGCGAGTGGCAGCTTGCCAGCAACCCGCCGCCGGCCGTCGGCGGTTCCGTACTGGCTGCGATGTTGCTGGCCTGTGCCGACCTCGACACCGACCGCTGGGACTCGAGGTCGTTGGCGCGCCTTATTAATTCGCAGCGCGCCTGTCTCGATTTCCGGCAACGCAATCTGGACCTGGCAGAAGACGTTGGCCAGGAGGCGGCGCGCCTGGTCGAAACCGCGCGCACCGGACAACTCTTATCGCGCTGGACATCTGCATCGACTGTTCATACGTCCGTTGTTGACGACAGCGGCAACGGCTGCGCAATTACGGCATCGTCGGGCTACGGCTCCGGCGAGATGCCGGCTGGTACAGGCCTGTGGCTCAACAACTGCCTGGGCGAGATCGAACTCAACAGGCGCGGCCTCGACGCCGGACCGCCGGGAGCACGCCTGCCCTCCAATATGACACCCGCTGTTGCGCGCCGGGACGGTGCCGTGCTGGCCGTCGGCTCACCGGGCGCCGACCGCATTACGACGGCAATGCAGCAGTTCCTGATCAACTACATGCTGCTCGACATGCCGCTCGCCGATGCCATCGCACACCCACGCGTGCATGTCGATACGAGCGGCGATGTCGTGCAGCTCAAGGCGGAACCAGGTCTTGACCTCCCGGAGGTCGACATCCCTGTCACCCTGTTCCCGGGACTGGTCATGTACTTCGGAGGCGTTGGCGCAGCGGTATTCGATGACAACGACGGCTTCACTGTGGCAGCTGATCCACGCCGCGAAGGTGGCGTCTTTAACCCGGACGCATGATGATCCAGCGTCTCGCCATCCTCTCTGTTCTGTCACTGTGCCTGCCAGGCGTCGCCAGCCAGGCTGACGAGACCATCACGCGCGGCAGCAACCTGTCCGTGGATGTTGCCGCGGACGGGCGTCTGGTCACGGATCTTGCAGGCGACATCTGGGAAATACCCCAGGCCGGTGGGGATGCCACCAAAGTGACCAAGGGGCTCGCTTCGGCGAAGCGGCCGCGCTGGTCCCCTGATGGCTCGCGCGTTGTCTACACGGCGATCGTCAATCAAAAACAGGGTATGTGGGTATACGATACGACCAGCCAGCAAACTATCTCCATCAGCGAGAATTCGCATTTCGACCTGCATCCGACCTGGCATCCGGACGGCCAGCGCGTGACCTATGCATCCGATCGCACCGGCAAGGGATTCGACCTTTGGGAAGTCGATCTGCCGACCGGACTCCATTGGCGGCTTAGCCACCGCCCCGGCGACGAGACGGAGCCCGCGTGGTCTGCCGATGGCAAACACCTTGTTTACATTCATAGCACCGAGGATCGATGGTCTCTGGTGCTGCGACGTCTTGGCAAACGCGAGGAGATTCTCGTTTCCGGTACAGATCACCTGTCCGCTCCATCGTGGCGACCGGATGGCAGCCTGATCACCTTCTGGCGGGAGGGCAAAGACGAGACGTCCCTCGACATGGTGATCCTGTCGCAACCCAGGCTGGTGCGACGCTACATGGACGGCGAAGACTACGTCACCAGCCCTGTTAGCTGGCTCGACAAACACCGCATGTTTTATTCCGCGGGCGGCGTCATTCGCCAGCGGCTGTTTAACGCGTGGTCGTCCCGCACCGTGCCGTTTCGTGCGACGCTTGAAACCGAACCCAAAGCGGTTGTCGACAGGGTGCGACGTAACCTGCCACGCGGCGGTGAACCACAGGGCATTCTCGTCATACACGCCGCGAAGCTGTTCGACGGGATTGGCGGCAGTTATCAGCAAGACCGGGACATTGTCATAGAAGACGGGCGCATTAAATCGGTAGAAGCCCATGTGGATCGCCCCGGCATGATTGTGATCGACATGGGTGACCTCGCCGTGTTGCCCGGGTATGTCGATGCGCAAGCGCGACTGCCGCTTACAGCAGACGAGAAGACCGGCCCGCTCCTGCTCGCCGCCGGGGTGACCACGATTGTCGCAGACCATCCGGACGCCGAGCATCTCAGTACCGTCTGGTCCGGAAAAGACCTCCCTGGCCCGCGCGTTTTGCCTGCCGCCGACTGGCCGGTCGGTGACTACTCGGGCCTGGCTGACAGCATGACGCCCGGACTCCCGTCGCTGCTGCAATCCCGACCTGCCCGACTTATCGGATTCAATGACATGATTGCGCGGCGATTCAGCGAACCGCCCTCATTCGACGTCGGAAAAACCACGGTGGTACTCGGCAGCCGTCCGAACGGCATGCCGGCAGGAATTGCGCTCCATGCCGAGTTACGCGCGCTGGTCGCGGCGCAACTCAAACCCGAACAGGCTCTGCGTGCAGCGGGCGTCAATGCCGCTGCGGAACTGGGCGTGGACCCGACGCTGGGTCGCGTGGCAACAGGGGCCGTCGCCGACCTGGTTTTTGTGGATGGTGATCCGCTCACCGATATCAATGCGGCGCTCAACGTTGTGGCCGTCGTGCGCAATGGACGTTTTTTTAGTGTGGCCGGCCTGATCGACCGCGTGGCGCCCCCTGAAACTGTCGAATAATTTGACAAAATCGGCGCAAGCCAGTGATGCAAACGCCGTAATTTCCTACTTATCAGCGATTTAGGCCGCGCACTTGTCCGAAAGGGTGATGTCAGGCGGCTTAAAATCGTCGAGTTTTTTTACAAATCTGGTCATAGACAGCCAGCCTGAAGCATTGAGCAATCGCTAAATCATTGAAATCCTGCCGCTCCGATGCCGGTTGGCACAGGTCTTGCTTTTAATAACCTGCCCAAGCGAAGTGTAGCTGCGCACGGGTACGTATATCGGTCAGACACAGGATTTAGACGCCAGAAGAACAACAAAAACAAAAAAAGAAGATCAGAATCCAAAAACAATAAGAAAGCACCTCTGTCCGATTACCTGATTCGCAGTTACCTCTTTTGAAAAAAAGAGAATCCAGCCCCGCCGCTAACGCCGCGGGGCTTTTTCTTTGTGCCCCGCTGATGTCAGTTACAATGATTGTTTGTTGAGGGGGCCCACAATGAAAAAGACGACAACTGTGTTACTCGCGTTTGTCCTGAGCGCGTGCAGCCAGCAGGCTGACAACCCTGAAACCGCTGCGGTAGAACCGGTCGCCGCCGAACCTGAAATGTCGGTTTACACAGCGGCGGTTACCAACGCGTCACGTCCCGACGCGGACCGGGAACGCGACGCCGGGCGCAAGCCAGCCGAGGTTCTCGAGTTCCTGGGTGTCGCCCCCGGCATGACCGTGCTCGATATGTTTTCGGGAGGTGGCTACTACACCGAGATCCTGTCACACACCGTCGGCCCCGAAGGGCAGGTCATTGCCCATTCGAATGAGGCCTATCTGAAGTTCGTCGGTGATGAGTTCGAGAAACGCTATCTTGGCGGTCGACTCGCGAACGCCCAGGTCCTGATGGCCGAGAACAACCAGCTGTCACTCGCACCGGATTCGCTGGATGGCATTATGCTCGTGCTGTCGTTTCACGACATGTTCCTGCCAGCTAGCGACGGCTGGCCCGCCATTGAAATTGGACCACTACTTGCACAACTGCACAGTGGCTTGCGAGCCGGCGGCTTTGTCGGTGTGATCGACCACTATGCCGCCGCCGGAGCATTGCCGAGTGAGACCGGCAATACCACACATCGCATTGACCCGGCTGTTGTTATCAGGGAAATGACAGCCGCGGGCTTCGTGCTGGACGGTCAAAGCGATATCTTGCGCAATCCCGATGATGACTACGAAAAGATAGTGTTTGACCCCGAGTTGCGCGGCAAGACAGATCGTTTCGTCCTGCGCTTCGTCAAGGCCGAATAGATCGTGCGCGCGGCCTGGCTGACCTGTGCCCTCTTCCTGCTCGCTGCCTGCGGCGCGGAGCAGCGGGATTTTTCGGAGGCAAGCATTGCCGACCTGCATGACCAGTTACAGCGCGGTGATATTACGTCGGAAGAACTGGTTGAGTGGTATATCGATCGTATCGCTGCGATCGACCGATCGGGACCGGCACTGAACGCAATCATCGAGATCAACCCTGACGCACGGGACATTGCCCAAGCACTGGACCGGGAGTGGCATTCGTCAGGACCCCGCGGTCCGCTGCATGGCATCCCGGTCGTGCTCAAGGCGAACATTGATACCGCGGACCAGATGTACACAAGTGCGGGATCCCTGGCGCTCGCGGACCACGTGCCACCGGAGGACGCGTTCATCGTGAAGCGCCTGCGCAATGCAGGTGCGGTAATACTGGGTAAGGCCAACCTTAGCGAGTGGGCGAACTATCGCTCGTCGCGCTCATCGAGCGGCTGGAGCAGCGTCGGCGGGCAAACGCTGAATCCTTACGATACCGCGCGTACGCCCTGCGGCTCGTCAAGCGGTTCGGGCGTCGCTGTGGCAGCGAACCTTAGCGTTGTTGCTATTGGCACCGAGACAGATGGCTCCGTTGTGTGCCCGTCCGGCATTAATGGCATCGTGGGCATCAAGCCGACCCTGGGTCTCGTGAGCCGCAGCGGCATCATTCCGATTGCGCATAGCCAGGACACGGCGGGCCCTATGGCCCGTTCGGTTCGAGATGCGGCGATCCTGCTGAGCGTAATGACCGGAGTGGATGCAGACGACCCGGCGACGAGTGACGCCGAGATTCACCACGACTACTCGGCCAACCTGACTGCCGACGGCCTGCGCGGCAAGCGCATAGGCGTGCTCCGCTCGTTTTACGGGGCCGGTTCAAACCCAAACGTGGAGGCCATCTACGAGGCGAGTATCGCTACACTCCGGGAACGCGGTGCCGAGATTGTGGATGGCATCGAGATTGATACAAGCGGCATGTCCACGGCCGAAGGCGAGGTCCTGAGCTATGAGTTCAAGGCGGACCTGAACCGGTATTTTGCCGACTCGTCTGCGCCAGTCGAGTCGCTCGCCGATGTCATCGCGTTTAACGAAGCCAATGCCGATAAGGTAATGCCGATATTCGGCCAGGAAACGTTTCTCACCGCTGAAGAGAAAGGTCCTTTGACCGAGCAGGCCTATCTCGACGCATTGGCAGACAGCAAACGCATTGCGCGCGACGGTATCGACGGGGCGTTTGCAGAGCATGGACTTGACGCCATCATTGCGATTACCAATGGCCCCGCCTGGATGATTGATCATGCGAACGGTGATGCATTTCACATCGGCAGTTCGTCGCTGGCCGCCGTCTCGGGTTATCCGAACATTACCGTGCCCGCAGGCTTCGCCTCGGATCTGCCAATCGGCCTGTCATTCATGGGGAGGCCCTGGAATGAGAAACAGCTCATAGAGATTGCCTACGCTTTTGAGCAAGCTACGGGAGCAAGACGTGCCCCGGCTCTATAGACCGGGAATCCGGAACCCGCAGGCAGGCCGATGTTCAAAGCAGTACGCGTTTCGATATTGCTGTTTATTCTGTTCTTTGTTGCCGTCAGCACCTGGCTGACCCAGGCGCGCAGCACTGACTGGAATAACAGCCTGTGGATCAAGATCTATCCCATCAATGCTGACGACAGCCCGGAATCAACCAGGTACATCGCGGATCTGGAGCTGCGTCACTTCGAGGGCATCGAAACCTTCCTGGCGCGTGAAGCCGAGCGTTACGGGAGTACGCTAGACCGCCCGGTTCGCATCGAACTCGGATTGCAGGTTCATGAGCAACCCCCCGAATTACCTGCTGAGCCCAAGCTGCTGTCGATCATGGCTTGGTCGCTGAAAATGCGCTGGTGGGCCGCCACGGTGACCGATGGTCAGGACGATATCGAACCGGACGTGCGCATATTCGTGCGCTATCACCGGCCTGACTTCGGCGTCACGCTGGAAAACTCGGTCGGCCTGCAGAAGGGTATGGTCGGCATCGTCAACGGCTATGCAAGCCGGCGTCATCGCGGTACGAATAACGTCATCATTGCGCATGAATTCCTCCACACGCTGGGGGCCACCGACAAATACAGCCCGCTGAATGGTCACCCCGTCGGCCCGGACGGCATCGCCGAGCCGGACCGCAAACCACTTTACCCGCAGCGTTACGCCGAGATCATGGGCGGCCGTATCGCACTTGCTGAGGACGATTCGGAGATTCCTTCGAGCCTCAAGTACGCGATGATTGGGGCGCTGACCGCACGTGAGATCAACCTGACTGACTGACGCCGCTTTTTCTGCTCGCCGCGCTGAGCTACGCTCTCCCCATGAGCGCTGTTGCACCTACTCTTTTCGCCTGCCGGGATATCCGTGTCGATGTATCGGGGCGCACGCTCGTCGAAGCGCTCAGGTTTGAAGTTGGCCGAGGCGAGCTGCTGGCCGTGCTCGGTCAAAACGGCTCGGGCAAGTCATTGACGCTGCATACACTGGCCGGCCTCCGCCCCGCCGCCAGCGGCAAGGTGCTCCTCAACGGCGACGATATGTCGACCGCCGGGCGCCAGGACATTGCACGCCAGCTCGCGCTTTTGCCACAGCATGTCGACGATATCTTCCCGGCGACAGTGCTCGATACGGCAATGATCGGCCGCCACCCGCATATTGGCCGTTTTCAATGGGAGTCCAGTAAGGATGTCGACATTGGCCGCGCCGCGCTGGCATCGGTTGACCTCGGCGAGTTGGCGCGTCGCGATGTGCTGACGCTTTCAGGAGGTGAACGACGCAGGCTCGCGATTGCACAGGTCCTGACCCAGCAACCCGATATTTACCTGCTCGACGAACCCACCAACCATCTCGATCCGCAACACCAGCTCGATGCTCTGCGCCTGTTTCGTGAGCGAGCCGATGGCGGAGCCGCCGTCATTGCCAGCCTCCACGATGTCAATCTTGCCGTTCGTTATGCGGACCGCTGCCTGTTGCTGTACGGGGACGGACGTTGGGATATTGGCGCGACCGACGACGTACTCGACGAGCAACGGCTCACCGAACTCTATGCAACACCGATGGAATCCATCGCCTGGCGTTCGACACGCCTCTTCGTCGCAACCGGGTCGCCTCAGGCAACGTAACCACGCAATAGCTCGAGATATTTTGCATGGAGTGACGGATTTGCCGCTAACACGGACCGTATCTCCAGGTTTGGCTTTTCACCATTCAGGTTCGTAAACACGCCACCGGCCTCGGTCACAATAATCGACAAGGCTGCAATATCGAGAATATTCACATCCGACTCGATGACCGCTTCGATCTTGCCCGATGCGAGCAAGTGATAATGATAGAAGTCACCATAGCCCCGAATACGATCAGCTCGCTCGACGATGTTGCCCAGCGAGGCCCAGCCTTTACTGCCTGCCAGCGACTTCAGGTTACCCACCGACACCGCCGCCCGGTCCGGGTTGTCGATCCTGCTGATTTTGAGCGGTAGCCCGTTGAGCCAGGCGCCCTGGCCTTTTTCAGCCCACGCGAGCTCATCCATCATCGTGCCGCTGGACACACCAAGGATGATCTCCCCATGGTGCATGAGCGCAATCTGGGTGGAAAAGAACGGGTATTGCCGAACAAATCCCTTCGTGCCATCGATCGGATCCACGAGCCACAGGTACTCGGCGTCTTCCTGCGTTCGGCCGGTTTCCTCACCATAGAAACCGTGCTCCGGAAATGCGTCGAGGATAAGGCCACGAATGGCCTGCTCGCATTCGACGTCGGCCTGCGTGACAGGCGTCATGTCTTCCTTGGTAGTGACCGTGAAATTGCCGGCATAGTACGAACGGCTGATGTCCGCCGCCTTCGATGCCGCCGCGAGGGCGATCCTGAGATAGGGTGACGCCGTGTTTTCGTCAAATGTTTTCACGGGCGAAACTATGGCGGCTACTGCGCGCGGAAACAAGCGGCAATCTTGACAGTGCTGCCGCTCCTACCTAAGGTCGCGCCATGGGAAATCGACTGAGCAAAATCTACACACGCACCGGTGACGATGGTACGACCGGCCTTGGCGACGGCAGCCGTACTCCAAAGGACAGCCTGCGGGTGGAAGCGTATGGCACGGTCGACGAAGCCAATAGCGCCATCGGCCTGGTGCTGGCCCACGACGCCGTGCCGGATGATGTGCGCATCAGCCTGACAGAAGCGCAGCATGACCTGTTCGAACTTGGGGGCGAGCTTTGCATACCCGGCCATAGCGCCGTAACGCAGGCCTTTATCGATCGTCTCGAAAACGACCTCGATAAACTCAATGAGGACCTGCCGCGCCTCAAGGAGTTTATTCTGCCGGGCGGTGGGCCGGCCGCTGCTGCGTGCCACCTCGCGCGCACAATCGCCCGCCGCGCAGAACGCCGTGTGTTTACGCTGTCGCAGACCGAGCATGTTCGCCCGGAAGCCATCAAGTACCTCAACCGCCTTTCGGACCTGCTGTTTGTTATTGCTCGCGTACTGGCACGCGCGGAAAATGGACAGGAAGTCCTCTGGAACCGCGACAGGTAGAGGCTACCGCACGGTCATTGATTCGCCGCGCGATTAGTCCGCGACTGATCGAGTGCAACACAGGCCGAACGCGCGGCCATAGCCAGACGCGGTGTCCCACGCCCAATCGTTTCGGGTAGCAGGTAGTAGTTGCTGTAACGGTCCGCCGCAAGGCCTGGCCATCGCGCCCACTCAACGAACGCCTCGTCACCGGCATTCGCAGCAGCCAGCATCACCTCCGGATCACGATCCAGGACAGCCTCAGCGGACACCGAGGGCGCGAATTCAGCGAGATCATCAAAGATATTGCGTCCGCCGCACAACGTAATGATCTCGCTGATGAAATGTTCTCGATTGACGGTGTATAACGGCCGCGCAGATATCTGGAAAAAAACATCAATGGGATCAGCGTCGACGTAGCTGGCGCGCAGTGCGTCCAGCTCAGCCGTGAACTGGCTCGCGACGGCGTCCGCAGTTTCTCGCTGACCAGTCAGCAGGCCGACGCGAATCACGGCGTTCGCAACATCATCGAGATTGCGCGTGCGAATCGCCACAACCCGGTAGCCACGCTTTCGCAGGTCGTCAACGGTGTGCGCAGGCATGCCACTCTCCCAGACGAGCAACAGGTCAGGCTGCAGCAGTGACAGTTGTTCCTGGTCGATCGAGAAGGCGTCGCCAATCTCGGGAAGCTCGAGGACCGCGCGTGGGTAATCTGACCAGGCACTAACGCCAACGAGTTGCTCGCCCGCACCGACGGCAAACATGATCTCTGCAAGGTGCGGGGAGAACGTGACGACGCGCCGGGCCGTGTCAGTATCGGTCGAGTCCGTCGCGGGTTTAGAGCAGGCACACAGCGCGGCGCAAAGGCACGCGAGCGTGAACGTACGGATCACTGCGTAAAGCCGTACAACGTCATCGCGGCAATAACTACAGCCCAGATCAGCAGCAGTTTGAACACCAGGTGGTTGGCGGCCTGCGCACCGCGAATAGCGCGCTCCGTACCGGTCTCGTCAGGCCTGCTCTGCAGGGCCAACGCTGCCATTCCAACCCGTGCCAGCAGGTTTTCACTACGTTCCGATGTGGTCGCATCCTTGTCTTCGGTCGGCGCGCGCAGCGCAGCCAGCGCGTCATCCATATTTCCTGCTGCGGCATAGCCGACCGCGGTCAGGCGCGCAGGAATCCAGGCAAGCCAGCCATGCAACATCTCGGCTGCATCGCGAACACGAGCGGAATTACCATCAGCCTGCTCGTCCCGCGCGGCGTTAAATACGGCTCGGCGCCGGATCAGGTCGGTGGCACGATAGGCCCACGCGGCCAGTGGGCCAAGAATGACGAACCAGAAAACCACGGCGAACAGGCGATTGTTCGCCTGGACGCAAACGGCCGCCTCGACGCAGCTCGTGCGCTCATCGGCATCCGCGGGCACCGCGTCTTCCAGGATGGCCTTCGCGGCGTTATTGATCTGCTCGTTCTCTCCCGACTCGAGTGCCCGGCAATACTCGCCAACCTCTTCACCAATGTCTTGTGGACCCAGAGAGAAGAACAGTACGACGATCGCGAGGAGCAGGTA
>Ga0316188_10000447_pt1 | contig 17758 bp, 17 predicted proteins | sample Phiworburrow1_MG_FD_204933 | JGI IMG/M metagenome (GOLD analysis project Ga0316188, IMG submission 204933) | Coastal sediment microbial communities from Maine, United States - Phippsburg worm burrow 1 | ecosystem: Environmental > Aquatic > Marine > Coastal > Sediment | place: USA: Maine...
CATCAAAAGTGCCTAAGGTAACAGCCCGAGAGGTGGGACTAATAAAATTGTCCAGAGAATTATGGATAATCATTAGAAAAATTAATATAAGGACATTCCATAATTATTTTTAACTTTAAGATTGAAATTAGAAATTTCATTAATTAGCACCCAAGATTATTACCAGTTCCCTACAGTAGCGTTAAATAGGTTTGTTAATATTTGTTTAAAAATTTCATCTTCTAAATCTGATTGAATATTTGGAAAATCTTTAGTGTTGTCAAAATCGGAGAAAAAAGAAAATGAGCGATCTTTAAAATTGTTGTTAGGTTCTTTAGTATCTTGAAAGCTAATTTTCATTCCAATAGTAAGTCGAGATAGCGCAGACAAATTGGGCTTATTTGGATCGCCTGTGGAAGTTGGAGCAAGGTTGCTGTTTATTTCATAGACATTAATAGTTCCTTCTAAGTGCAAATCACCATTTTCACTAACTACGCGTAGGGTTGTGTTTTGCTGAAAATAATCTTTAAGACGGTTGGTAAAAGTGGGCCCAATGTTGGCAGAAGCCAAGTCAGTAGAATTATAAAATTGGTCTATGGTAATAGTTTTGGCACTCGTAGCCACACCCGAAAAGGAATAAATCCCACAACGGACAGTGACAAGGACCAATAAAAATGAATAAAGGATAATTTTAATGTTCGAGGTCATATTCTTTTATTTTGCGGTACAGGGTTCTTTCTGATATTCCAAGATCTTTAGCAGCATATTTTCTCTTGTTATTATTCTTTTTTAAAGCTCGGACAATCAATTCCTTTTCTTTTTTCTCTATAGATAATGATTCATCTTCATCTTCATGAGTAATATCTTGAATACTCTCATCTAAATCTGATTCGGGATTGTCGCTATCGGCAAGATTCAAGATTCTTGATTCATTATTGGAAGGATTATACATTGGTTCCATTTCGTTAAAAAGATGAGGATTTTCTTTAATTATTTGTGATGCCTTCGATGGGTGGCTTACATTTTCCAAAACAATTTGCTTCAAATCACGCATGTCTTTGCGCATATCAAATAAAACTTTGTAAAGAATTTCCCGTTCGGAAATATCTTGATGGCTTGTATCTGAATATAATGCAGGTAGGCTAGTTTGAGGGGGAGGTAAATAACTTTTTAATTCCGCGACCGAAATTTCCTTATGTTCCGTTGACAGAACAGAAATTTGATCCACAAGGTTTTTAAGTTGGCGAATATTGCCCGGAAATCTATATTTTAACAATATTTCCTTTGCGCCATCTGTTAGTGTAATTGGTTTCACCTTGTAGCGTTCAGAAAAATCGGAAGCGAATTTGCGAAACAGTAACTCAATATCATTCCCTCTTTCACGCAACGGGGGCACGAAAATAGGTACGCTATTTAGCCGATAGTAAAGGTCTTCCCTGAATTTGCCTGTTTCCACTTTGTTCAGCAAATTGACGTTGGTGGCAGCCACCACTCTAACATCTGTCTTTAAAACTTTGGAAGAGCCTACTTTAATAAACTCACCATTTTCTAATACCCGAAGCAACCGAGCTTGTGTGCCTAACGGCATTTCTCCAATTTCATCTAGGAAAATTGTGCCTCCGTTGGTCACTTCAAAATAACCTTTACGAGATTCATGGGCACCGGTAAAAGACCCTTTTTCATGGCCAAAAAGCTCTGAATCTATGGTGCCTTCCGGAATAGAACCGCAATTGATGGCAATAAATTGTCCGTGTTTCCTTAGACTCAGAGAATGAATTATTTTTGAAAAAGACTCCTTGCCACTACCGCTTTCCCCTGTAATTAGAACCGACATATCAGTAGCTGACACTTGAATGGCTACTCTAATGGCATGCAATAGCAGAGGGGCATTTCCGATAATGCCATATCGTAATTTTGTGGATTGAATTTCTTGTTTTGAGATTGTCATTTCAAAAAATAATTTTACCCATTAATGTGGCTTTAGAACAACTATCTACTAAGACGTTGACATAATCCCCTTTTTGTTTATCCTCTTTAGGAAAAACGATAACTTTGTTTGCAGAGTTTCGGCCTTGCAAAAAATCATTCGACCGTTTTGAATAACCTTCAATTAAAACTTTAAATACTTTTCCAACCTCTTTATTATTTTTTTCTAATGAATGCTGGTTTTGCAATGATATTATCTCTTCAAGGCGCCTTTGCTTTACGGCCAAAGGGATATCGTCTTTATATTTTTTGGCAGCCAAGGTTCCGGGTCTTTCCGAGTACATAAAAGTGTATGCAAAATCAAATTTAATGTATTCCATCAATGATAAGGTTTCTTCATGCTCTTTTTCAGTTTCGGAACAAAAACCGGCAATCATATCCGAAGAAATCCCGCAATCAAATCCAAGTATTTCTCTAATTCTATCAATTTTATTTAAATACCATTCTCTACTGTAGCCCCTATTCATCAATTCGAGTACTCTTGAGTTTCCGCTTTGAGCAGGCAGATGTATATAGCGACAAATATTTGAGTGGCGAGCCATAGTGTAAAGCACCTCATCGGTAATATCTTTGGGGTGGGAGGTTGAAAACCGAACCCGAAATTGCGGATTAATTTGTGCTATCAAATCAAGCAGTTGGGCAAAATTTACAGATTCGCCTATAGGCAATTTGACACTTTTCTCTTTTCCGTATTCTGGCATTTTCCAATTGTATGAGTCAACATTTTGCCCTAAGAGAGTTACTTCTCGGTAGCCGTCATTGAAAAGTTTTTTTGCCTCATCAACTATAGACTCCGGATCGCGACTTCTTTCTCTGCCACGAGTGAAAGGCACGACACAGAAAGAGCACATATTATCGCAACCGCGCATAATGGAGATAAACCCTGACACACCGTTACTATTGAGTCGCATCGGGTCAATGTCAGAATAAGTTTCATCGCGCGACAAGAAAGTATTTATAGCTTCATTCCCTTCTTTTACTTTTTCGATAAGTTCCGGAAGCGACCTGTAAGCATCGGGTCCGGCGACTAAGTCAACTAATTTTTCTTCCTCAAGGAGTTTACTTTTGAGGCGTTCGGCCATACAACCTAGTATGCCAATAATTAACTCAGGATTTGATTTTTTTAAAGTATTAATTTGAGCAAGCCTCTTTCTAATTGTAAGTTCGGCTTTTTCACGAATGGAGCAAGTGTTGAGAAAAACTAAATCGGCCTCTTCTATTTTTGAAGTATTTAAGAAACCTTCCTTTGTTAAGATGGAGGATACTATTTCGCTATCCGAAAGGTTCATCTGACAACCGTAGCTTTGCACAAAAAATTTTTTAACTGGTAGCCCGCTAAATAAATCGCTTTTTTTGTTATCTTTTGAATTCTCTATGTTTACAATCGTCTCCATCTGACAAGTAATTGAAATGCAAATTTACAATTTATATTTAGTACGGACAGATTTGTAGTACATAAAACTTAATATTACAGTCTAAAGTGCTATATTTGTTGAATTAAAATTTTTCCAAAAGGTAAAGAATAAGTTTGGAAAGCCATAAATATGTAATAATGATGAAATCAAAATTCGTTGTAATTAAATTGACTATACTATTTTCCTTACTAACAACCTTTGCTTACTCACAAAAGGAGGAAATTAGGAAAAAAAATTTTAACGTAGCCGGAGGAATAGCAATTGCTGGATATGACCCTGTAAGCTATTTTGACCACAAACCTTTGAAAGGCAAATCAGATTATAGTTATAAACATGAGGGGATTACGTATTTGTTTGCCAACGAAAATAACTTGAAAAGATTTAAGACTTCGGTCGATAAATATGAGCCTGAATATGGTGGGTGGTGTGCCTATGCTATGGGAGAAAGCGGTGAGAAAGTTAAAATAGATCCTGAGACCTACAAAATTTACAATGGGAAATTATATTTGTTCTACAATTTCTGGCTTAATAACACGCTAAAAGATTGGAATAAGGATGAAGCTAAGTTGAAACAGAATGCCGATTTGAACTGGAAAAAAATACTTCATTAGAGCAAAAGTGGTAATTTTTTTTTGAATTTTTAAGACTTTATTATCTTTGCAGGAACTGAACAATAATTATGACTCTAGCACATGTATCCACAAAAATTCTTGACCAATTGTTCGATGTTGTTGAACAAATAGGCGACGAAGATTTTGTTAGACCAAGTTATTCACTTGCGCAAGCATCAGTTGGACAACATTTTCGCCATACGATTGAGTTTTTCTTGTGTTTAGAAGAGGGCTTTAGTAGTGGCAAGGTAAATTATGATAACCGAGCCCATGATTGCAACTTAGAGACGAGTAGAAAAGCAACAATGAAGGTCATAGAAAGTGTTAAACAATTTGTTAATAGCAATCATGAAAATAGAGATATGGAATTGGAAGTAAATTATTCAGTTTTCAATGGTGAAGGGTTTAATGTTAAATCTACATACTTTAGGGAATTGATATACAATATTGAACATGCTGTTCATCACATGGCTCTGATAAAAATTGGTCTCAGTGAGATTGTGCCGGATGTTTCATTGCCAGCGGATTTTGGAATCTCCAATAGCACGATTAGGTATCGGCAAATGCATTCTTTGACTTGAGGGCATGAATTTTTATTCAAAAGTCATAAAATCTAATTTGTTTATAAAAGTTACCAACTGGGAATATTGGCCTTTTGAGATAGTCCAAGCCCCTGCTTTTTTTTATTGGTTATGGCTTTCGTTGAGGGCGCGGTCCTTATTTTTCTTTTCTGCCTCCAACCCAGGAATAGTTATGGGTGGGATGTTTGGAGAGTCTAAATTTGAAGTTTTAGAAAAGCTACCCACAAAAATTAAGCCACAGACTATCTTAATTTCTGTCCCATCTTCATTTGAGGATGTGGAAGTTGAGATTAAAAAAAAAAATTGAATTACCCATTTATCTGCAAGCCTGATATTGGTGAGCGTGGGTGGATGGTAAAAATAATTCATAACCCCGAAGAACTAAGAGAGTATTGTGCAACAATTCATTCAGATTTTTTGGTTCAGGAGTTGATTAAAGAAAGACTGGAATTTGGAGTGTTTTATGTTCATCACCCTCAGGAGCCAATCGGAAAGGTTACTTCCATTGTTAGTAAAGAGATGCTCAATGTTGTTGGCGATGGGATTAAGACCTTAGAAATGCTTATTAAAGAAAATAGTAGGGCAAAACTTCAATGGAAAAAATTGAAAATCAGCTATAAACATAGATTGGGAGAGGTTATTCCGAAAGGAGAAAAACTTGAGTTGGTATCGATAGGGAATCACTGTTTAGGTACTAAATTTTTAAACAATAACCACTTAATTAGTCCTAAGCTCTCTAATCTTTTTGCCGGAATAGCTTCCCAAATTGAGGGTTTCTATTTTGGTCGGTTTGATCTTAGAGCTGAAACCATTGAAGATTTAGAGAATGGTATTTTTAAAGTCATGGAATTGAACGGCTGTGGTTCCGAACCGGGGCATATATATCAACCCGGAGCTTCTATTTTTAGTGGTTGGGCGGTTTTATTAAATCACTGGCACAACATATACAAAATAAGTTTGTGGAATCATCAAAATGGAGTGAAGTATGTGTCGCTGAGAGAGGGTTTATTTTATTTAAAAAAGTTTAAGAAGGCTACGGCTAAAATAAGTATTTAATGGACTATTTCTGGATTTTTATTTTAGGGTTAATTTTGAGTTTTGTTGGCTCCATTCCACCTGGCACTCTTAATGTTACCGTTTTTCAATTGAGTCTTGCAAAGCGTATTGGCACTGCCTTTCGATTTGCTGTTGCTGTTTCAATTGTAGATTATCCTTATGCTTGGATAGGTGTAAATTTTCAAAATTTGCTTTTACCTACTGATTTGAATAATCAAACATTTAAGCTTGTTACTGCCGCTATGATGATTATTGTTGGTCTGAGTGGGTTTCGTTCCAGAAAGCCTCCAAAGGGAATAGTAAAAAAGGTGAGTGACAGTGGGTTTAGAAAAGGGTTGATTATGAGTTTTCTCAATCCCATGGCTATACCTTATTGGGCTGCTGTTTCAGCCTATTGTAAAATGCAGAATTGGCTTCAGTTATCGTCCCAACTTCAAATCAATATTTTTATTATTGGGGCTTGTGTCGGTTCTATGATTTATTTAACCACGCTTATTTTTTTAGCCAACAGACTTCCGGCGAAGGCACAAGAAAGTCAGGTCATTAAGATTTTCCCAAAGGTAGTATTGATTACCATAGGGTTGTATATGTTGTGGGGTGTATACCTTCATAGTGGGAATTAAACCCTATAACGCCAACAAGTAGTTAGGTGGTCGTTTACAAGACCGCAAGCTTGCATGTGGGCATAGATGACTGTGCTACCCACAAATTTGAATCCACGCTGAATAAGATCTTTGCTTAGTTTGTCCGACTCTTTAGTTGTTGGGGGAATCTTCTCCAAGCTGTTTCTTTTATTTACTATAGGCTTTCCATCTACGAATTGCCAAATGTATTTATCAAAACTCCCGAACTCATTTTGAATTTTTAAGAATTGTTTTGCATTATTTCTTGCCGAAAATATCTTCAATCGATTGCGAACGATAGCCGGATTAAGGAGGATGGTTTCCAATTTTTTTTCTGAAAAAAGGGCTACTTTCTCGGGATCGAAGTCCTCAAACACTTTTCGATAGCCTTCTCTTTTTTTTAAAATCGTTGCCCAACTAAGTCCTGCTTGAGCTCCTTCAAGAATCAGAAACTCAAAATGCTTCCGGTCGTCATGAACGGGCACACCCCACTCTTCGTCGTGATATTTGATATATTGGTCAAACGCTAAACACCACGGACACCGGATTTTTTCTGGCATTGCTCTCGATTTGTATTGATTTTAAAAATAACCTACTAGCACACTAAAATATTTTCTAAAGCATACTCAGCAATTTGTACTGCATTAGTGGCCGCGCCTTTGCGGAGATTATCTGCTACTATCCACATATTCAAGGTGTTAGGATTAGATTCATCACGTCTTATTCTTCCAACGAATACTTCATCTTTTCCTTTAGAGAGTATAGGCATTGGGTAAATATTGTTTTTAACGTCATCCATTACCACTATACCCGGGGTTTTTTCAAGAAGTTTTATTACTTCGGGGATATTAAAATCGGTTTCAAATTCTGCATTCACGGCTTCCGAATGTCCTCCGACTGAGGGCACTCGCACGGCGGTGGAAGTGATATTGATAGTATAATCGCCGAGAATCTTACGGGTCTCATTAATGATTTTCATTTCTTCCTTTGTATATCCGTTGTCAAGGAAAACGTCAATGTGTGGCAACGTATTAAAATCAATAGGATGGGGATAAACTTTATTTCCATCTATACCATTGCGCTCGTCCATTAATTGTTGTACGGCCTCTTTGCCCGTGCCGGTTACAGATTGATATGTTGACACCACAATTCTTTTTAGTTTATACTTAGAATGTAATGGTGCAAGAGCCATCACCATCTGAATTGTAGAGCAGTTTGGGTTTGCAATAATTTTATCTTCGGAGGTAAGAATGTGTCCATTTATCTCCGGAACAATCAATTTTTTTGTTGAATCCATTCGCCATGCCGACGAATTATCAATCACGATGGTTCCTTTTTCAGCAAACTTGGGAGCCCATTGAAGTGATAGTTCACCACCTGCAGAGAACAAGGCTATGTCGCAAGCTGAATCGCAGGCTTGCTCTATGCTTACTACGTGGTAAGGCTTATTGCGAAACACAATTTCTTTGCCTACATTTTTGGAAGAAGCCACCAGACAAAGATTATCAAATCTGATTTTTCTTTCCTCCATTACCTTTAAAATTTCCTGTCCGACTAATCCGGTAACTCCGACAATTGCAATTTTCATTATATTTTATATACTTTGGAGTGCAAAAATATGAACAAACTGACGATTCATAAAATGAAAAAAGGAATTTTTGTATTGTCGATAGGTTTTTTTTGTTCCTTCGGGGCATACTCACAGTTTAGTGATAACCTATCGGATGGAGAATTTAATACTAATCCTGCATGGATAGGAGACGATTCATATTTTGTAGTTGAAGGTGAAAAGCTACGGTTGCGTGCCCCTACGGCATCAAATGGGAAGGCCTTTTTATCAACCCAAAGCAAGGCTATTTATAACTCTACGTGGGAGTTTGTGGTACAATTAGATTTCAACCCCAGTAGCAGTAATTATGCGAAAATTTTTCTTGTTTCGGACAATTACGATTTCAATTTAGATTTGCATGGCTACTTTGTAAGTATAGGAAATACTACCGATGAGGTGAGTTTGTTTTTGCGGAATGGAAGTAAAGAAACAAAAATTATTCAGGGTGAAAGTGGCAGAACTAATTTGCCATCTGTTACAATAAAAATCAAAGTAACAAGAAACTCGGCGGGGTTGTGGAGTCTGTATTCTGACGTGGGGATTTCCGGAATTTATGTTCAGGAAGGTCAGGCTACTGATAATACATTTGAACAGTCTTCTTATTTTGGTGTTCAATGCTTTTTTACTTCTACTCGCTCCGATAAGTTTACATTCGATGATTTTGTGGTTACAGGGACTGAAGTGCCGGACACCCAGCCCCCCGAGTTGGTTTCCACAACAGTTTTAGCTTCACAAATTTTATTGACTTTTTCTGAAAGTTTAGATTTTATGTCAAGCGAAAATATTCAAAATTACCGGATTGCAAATTTTAGGTTACCTACAAAGGCTCAACTTCAAGAAGACGGAAAAAGTGTATTGTTAACCTTTGATTCCCCTTTTACCAATGGATTAACTTACCTTTTGAAAATTGAAAACATAACAGACCTTGTAGGAAACATCATAGCATCCACAAGTACTAAGGTATTGTATTTCAAGGCAGTACCTACAATGCATAAAGACATAATAATATCAGAGATATTTGCAGACCCCGCACCGAAGATTGGCTTGCCCGAAGGCGAGTATATTGAAATTTATAATCGCAGTATTAATCCAATAGACTTGGTGGGTTGGAAGATTTCAGATGGAACGACTACTGCTATTTTTCCTTCACAAATAGTGTTACCGGGCGAATATTGGATTGTTATCTCCTCTTCAGTTTCAAATTCATTTTTGACTTTTGATAAATTATTGCCACTAAGCAATTTCCCTACTATTAACAACTCCGGAGAGTCCATTACTTTAAAATCGGCTAACGACCAAACTATAGATTCTTTAAGATTTAATTTGGATTGGTATAGGGATGCCGACAAACAAATGGGTGGCTGGTCATTGGAATTAATTGATCCTGAAAATTTATGTGGCGAAGAGGGCAATTGGTTGTCCTCTGAAAATGAATTGGGAGGAACTCCGGGGGCAAAAAACTCAATATTTGCCAATAAACCCGATTTAACTCCGCCAAGGGCAGTAAAAATATTTTTGCCCCAGACTACTGCTATAGAAATTGACTTTGATGAGAAGCTTTCAGAATCGCTACCATCATTTGAGGATTTTGTTTTTAGCCCTGCAATAAAAATTGATAAAATTGAATATATCAACCAAAATTTGAGGCAAATTTCAATAAAAACAATCGAACCACTAAAAACGCAAACCTCCTATTCGGTTGAAATTCACAATGTTAGAGATTGTAGTGGTAATGTGATTATACCGACGACCCTCAAATTTGGTGTCCATGAGGTTTCCATTGCTAAAGATGTAGTAATCAATGAAATATTAATTAATCCCAAATCGGGTGGGTCGAGATTTGTTGAAATATTTAACACGTCACCCAAATATTTGAATCTCAAAAATTGGAAGATGTCTAACATAGAGGTGGATGCGCCGGTCAACATAAAGATTTTGTTTGAAGATGATTTGTTGTTAGCTCCGAACTCCTACTTGGTTTTTGCTAGTGATCCGCTAACGGTAGCATTTCAGTATCCGCAAAGTATTACAGAGAATTTGTACTCTGTGTCTATGCCACCAATAAACGATAATGAGGGCTCAATAGCGGTATTGAATGAAAACAATGAAGTTTTGGATATGCTATTTTATTCTAAAAGTTGGCATTCCCCTTGGGTTAAGGATGTGGAAGGAGTGTCGTTGGAGCGAATAAATATTGAACAGAATACTAACGATTCAAATAATTGGACGTCAGCAAGTTCGATGTCGGGATTAGCAACCCCCGGCTTTGCCAACTCACAGCACCGCAATCCGGAACCAACGGTACCAAATGCAATTAGAATTACTCCGGAGGCATTCTCTCCCTCAATTCAGGGTTTAAATTTTACTGAAATAGAATTTAATTTTGATGGCGGTGGTTGGGCTGCGAACGTGAAAATTTATGATTTTGAGGGGAACTTAATTAAAACTATCGCCAACAACGTGACTTTAAGTTCACAAGGAATTTTTCGTTGGGAAGGAGATATGGATAATGGTAGCATGGCACAGTCAGGATATTATTTGGTTTGGTTTCAGGTTTTTAACCCACAAGGTGCAGTAACACTTTTTCGTAAGAGAGTTGTAATTTTAAGATAGATACTTGCCGATGTTATTCATTTTTGAAAATCCTATTAGCAAAGGCGACAATTGATTGCCGGCATTCAAGTTCATTTTCTAAAAATCCGATATGAGCCGCTTTCTCAAGTTCGAGGTATGTAGAATTGATGGCCATTTTTTCCATTTTCCTCGAATCCTCTATGGAAACAAAAGGGTCGTGGAGGCCTGCTATTATTAATTTAGGACATTGAGATTTTAAAAGGTGGCCCCGGTCGGGTCTGTCTCTCATAGCCTGCATATAACCTATCAAGGTCTCAACACTTATTCCGTAAGCTAAGGACAGTACTTGTTTCAAGCTCGGATGTGAGGGGTCAAAAAATAAATTTGGAATAAAGGAATCGATATAAATTTTAGTTTCATTTTTTCTTAAAAATTCTACTGACTTGTTTCTATTTTGTTTCTTTTCCATTCCGTCTGCAAAAGCGGTTGAATGAAATAAACAAAACCCTTTTACGATCTGGGGGTGTCTTTCCAGAATAGAAAGTGTGACATAACCACCCAGAGAGTGACCAACAATAAGAGCATTAGTAACGTTATTTTCTATTAAACAGCCGGCAACTGCATCGGCGACATCATCAATGGTGAAGTGGGGGTTATTTTTGTCGGATGAAGCAAAAGCGGGCAGGTCAATAGTTATGATTCTGAAATCGGGAATCATATTTTTAACAAAACTCCTCCAAATCTCCTTCCGTTCACAAAATCCATGAAGGAACACTACTGCGGGTCCATGTCCGAATTCATCAAAAATTATTTTTGACATGATACTTTTTAGGATTATTTTTAATTAAAGAACGTACTGCTTTCTCAATTCCTTGAAGTCCAAATTCACATTCATCATAAAGTTCATTCTGGGTTCCGTGTTCTATTAGCTCATCCGGAATACCAAGGCGAATTACTTCGGCACTGTATTGGTTATCGGCTATAAATTCAAGTATTGCACTTCCAAAACCGCCACTACGGCAACCGTCTTCAAGGGTAATAATTTTAGAAAACTGAACTAAAATTTCTCCTAACAATGTTTCATCCAATGGTTTGACAAACCGCATATCATAATGTGCAATATTAATGCCTTGCAGTTTTAAAGTCTTACAAACTTCAACGGCAAGGTTGCCGATATGACCAATTGAAAGGATAGCGACTTCTTCTCCATCAGTTATTTTTCTACCTGTTCCAATTTCAATTTCACTGAAAGGGGTTTGCCAATCACTAAGAACTCCTTGACCTCTGGGGTAACGGACGGAATAGGCTTTCTCGGTGCGGGGAAGTTGGGCAGTGAACATCATATTTCTGAGTTCAGACTCATTCATCGGGGCCATTATCACCATATTGGGGATGCAACGAAAATAGGCGATATCGTATGCCCCGTGGTGGGTGGGACCATCAGAACCGGCAAGTCCGGCACGGTCTAAAAAGAAATTGACGGGTAAATTTTGAATACACACGTCGTGAATAACCTGATCATAAGCACGTTGCATGAATGAACTGTAGATATTACAGAATGGAATTAGTCCTTGTGTGGCTAGACCGGCGGAAAAAGTTACCGCATGTTGCTCTGCTATTCCCACGTCAATGGCCCTGTCAGGCATCTGTTCCATCATTATACTTAACGAAGACCCCGATGGCATTGCAGGGGTAATTCCAATAATTTTTGGATTCTTTTTAGCCAATTCCACGATGGTGGTTCCAAAGACGTCTTGGTATTTTGGTGGTAGTACCTTGTCGATAGGGGTGGCGTAAATCTGTCCTGTTAATTTATCGAACGTTCCCGGGGAATGCCATGTAGTCTGATTGCCTTTTTCGGCGGGTTCATACCCTTTCCCTTTTTTAGTTATACAGTGAAGAATTTTTGGACCTTTAATATCTTTTAAATCTCTCAGTATAGAAATTAGATGATTGAGGTCATGGCCATCAACAGGACCAAAATATCTCAATTTCAAAGATTCAAATAAGTTACTGTGAGTCAAGAGAGTAGCTTTAATACTGCTATCTACTTTCGAAATTATCTCTTGGGCATTTCTACCAAAATTAGATAATTTGCCTAAGGCATGCCAAACTTCATCTTTAAATCTGTTGTAGGTTTTTGAAGTGGTAATGTCCGTAAGGTAGTCCTTCAAAGCTCCTACATTGGGGTCAATTGACATGCAGTTGTCGTTTAATATAACTAGAATGTTGGTATTTGAAACACCTGCATGGTTCAATCCTTCGAAAGCCATTCCACCTGTGAGAGCACCATCGCCAATAATCGCAATGTGTTGTTTGTCAGCTATGCCCAATTGTTGCGAAGCGATGGCCATACCTAGAGTGGCAGAAATGGAAGTTGAAGAATGTCCTACTCCGAAGGCGTCGTATTCACTTTCCTTCCTTTTTGGAAAACCGGAGATGCCCTTGTATAACCTATTGGTATGAAACACATCACGCCTGCCGGTAAGGACTTTATGGCCATAAGCCTGATGCCCTACATCCCATACTATTTGGTCGTAGGGGGCATTGAAAATATAATGAAGGGCAACCGTTAATTCAACGACACCAAGACTGGCTCCCAAATGCCCCCCATGAACTGAAACGTTGTCGATAATAAAATACCGAAGCTCCTCGCAAAGTTGAGATAACTGATTTTGTTCCAACTTCTTTAAATCTTCGGGAGAGTTAATTTGAGATAAAAGATTCCCAACTTCTATAGGCATAGTAAGTAATTTTACTTTATTTACATGTTATAACCGAACCACTCAAAAAAGTGAAACGATGTGACAAATTTACACAATTGAAATTCAAAATAGCATTATCATTCAAAATCAATAGCTTTGCAGATTATGGTAGAAGAAAATTTTGAGGTGCAGCTGCCCTTATTTCAGGGGCCATTTGATTTATTGCTTTTCTTTATAGAGAGAGATGAGATTGATATTTATGATATTCCTATATCCTCAATTACGGATGATTTTCTTGAATATCTACACCGATTGGAAGTTCTCAATGTAGAGCTGGCAAGTGAATTTATTTTAGTTGCAGCCACCCTTATGAGGATAAAATCAAAAATGCTGCTACCCCGTCCGCAAATAGATGAAAAGGGGAATGAAATTGACCCACGCGATGAATTAGTTAAGCATTTGATGGAATATAAAAAGTTCAAAGCCGTATTGGACACTTTCCAAAAAATGGAGGTTGAGCAATTGCAGAAAGAAAAAAGGGGTAATATTTTTCAGGAGATTAAATCGTTATCGGCAGTGGTCAATGTTGAGGACGAACTTCAGGACGTTGATTTATATAAATTGATGCGGGTTTTTGAAAAAGTAATTAAAAGAAATGCCGAAGAAAAGAATAAGCCTATACATCAAATAATACAATACTCTTATACCGTAGAGGGGCAGAAGGAGTATATTATGAATGGAGTAGTGAGCAAGGGGACGCTTAGTTTCAAAGAAATATTAGAGTCAAATCCAACTAGAGTGGCAGTGATTTTCAATTTTTTGGCAATATTGGAAATGCTGGCTACCGGAGAATTGTCTATTCGGATAGGGGAGGGATATAATAATTTTTGGATTACTTTAAATAAAACTACGTTAGAAGTAACGGCATAGAACTACTTCCGGTTTAAATTCTTTTTGGTCTTATTTTTTAATACTGCTTATTTAACAGGGCAAGGCTTCAAACTACAAAATTTTTTCAATTATCTTATTAGTTTGTTTTTCTTTCAAAATCAACTTTTTACTTCCATAATGTGTTACCTCTTCTTTAATAAGATAATGATTTTCATCATATTCGGTCAAATGGCTATCCTTAGTTAATCCTTCTTTACCTCGCCATACATCTAGTATTACAGGCTCCCACTTTTTAGTTTTAGCTGAAAGGTAGGCAGCATCTAAAATTGAATTTACTACATATCCGTCATAGAAGGTTTCTCGTGGTTTTTTATTCTCGTCAAATGCGTTAAACATGTCCATAAACATGTGGTTGTAGCCCAGTTCATTTAGTTCATCTCCAACCGGAAATACCCATCCTCTGTTCGTTTCCGATTTCTCGGCAACATAATCGGCCGAATTGCCACCGATAAACATTTCAAAGCCCGTACGGAGAAATCCATTTATCCATATAGTGCCTTCACTGCCCATTACTTCGTCGCGTAAGTCTAGACCACCCCGAAAAGTCCAACTTACTTCAAACTGGCCTATAGACCCATTTTCATATTTGACCAATCCGATGGCATGGTCTTCGGCTTCGATAGGTTTAACTTGTGTATCGGCCCAGCACATGACCTCTACCGGTCTAATGTCTTTGCCTATATAGTTTCTTGAAATCTCAACGCAATGACAACCGAGGTCTAATATTGCCCCACCTCCGGCCTGCTCCATGTCCCAAAACCATTGGCTGTGAGGACCGGGATGAGTTTCACGCGATTTAGCCCAAAGTATTCTGCCCAAAGCTCCTTTTTGAACACTTTCCAAGGCCTTAAGAAATTTGGGTGTGTAAACTAGGTCTTCGAGGTAGCCATTAAAGATATTGTTGGATTCAACTTCTTCAAGCATACGTTTTGCCTCGGGGGCATTGCGACCGAGCGGTTTTGTGCAGATTACCCCTTTTTTATGTTTGCAACATAACTTTACGGCCTGTTCATGCAAATTGTTGGGTAATGCAATACAAACGACCTCAACTTCGGGGCGAGATATGGCTTCCTCTAACTTGGAGGTATAGAACTTTACATTATAGTCTTGAGCAAATTTTTTGGCACTCTCTTCTTGTCGGGAATAGACACTTACAATCGTGTCTCTGTTTCTATAACCTTGGATGGAGTTGGCGTAGAACCTTCCAATAAAGCCGGAACCTAACATGGCAATTTTCATATTTCAGCTATTTTATTAACAAATTACTTCAATTTATTTTGACGGGCAATATAAAAGATAAATGCGGATAAAATTTCTTTCAGGCATTATAAATGTTGGCATTCAAGCTGAATATTTAAAATTAATACACTCACTATTTATTTTTTCCCTCTTTTGAAATTGCACTATAAACAAGTTTATCTGCCAAGCGGGGAAAAAATTTGTTGAGCCAAATAATAAATCTACCTTGTGCGGTTAAGATTAAAATATTCTTACGTCTTACCGTGGCATTGTATATGTGTTTGGCACACTTTTCGGCACTCATCATTTTATTTTCATCTCTTGGAGACTCTCCTTGCCTCAATCCATCTTTTGTCAAAGCGTTTTTACGAATATTCGAGGTGGTGTATCCGGGGCAAGCGGTCAGAACGTGAACTCCAGTATTAAGCATTTCGGTGCGCAGTGATTCAAGAAATCCGTTCATAGCAAATTTCGAGGCAGAGTATCCCGTCCTACCCGGAAGCCCCCTATAACCGGCTATTGACGAAATGCCTATTATTGACCCCTTACTTTTTAATATTTCAGGTAAGCAGGCTTTCGTTGAATACAATAAGCCGTAAAAATTTATGTCCATCAATTTTTTTATCACCTCAAGGTCTAAATCCTGAAACAATGCTCGCATTGTTATGCCGGCATTACAGATAAGAACATCAATTTTGCCAAAAATATTGACCGTATCGAGAACCATTTTTTTATTGTCTTCCTCTATGCTTACATCGGTGTCAGTGGCATGAATGTCTATGCCTAACTTCCGCAATTCCTCAACAGTTTGTTGTAAATTAGATAGATTGCGACCTGTAATCATTATTTTGGCTCCATTCTTTCCGAATTCCATAGCTAAGGCTTTTCCAATTCCTGATGATCCTCCCGTGATTAGTACTACTTTGTCTTTCAAAATTATTGTTGTTTTTATATGGAAATATAGTAATTTAAAACTGAACTTTGCAAGATGGTTTTGTTAAAATTAATTTCCTATTTTCCTCTGTGGTTGTTATACCTATTCTCTGACCTGCTCTTTTTTATTGGTTACCACCTGATTCGGTATAGAAGAAAAGTTGTATTCACCAATTTAACTAACTCATTTCCAAATACATCTATTTCCGAACTCAGAAAAATTGAAAAGCAATTCTACCGAAATCTCTCCGACTATGCTGTTGAGACTTTGAAGTTGTTGACTATGTCAGAGGCGGAAATAAAGAGAAGAGTTACTTTTCGAAATATCGAACTTGCAGAGACATTTACCAAACAAGGCAGTTCTATGATCTATATCACTTCTCATCAATTTAATTGGGAGTGGATGTTCGCAAGCTTTTGCCTCAATACTTCTCCTACTGTTTATTATGTTTATCAAAAACAGAGTTCCGATTCGATGACTAAATTTTTGAGCCAAATACGGCAACGTTTTGGGGCAAAGCCAATTAGACGCAATAAGGTAGCACGGGAAGTTATAAGAAAGAAAAACACCCTATTTTGTATTGGAATTTTAGGAGACCAGTTCCCAACTTTTGATAAGCGGTATTGGACTACATTTTTGAACCAAGACACTGCTTTTTTTCAAAGCATAAACCAATTGGCAGTAATTACCCAATATCCTGTAATATATTATGTTTGCCGTCGGCAAAGACGTGGCTACTATGAGTGTGAGTTAGTGAAAATTGCAGAACCACCCTATGAGAGAGACGACTGTCATATTGTTGACAATTATGCCAAGGTATGTGAAAAGGCAATTTTTGAGCAACCGAGCGGTTGGCTGTGGTCTCATAATAGATGGAAACAATCTAGGTCTGAGGAATAACCAACCATTCCAACAGTAAAATATTCTGTGGTCAGGATAGTATCATTTTTAAATCTTCCAAGGTAAGTGATTTCACAAATGTTTCTTCCGCAACGATAAGGTCTTTTGAAAGCTTTAATTTTCTTTCTTGTATTAGTAATATTTTTTCTTCTACCGTATTTCTAGTTATGAATTTGTAGGAAAAAACCTTTTTCTTTTGACCAATGCGATATACTCTGTCAATAGCTTGCTGTTCCACTGCCGGATTCCACCATGGATCCAAAATAAACACGTAGTCGGCTTCGGTAAGATTTAAACCTAGCCCACCTGCTTTGATTGAGATAAGGAAGATTTTGAGTTTGGGGTCATCGTTGAACCTTTCGATTTGCTCTTGACGGTCTCGGCTAGAGCCATCCAAGTAGGCAAAAGCCAATTTTTTTGACTCTAAAAGTTCGCGCACTATGGTAAGGTGTTTTACGAATTGGCTGAAAATCAATAGTTTATGACCCTCTTCTAGAGTTGTGTCAATCATGTGAGAAAGATTTGTCAATTTACCTGAGTCGCCGTTATAAGTTGAATCTACCATACGCGGGTGGTTGGCTATCTGCCTTAGTTT
>Ga0316188_10000448_pt1 | contig 17742 bp, 16 predicted proteins | sample Phiworburrow1_MG_FD_204933 | JGI IMG/M metagenome (GOLD analysis project Ga0316188, IMG submission 204933) | Coastal sediment microbial communities from Maine, United States - Phippsburg worm burrow 1 | ecosystem: Environmental > Aquatic > Marine > Coastal > Sediment | place: USA: Maine...
GTCCCTCTCGAAGCCATCTGTGGCACTTTTTGTGCCGACGATGCCGCGCAGCAGGTTGGGGCGATCCTCCAGCTGCCAACCGCCCACGCCGTAGCCGATGCGTCCGATCGTCATCTCCGGCATGGCGCCGAATTGCGCAACTTCCCTGGCGATGGCCGCCCCGGTGGGGGTGACCAGTTCGCGTTCGCTGTCGGCATTACGCACCGGCTGCCCTTGCAGGAGCTGCAGGGTGGCTGGGGCCGGCAGGGGCATTGCCCCATGCGAACTCCGGACCATGCCACTGGATAGGGGCAGGGGGGTAGAGTGAATTTCCCGGACGCCAAGCAGATGCAGACCGATCGCACTGCCAACGATATCGACGATGGCGTCCACTGCACCGACTTCGTGGAAGTGCACATCATCCAGGCTAACTTGGTGGACCTGCGCTTCTGCTTCGCCCAGACGGCGAAAGATGCGACGGGCCATGTCCCGCACAGGTGCATCGATCGAGTTGTCCGCCAGCATGCTGTCGATGCCGCTCCAGGTGCGCGCCGGTTGACTGGCGTCAGCGTCGCAGACAACTTCGATTCGTGTCCCGCCGATCCCATGACGCTTTTCAGGGCGTCGTTCAAGCCGATAGCCGGAGAGGGGCAGCTTGGCCAGCTCCGTTTCGATAGCGCGCAGTTCAACGCCCAGGTCGACCAGCAGACCGAGCATCATGTCACCGGAAATCCCGGAAAAGGTGTCGAGAAAGAGCAGCGTCATGACGGCCTTCGTCGATTGATGCGAGTGGCGGCGAAGGCGGCGCCGAAGCCGTTGTCGATATTGACCACCGTGATCCCTCCGGCACAGGAGTTGAGCATGCCGAGCAGGGCGGCGATACCGTTGAAGGAGGCGCCATAGCCAACCGAGGTGGGAACGGCGATCACCGGCACGTCGACCAGCCCGCCGACCACAGAAGGTAACGCGCCTTCCATGCCGGCAATGACGATGATCACCGCAGCTTCACACAAAACTTCGGTGTGGGCCAGCAGACGATGGATGCCGGCAACGCCGACGTCAACCAGCTCCTCGACCTGGTTGTTGAACATGCGGGCCGTGACAGCGGCTTCTCTGGCGACCGGCAGGTCCGAGGTGCCGGCGCAGATCACCAGGATCTTGCCGCGGCCCAGGTCCTCGAGCGGTTTCTGCCGCAGGGTAAAGGTCCGGGAGAGGGGATCATACTCTCCCTCGGGGTGGCTGCCTGACAAAATTGCCGCTTTTTCCCCGGAAATGCGCGTAACCAGCACGTTGTCGCCGTGGACGGCCATGCGCTGCACGATGGTTGCGATCTGCTCCGCCGTCTTCGAGGCACCGAGGACCACTTCCGGGACCCCTTGGCGCAGGGCGCGATGGTGGTCGATCATGGCAATGCCGGCATCTTCGAAAGGCAGGGAGCGCAGGCGCTCGAGGCCCTCGTCGACGCTCAGGTCGCCGGTTTGCACGGCTGTGAGTAAGTGTTTTAAATCTTTGCTGTCCATCTCTCGGCTCCCGGCTCCTCGGAAGATGACATGTTAGCATTCCCGGGCGGATTTTCAAACTTTTAGTGCGCTGTCAGATCGCTTGTGCGGTGCAAGTGTGATTGGCCAAGCAGCCCTCGCGGTCTACTCGAAAGGGGGCCTGGAGCCTTTGGAGGATTGGACATGCCACCACCCAACCATGATCGCCTCGGCGGCATCGTGACGCAAGGCAGCCGGCCGGTCTGCCCCCGACTGTTCGATGATTTCCCTTGCCAGCTCCTTGGCGACCCGCTTGGCCTGCTTGCCGCTGCGCTGCTGACGTGGCAACAGCAAAAGCTTGCGCCACTCTTCGGCCTGCAGCTGAGTGACGGCCAGGCCGCGCCTCTGAGCTACCTTGATCCAGATCTCCGCAAGAGGGCCACCCCCCTCTACGACAAGCTGCGTCAGGTGGTCGATCCCTTTGAGAAGCTGCCACACGGCCTTTTTCAGACGGGCGCGGCTGCCGTAATTATGGGAGCGATACCAGATGAGCCGACCGGAAAGTTCGTACAGGGCCAGGCCGGTTCTGAGACCGCAATCAACAGCGAGTAGCTTGGGGACCGGGGGCTTAAGACCCAGGGCTGGTGAAAATGCAGATGAGTCCATAATGCAGATTGAGCAAAAAAGGGACAGCCCCCATGCGGGGACAGTCCCTGTGGCCATGTCCTGTAACCCGGGGACAGGCCCCTGGCGGACCCGGCTCCTATTCAGTGCCGATCTTGTTGATGTAGACCTCGCGGGGGCGGCTGGTGCCGTCAGAGGGACCGACGATGCCTTCGGCTTCCATCTTCTCGATCATGCGGGCGGCCCGATTGTAGCCAAGCCGCAGGCGGCGCTGCAGCATGGAGATCGAGGCCTGCTTGGTGTCAGCGATGATCGCCAGGGCCTCGTCCCATTTTTCATCATATTCCTCGTCGCCGTCGCTGCCGCTCTCGGCGGCTGGGGGGGCTTCCAGGATCGATTTGTCGTAATCAGGCTTGCCCTGCTTTTTGAGGAAGTCGACGACCCGCTGCACTTCGATTTCCGAGACGAAGGCGCCATGGACGCGCTGCACGGCACCGGTGCCGGGCGGCAGAAAGAGCATGTCGCCATTGCCGAGCAGGGCTTCGGCGCCCATCTGGTCGAGAATGGTGCGCGAATCCGTGCGTGAGAAGACCTTGAAAGAGATGCGGGTCGGGAAATTGGCCTTGATCAGACCGGTGATGACATCGACGCTCGGCCGCTGCGTGGCCAGGATCAGGTGGATGCCGGCGGCCCGGGCCATCTGGGCCAGACGGGCAATCGCTTCTTCAATCTCCCGGCCGGCCACCATCATCAGGTCGGCAAGTTCATCGACGATCACGACGATGTACGGGAGATGAGCATGCTCGAGGATTTCCCCGTCGACCAGTTCGATTTCGGGCAGGGCCTCTTCCATGAAGTCGGCAGCTACTTCGCTGCTGGGTTCCTGGTGCCGTTTCGAGGCGCGATCCTTCTCCTCCTTGGCCAGTTTGCGGTTGTAGCCGTCGATATTGCGCACACCCTTGTCGGACATGAGTTTGTAGCGCCGCTCCATCTCGCGAACCGCCCAGTTGAGCGCCAGGGCGGCCTTTTTCGGGTTGGTCACCACCGGCAGGAGCAGGTGCGGAATCCCTTCATACATGGAGAGCTCCAGCATCTTCGGGTCGACCATGATCAGTCGGACATCGCGCGGGTCGGCACGATAAAGCAGCGACAGGATCATGGCGTTGATGGAAACGGATTTTCCAGTGCCGGTCGAGCCGGCCACCAGCAGGTGGGGCATCCTGGAAAGATCGGCGATCACCGTGTGGCCGAAGATGTCCTTCCCCAGGGCAAGCGGCAGCCGGCCCCCGGTTTTCTGGAACTCTTCGGACGCGAAGATCTCCTTAAGATAGACCATCTCCCGGTTGCGGTTGGGAATCTCGATGCCTACCACGCCGCGGCCCGGGATCGGGGCCACGATGCGGATCGAGAGAGCCTTGAGCGCCATGCTCAGGTCATCGGCCAGCCCGGCGATCTTGTTGACCTTGACGCCCGGTGCCGGGGCGAATTCGTACATGGTGACCACTGGGCCCGGTTTGACCTCGGAAACATCACCTTCGACATTGAAGTCGAGCAGTTTCTTCTCCAGCAGCCGCGCATTCATCATCAGCGCGTCCTTGTCGACGGGAGTCGCGATTTCACCATCATGGTCGAGCAGGTTCAGGGAAGGCTGGTGATAGGTTCCCGACGGTTCCAGGAACTCGAAAGCCTCCTGGTTGCCCAGGTTCTTCTTCTTGCCGCTCTTTGGCAACTTTTCCTTGCCTGCCTGGAGCGCTGGCGGTTCCGGGGCACGGATGACCGGGCCCTTTTCCTTCTTTGGGCTCTTGACTTGCTGCAGGGCGCGGCGGGCCTGGCGAGCCTCGCGTTTTCTCTCCAGGGAGCCACCCAGCCTGGAGAGCAGCCCTTCCAGAAAGAGCACCATGGAGAATCGCGCGACCAGCATGGCCGAGACGGACAGGAAGACGAGCAGGAAGATGGCAGCACCGGTCAGGTTGAACCAGCTCTTCAAGGTGCTGGCCAGGAAGTAGCCGATGAAGCCGCCGGCCTGGTTCAGAATCTGCCCGAAGAGGGCGACCTTGCCAAATTTGAGAGAGATCAGTCCGGCGATTGAAACCAGCATCACCAGAAAGGCGATAATCTTGTAGAAGCGGGGGTGCAGATCGCGGAATTTCAGGAGCCGCCAGGCAAAGAGCAGGCAGGCAAAGGGGATCATCATGGCCGGCAGGCCGATGACCTGGTAAAACAGATCGGCGACATAGGCCCCAACCTTGCCGCAGAAGTTGTATGTCGAGGAAGGGTTGAGATTATTGTTGAACGAAGGGTCGCCGTTGTTGAACGAAACCAGGCTCAATAGCAGAAAGAGGCCGGCGGCCATCCAGAGCAGGCCGGCGATCTCTTTTTTGATATGTTCGCGCAGGAAGGGTTTGCGTGATTTTTCGCTCATAAGTGGCCCAGTGAGTAATTCGCGCCATGTTAGCGCAATTGCAGGGTTAAGGTCAAAGGTTGCATGGCAGTGCTTGTGCGCATTGATCTGGTTGACATAAACTTCTTCAGGATCAAGACGTTATAGCGAATACCGCCGGCTGTAAAGTGCGGGAGAGGTGAGGCGTGGTCCCATGAGGATCGATAAGTCTCTTTCTCCTCCTCACTTCTTGCACAGTACATCCAGTGGGTTATAGCAAAATGGCCAAGCCCAAACCTCCGGCAAGCCAACAGTAAATAGCAAACCAATGCAGCCGTCGCCGCCTGATCACACCCATCAGCAGATGAATACAAAGCAGCCCGGTCACCAGGGCCGCGAGCGTTCCGGCCAGGTATGGCATGATCGTCCCAGCGGCCACGGCATCGAGATCCCTGATCGAGAGCAGGGCCGCGCCGCAGACGGCCGGCAGAGCGAGCAGAAACGAGAAGCGGGCCGCTGTTTCACCGTCGACACCCCGCAGCAGCAGCGCCGCGATAGTTGAGCCGGAGCGGGAGATGCCGGGGATGATGGCACAGCCCTGAACCGTTCCGACGACGATGGCGTCGACGAGCGACATCTGCGTGCGGGACTGCTCCCTGTTGCGCAGCTGTTCGGCCAGCCAGAGCAGGCTGCCGGTGACCAGCAGCATGATGCAGACGATAACCGGGCGGTCGAACAGGCTGATAAAGAAGTCCTTGAAAAGCAGGCCGATCATGGCGGTCGGTACCGAGCCGGCGATCAGCAGGCCGACCATGAAGCGCTGTTGGGCAGCCTTATCGTCACGTCGCCAGAGAGAAGAGACCAGCCCGGTCAGGTCGCGCCAGAAGTAGATGGCGACCGCGACGATGGTGCCGAGATGCAGCAGCACGTCGAAGAGTACCCCTGGCTGTTCAAAGTCGCCCAGCAGATGCTGTGCCAGAACCAGGTGGCCACTCGATGAAACCGGCAGAAACTCCGTGGCACCCTGCAGGATGCCGAGCAATATTGCATCGAAGTAAGTCACTGGAACCCCTTGGAAAAAGAAATACAAGCTGTAAGGCTGTAAGCTGTAAAGTCTTACAACCTTACAGTCTTGAAGCAGTCAAGCATGCCCCTATAATTCCATGATGATCGGCAGGATCAGCGGGCGGCGATCCATCGTCTTGTTGAAGAGGCGTCGCAGGGTCTTGCGGACCTCGACGCGCAGCTCTTCCCAGTCGGCCATTGCCTCGCGGCTGTGTTCGGCCAGCATCTGGCAGACCAGTAAGCGGGCTTCATTGAGTAATGCCTGGCTTTCTCCCTCGGGAACGAAACCGCGGGTGATGATTTCCGGCCCGGAAATGATGGCGCCGCTCCCCTGGTTGAGGGCCAGGAAGACGATGACCAGGCCGTGGTTGGCCAAGTGGCGCCGATCGCGCAATTCCATCTCGCCGACGTCCCCGACCCCTTTGCCGTCGATAAAGACCCTCCCGGTTTCAACCTGGGGTTCCATGTGGTGGCCGTTAGGGGAAAGCACCAGCGGCGTGCCGTTGCTGATCACGATCGCCCGGTCAGCACTCCAGCCCATAGCTCTTGCCAGCTGCGCATGCTTGACCAGATGGCGGTATTCGCCGTGCACCGGCACGAAGTATTGTGGCTTGACCAGGTTGAGTACGGTCTTCAGCTCGTTCTGGCTGGCATGCCCTGAGACGTGGATCTCGCTGGTGGTTTCGTAGTGGACTTCCGCACCCCGACGATAGAGATGATTGATCAGGTGGGTGATCGCCCGCTCGTTGCCGGGAATGAACTTGGAGGAGAGGATCACCGTGTCGCCCGGATCGAGACTGATCTGCTTGTGATCGTCCATGGCAATGCGCGCCAGGGAACTGAGCGGTTCTCCCTGGCTGCCGGTGGTCAGGATCAGGATCCGCCGTGGTGGCAGATCACGCATCTGGCGCAGGTCGACGAGCATGTCGTCCGGCACGTGCAGGTAACCGAGCTGCCTGGCGATGGCGATGTTGCTCAGCATGCTGCGCCCGGAGATCATCACCTTGCGATCGGCCAGCGCGGCCGCGTTGATCACCTGCTGGATGCGATGGATGTTGGAAGAAAATGTCGCCACCAGGATCTTGCCGGTGCAGCGCGGCAGCAGTTCATCGAAGGCCTCGCCGACGGTGCGCTCGGAGAGCGTCTGGCCGGTGTTTTCGACATTCGTCGAGTCGGAGAATAGCAGCAGGACCCCCTCCTCGCCGTAGGCGGCCAGGCGCCCCAGGTCGGTGGGCTGGTTGTCAACCGGTGTCGGGTCGAGCTTGAAGTCGCCGGTATGCACGATCAACCCGGCTGAGGTGCGGATCGCCAGGCCGCAACCGTCGACAATGGAGTGGGCGGCACGGAAGAACTCCACCTCGAACGGGCCGATGTCGGTTGCTTCGCGAACCTTGACGCTGCAGCAATCAACCTTGCTCCGCAAATGGTGCTCTTCCAGTTTGTTGGCGAGCAGCCCCATGGTCAGCGGTGAACCATAGATCGGTGGGCAGCCGAGGGCCTCCACCAGGAAGGGGATGGCGCCGATGTGGTCTTCGTGGCCATGGGTCAAAACGATGCCGGCGATCGCTTCCCTGCGGGTTGCGATCGCCGAGATGTCGGGGATGACCAGGTCGATGCCGAGCATATAGGATTCGGGGAACATCAGTCCGCAGTCGATGATCAGCAGGGCTCCTGCCGCCTCGATGACCATCATGTTCAGACCGATTTCACCCAGCCCGCCCAGCGGCAGGATGCGCACGGCATCGGCGTGCAACGGGTGTGGAGTCAAGCAATTATGCAGGGTGTTGGTCATAACTCGAAATTTTCTGGCAAATCAAGTGTTTGCGTTAAAATCGTCGTCAGTCTAGGTGAGTGACGACCGATAGTCAAATGCTTTCATCTCCCCCTTTCAGGACCCTTGCCGAGCCGAGGTCCTGTTGTTAATATACTCCTCGCTGACTTTGAGGAGATGCTATGCAACTTCCCTGCCCGTTAATTGAAGGTCGCCTGGTGCGGCGTTACCAGCGCTTTTTGGCGGATGTCGAGCTCGCCGATGGTCGCCTGGTGACGGCCCATACGCCGAATACCGGCAGCATGCTGCAATGCGCCGTGCCAGGATATCCGGTCATGCTGTCAAAAAGCGATAACCCGCAGCGCAAACTTGCCTGGTCCTGGGAGCTGGTGGGGGTCAACGACCATTGGGTTGACATCAATACCCATCGTGCCAACCGGGTTGTCGAGGAAGCCTTGCGGAATAATGTGATCCCCGGGTTGCAGGGGTATGCAGTCCGCCCCGAATTCTCCTATGCTGACAGCCGCATCGATTTCATGCTGACCAACTCAACAGCAAAAACCCTGCTGGAGGTGAAGAACGTCACCCTCTGCTGCGAACCGCAAGTTGCCTGCTTCCCCGATGCGGTGACCATGCGTGGCCAGAAACATCTGCGTGATCTGGTCGCTGCTCTACAAGAGGGCTGGCGGGCGGTAATTTTTTTCCTTGTGCAGCGCGGTGAGGCCGAGGCTTTTACGCCGGCCGATGCAATCGATCCGGCCTACGGCCGCCTGCTGAGGGAAGCTGTCGAAGCAGGGGTCGAGGCCCTCGCCTACCGGACCGTTGTCTCGCCGACAGAGAACCGGCTCGGGGAGCCGCTGGCCATTTTGCTATAGATCTCCACGATCTGGGCGGCGACCGTTCACTTTATTCGTCAGATGCTGATACGGCAGGTATACTGTCAATGAGGTTAACGAAATTGAAAGGATTCTCCAATGCGTGTTGAAACCGATTTGAAGCTGGGCTTCAAGGATGTCCTGATCCGTCCCAAGCGTTCAACTCTGAAGAGCCGGGCTCTGGTCGAACTGGACCGGACCTTTACTTTCCTGCACAGCAAGCGGCAATGGCACGGGGTGCCGATCATCGCTGCCAATATGGATACGGTCGGAACCTTCGAAGTTGCCGAGGTGCTGGCCAGGTCGCGGATGCTCTGTGCCATCCACAAGCACTACAGCCTCGATGAGTGGCGGGCGTTCCTGGAACGCCAGCAGGAGGATGATATCTATGAGCGGATCATGGTCAGTACCGGGGTCCTGGAGGAGGACTTCGACAGGTTGTCGCAGATCCTTGCCCAGCATCCGGAACTGAGATTCATCTGTATCGATGTCGCCAACGGCTATGCGGAATCGTTCGTCGAATACGTCAGCAAGGTCCGCCGGGCTTTCCCCGACAAGACCATTATCGCCGGCAACGTGGTCACCGGCGAGATGGTGGAGGAACTGCTGCTCTCTGGAGCAGATATTGCCAAGGTCGGCATCGGTCCCGGTTCGGTCTGCACCACCCGGGTCAAAACCGGGGTCGGCTACCCGCAGCTTTCGGCTGTCATCGAGTGCGCGGATGCCGCCCACGGCCTCGGCGGGCGGATCATTTCGGACGGCGGCTGCGCCAGCGCCGGCGATGTGGCCAAGGCCTTCGGCGGCGGTGCGGACTTCGTCATGCTTGGCGGCATGTTCGCCGGCCATGACGAGAGCGGCGGTCAGCTGGTGGAACGCAATGGCCTGCACTTCAAGCTCTTTTACGGCATGAGTTCCGACACCGCCATGAAGAAGCATGCCGGGATGGTGGCTGACTACCGGGCCTCCGAAGGCAAGACCGTCGAAGTGCCTTATCGGGGAGCCTTGGAGGAAACCGTCAAGGACATTCTTGGCGGGCTGCGCTCGACCTGTACCTATGTCGGCGCTTCAGCGCTGCGGGAGTTGACCAAACGGACCACCTTTATCAGGGTCATGGAACAGGAAAACCGGACTTTCGGATGAACCGGCAGCAGGGGAACCGCTATGCCGTGGGATTACAGCGACAAGGTCCTTGAACTCTTCAAGGCGGCCGTGCAGGGTGACGCGGGCACGCACATGGGTGAACTCGAGAACCCCGACGGTTTCGGCGAGTACGGATCGATCGCCTGTGGGGACACCCTGCGCTTTACCTTCAGCGTCCGGCGGCACCCGACCGATCCCGCCCGTGATGTGATCACCGCGGCCCGCTACCTGACCTTTGGTTGTACGTCTGCGATCGCCTCATCAGAGGCCCTCTGCTCCCTGCTGGAGGCGCAGGGCAAGACGCCGATCGAAGCCCTGCAGATCACCAACCAGGATCTGGTCGATTTCCTCGACGGTCTCCCCGAACAGAAAATCCACTGCTCGGTCATGGGTGCCGAGGCCTTGCAGCTTGCGGTTGCCGACTGGGCGCGGAAGCGGAATTACCCCCTGGATGGAGTTCTTCCGGACCTGGCCGCAGAAAATGCCCAGGAGGGTCGAATCGTCTGCAGCTGTTTCTCGGTTACCGAGCCGTACCTCCGGCGCAAGATCAGGGAGTTGAACCTGCGTACCATTGCCGAGACCACCAACGCCCTGAAAGCCGGCGGAGCCTGCGGCACATGTCACCACGCTCCAGGCGGTCTCCAGGACCTGTTGAACGAGATCTGGGGACAGCCGCCAGGAGCACCGGATGAGCGGGCGGGTGCCGGTGCGCAACCCCTTTCCGGGGTGGGTCGGTCGCCCTATCAGTTGGGACGGCAGGTCGAAGCGGTGATCAGGGAGGTCATCAGTCCCCTGCTGCGCAACGAAGGCAGGGATATCGAGCTGGTCGACATCAAGGGGTATAAGGTCTACTGCCGCTTGACTGGGCGCTGTGGCGGCTGCCAAGGTGCCCCGGCAACGTTCAAGCTGCTGGTCGAACAACAGCTCAAGGAGCAGGTTGACGATCGTTTGCAGGTGATCGCCGTCTAGAAACCTGCCAGGCGAACCGCGCCCCAGCGAAGATTTGCATGCTTGTGAACCGATTTCAGCTCGCTGGAAAGTTAACCGCCCTAGCTGTGGGCTCAAAAGATCAGATATAGGGGCCAACCTGCCGAATTTGCAGCCTGCTCATGGATAGTCCGACAGACTCCTGGCAAGGAGGTTCGTCATGAAGACGGTCTATGTCGACAACAACGCCACCACGGCCATCGCCCCCGAGGTCCTGGAGGTGATGCAACCGTACTTCACCTCCGAGTATTACAACCCGAGCTCCATGTATTCTGCTGCCCGTGCCCCAGCCCTGGCCATACAAGCCGCCCGGGAAACCGTGGCCGGCTGTCTCGGCGGAGTCAATCCGGAACAGCTGCTGTTCACCGGTTCGGCCACCGAAAGCAACAATGCCGCCCTGTTCGGCACGGTCCAGGCCAACCCGGCTCGCCGCCATATCATTACCACAGCCGTCGAACATCCTTCGGTCCTGGAGATTTGCAAGGAACTGGTCCGCCGCGGCCACGAGGTAACTTTCCTGCCCGTGGATCGCAAGGGGGAGTTGAGCGTCGATGACTTCGTCAGGGCGCTGCGCAGCGACACCCTGATCGTCAGCGTCATGATGGCGAACAACGAAACCGGGGTCTGCTACCCGGTCGCACAACTGGCGCGGATTGCTAAGGAGACCGATGCCGGGATCGTGGTCCACAGCGATGCCACGCAGGCAATCGGCAAACTGCCAGTCGATCTGAAGAGTGAATTGCAGCATGTGGATTTATTATCGTTTTCAGGGCACAAGATTCATGCCCCCAAGGGTGTCGGCGTACTGTTCGTACGTCACGGCACCCCCTGGCGCCCCTTCCTTCTGGGCGGGCACCAGGAGCAGGGGCGCCGGGCCGGCACGGAAAATGTCCCTTATATCGTCGGGCTTGCCAAGGCGTGTGAGCTGGCCGTCGCCGGTGTCGCCGAGGAGCAGACCCGGGTCCGCAGCCTGAGAGACCGCTTGCAGGCCGCCCTCGAGGAACGCATTCCTGCACTGGAAATCAACGGTAAGGCGGCCGCGCTGCGGCTGCCGAACACCCTGAACCTGGCTGTGCACGGCATCGAGGGTGAGGCGATTCTCTACGAGCTGAGCCGGCAGGGCATCTGCGCCTCGAGTGGTTCCGCCTGTACTTCAGGCACTCTCGACCCGTCTCACGTTCTCAAGGCGATGCAGGTCCCCTTCACCGCGATCCATGGATCAGTGCGGATCAGCCTGAGCCGTTACAATAATGAAGCAGATATCGAGCGAATTATCGAGGTGCTACCGGTCGTGGTCGCCAAGCTGCGCAAACTTTCCCCCTACTGGGACGACAAGCGGAACTGTCTGAAAATATAAGATGATCTTTCTGGGCACCCTTCAACGACGCCAGGACACGGATCGAGGACGACCAAGGTTTTAGCGGTTTTACCATCATCCGTGAGGGCAGGGAACTGCAGCGGCCCTGCCGGATCAAATGACCATCACTTTCGTAACGCCTGGAAGATTGTCAGTCAACCTAATTGAATTGAGTCGTTTTGTGCATGCGATTGGTCTGATCACCGAATACAACCCCTTCCATAACGGTCACCTGCATCACCTGCAGGAAAGTCTGCGCATCAGCGGAGCAGAAGCCAGCGTCGCAGTCATGAGCGGGCATTTCCTGCAGCGCGGGGAACCGTCCTTGCTCGACAAGTGGACGCGGGCCGAAATGGCCCTGGCCGCCGGGGTCGACCTGGTGCTGGAACTGCCATTTGCTTTCGCCTGCAACAGCGCGCCTTATTTCGCTCAGGGAGCGGTGCAGAGCCTCGACGCGCTTGGAATTGTCGACGGTCTCTGCTTTGGTAGCGAGGCCGGAGCAATCGACCCCCTTGACCGGGTCGCTCGCCTGCTGGTGGATGCCGCGAACGAGGTGGCTGCAGGAACCGCCCGCTCCTTGCGGCAGGGGCTCAGCTATCCCGCTGCCCGTGCCAGGGTACTGACCGGGCTGGCCCCTGACTTGCCGCCAGCGCTGCTCGCTTCACCCAACAACATCCTCGCCATCGAATACCTGAGGGCCCTGCAGCTGAATGCAAGCCCGATGTGTTCCTGGACGATCCCGCGCCTCGGCGCCGGTTTTCACAGTACCGACGTTTCGGGGCATATCGCCAGCGCAACAGGAATCCGCAAGCTGATCGGGACGGGGGGTGCTGTTGAACACCTATTGCCGGCCGCCTGCGGGCAAATCCTCAAAAGAGCGCTCAGCGACGGACGATGCCTCGACCAGGAGCGCCTGCTCACCGTTCTGCAGGCCCTTCTGCTGCAGGAGACGGAAAGCCTGCGGGGTATTTATCAGGTGGAACATGGCCTGGAGCGGCGGATCACCGATAAGGCGATGACAGCGGCAACTTTCGCCGACCTGGTCGACGCGATCAAGTCCCGTCAGTGGACGCAAACCCGCATCCAGAGGATGCTGATCTACGTATTGTTACAGGTTACCGGCGATGAGATGCGTGACTTTCTCCGGCAGGGGCCCATGTATCTGCGTCTGCTCGGTGCCACGGTAAGGGGGCGGGAGGTGTTGGCCAGGACACGCAAGAAAAAGACCCTGCCGGTGATCGGCGACCCTTCCCGGGCCAAGGCTACTCTGCGCCGGTTTTATCATGACCAGCCTGAATCCTGTCGCCTGGCGGAACGGATGCTCGGCTGTGATTTGCGGGCGACCCGGTTGTATGGCCTGCTGCAGTCGACCCAGAGAGGCGTCCATCGCAACCAGGATTTCTTTCAGCCTGTGCGGTGGGTCTGATCAGGTTGTTTCAAACGGGGGAGTCCTCGTCCTCAAGCTCGTTGTACCCGACCAGGGGCGTTTCCAGGTCAGCGGCCTGCTTTACCGAGGCCGGCAGTTGCTTGCGGCTTTTTACGCCCAGCGCAATCAGGTTCTGCGCCCTGGCAATGAGATTGCCCTTGCCGCTGACCAGCTTGTTGTGGGCGCCGTCGTATGCCTTGCGAGTGTTCTCGATCTGGTCGCCGATCTTGTCCAGGTCGGCCACGAAACCGACAAACTTGTCATACAGGGCCCCGGCTCTTTCAGCAATGTCCAGGGCATTCTTGTTCTGGTGTTCGTAGCGCCAGATATTCTGGATGGTCCGCAAGGTCACCAGCAGGGTTGACGGGCTGACGATCATGATGCTCTTGTCGAAGGCCTTGCGAAAAATCTCCCCGTCTTTTTCAATTGCCAACATGAAGGCGCTTTCGATCGGCACGAACATCAGGACGAAATCAAGGCTTTTCACGCCCGGAAGTTCGTCGTAGCGTTTCGATTCGAGCCCCTTCAGGTGTGCATTAATCGAGGCCAGGTGTTCCTTGACGGCCCGATCGCGCAGCTCGTCATTTTCAGCGCGGACATACTTTTCATAAGCAACCAGAGAAACTTTCGAGTCTATCACGATATCCTTCTCTTCGGGGAGGTGCACCACGACGTCGGGCTTGAGCAGCCGGCCTTCCGAATCCCTGAAGCCACCCTGGGAGTCATATTCGATCCCTTTGCGCAGGCCGGATTCCTCGAGGATGCGCTCGAGGATGATTTCTCCCCAGGTCCCCTGCGTCTTGGTGTCGCCTTTGAGGGCCCTGGTCAGGTTCTCGGCATCCACACCGATCTTCAGGTTCAGTTCCTGGAGTCGTTGCACCTCCTTGATCAACGAATGCCGCTCCTTGCCCTCGGTAGTGTAAACCTCGGTGACTTTTTTTTCGAATTCGGCGATCTTCTCTTTGAACGGCGTCAGGATCGTGTCGAGATTCGCCTTGCTCTGGTCGGCAAAAGACCGGGTTTTCTCTTCAAAGATCTGGTTGGCAAGGTTCTCGAACTGGATCTGTAGCTCCTTTTTGGTGTCATTCAGGTTCTGCAGGTTCTCTTCGGACCGGCGCACTGCCTCTTTCAGCTCCGTTGCTAGCTTTGCGTTCTCACGCTCAAGACCCATCTTGTCCTGGATCAGAGTGTCCATTTTAATGTTATTGGCCTGCAGCTCCTCCTGCTGCCGGCGCAGTTGTTCTTCGCGGCCGGATAATCTTTCCTGCAGGGAGGAGATGTCGGCGGCAAGTTCCTGGCGGCCCGCAAGGCGGGCGGCCTCGATACGGGTTTTCACCAGCAGGAAGGCCGGGAGTAATCCCAGGAAAAAGCCGATGATCAAGGCGGCGGCAAGCCAGATCAGATCAAAAGAGGCAGGCATGGCAGACTCCGGAAGCAGGATGACAGGTGACAAGCAAAGATAGCAGTCCCGGATAGAGCCTGCAAGTGGGGTGTGACAGGATAGTTCACAACACGATGACGCAGGTGACAATCAATGTACCGGCGCCGTCGGGAGGCAACAAAATAGCCAGGGTGTGCAAATCAGCTCTGGAAGTATTGCCGCAAGTCCTTTGAAAAACGTTCCAGGCCCGCTTTCGTCATGCGAGCCGGAGCCTGGCAGGTTTTGCATACCTGGCGGTGGCCAGGGGCAAATTCCATGAGGTCGAGAGGCAGTTCCTGACTGCATTGCGGGCACTCGAAGCGAATCAACAGTGTCATGACGGGCTCCCTTCTTGGTGCATTTTAATCTTAGCGGAGGCTCATCATGCCAGACGTTGAAGGGGCACTGCAAGTAAAATTTTTTAGCCAGGAGGACTAAGCCGACATCGTCTCGGCATGCTGGTTCCGGCCTTGCGGCCAGCGCCAGGCTTTCTCAATCAGCGAAGTCGACCGCAAAGACGTTTGAGACGATGGTTTTGATGAATGCCAGGACTTCCTGATGTTCCGGATGAACCTGGTAGCGCTGCATCGCGGCGAGATCATCGAAGCTGGAGACGAGAGCGAAGTCATAAGAACGTTCGGTGCACAGCACATCGGTACCGAAGCGAAACTCGCGGATCTCTTCGATCAACTGAGGTAATCCGCCCAGTTTTTCAGCCATCTGCTGAATTTCTCCGGCGGTGGTCTCCGGTTTGAATTTGAACAGAACAACATGAGTCAGCATAAGGTCTCTCTACAGGTCAGGATTGTGAGTTGATTTCACTCAGTTGGTCGTTGAGCGTCCAATAGTCGTAAACGTAGCCGATCAGGAACAGGCCACCGGTCAGCAGGTAGAGGATCCCGGTCAGCCACTTGCCCATATACATGCGATGAACGCCGAACAGTCCAAGGAAGGTCAGCAGTATCCAGGCGACATTATAATCGATTGGACCGGGACTGAAACGCAGATCGGCCGCACGGTCCATGCCCGGTATCAGAAACAGGTCGATCAGCCAGCCAATGAAGAACAGTCCGAGGGTAAAGAAGTAGATGGTTCCGGAGACAGGTCGTCCATAGTAGAAGCGGTGGGCACCGGTGAAGCCGAACAGCCAGAGCAGGTAGCCGATCACTGGGGTGTGGGTATTCTGCAGCATCTCATGCTCCTCCGTGTCAGCGCGTCGGCGTCAGATCAAAGACGTCGAGGATGTTGCGGGTTGCCGAATTCAACAGGACAACCTTGTCTTCGATCCGCAGGATTTCGGCGCCGATGGGAGGCGGTGGCAGTCGTCGCAACAGTGAAACGGGAAGGCTTTCCCCCTGTCGATAGAGATGGTAGTCGAGACTCCGGCCAGGCGTGACTTTTTTCTGCCAGCCGGGCGGCAGGGCCCTGCCGCGGGCGACTTTCTTCTGCAGCCCGGGCGGAAGGTTCCTGTCAGCCTGTTGTGAGGCCGCGTGCTCCTGGCTGAGCAGTTGTGCTCTTATCAGGTTGCGCTCGGCCGGGCTGAACGTATTTTGCCCTTCTGCAGACGCCTGCTTTTTGAATCCTTGCTGTGATGTGGCAGTGCTTTTTTCATATTTAAATTGAGACTGGGCCGGTATGGTAACGGCCAGTGCCAGAATGATCAGAACAGCAATGCGCCTCATGATACTCTCCCTCTAGCGATAAGGGGTCAGGGTGACCGACAACGAAAATACATACAAACATTGCAAGATGTTCCACTCTAATACATTTTGCCGCCGCTGTCATCAATTGCGGCAATGTGACAGAGGGTCCGTTTTACGGTATATTATCAATTCTCCTTCGCAGGTCCGTACCCTTCAAATTTTAGGGAGACGTCCATGCAGGAAACTTTTGATTTCTCCGCTTATGCCCGAGAAGTGCGCAAGTTTTCCAGGTCTTTGATGTGCTCGGTCGACAGCGGGGCGGAGATTTCAGGTCTCGTGCACCTGCTGACCATTGCCGCGGAAAGGGACCTTGCCCGCTTCGGTGGTGCTCAGCAAAGTTCGCGCATTGACTGCGGTCCCGGCTGTGGGGCCTGCTGCGTTCTAAATGTCGCCGTTCTCTTCCCCGAAGCAGTTGCGATCAGCCGGTTTATCCAAAGACGTTTCTCTGCAGGTGATCTTGGGGAACTCCGCATCAGGATGCATGAGTTGCTCGTACGAACCCGCTGGCTCGACGATGAAGAGCGGCTGTTCCTGCGCGAGTCCTGTGCCTTTCTGGATCAGCAGGGCAGTTGCATGATTCATGCTGTTCGCCCGCTCTTGTGCCGTGCTGTCACCTCGACTGACGCACAGGTCTGCCGTGATGCGATCGCCATGGTCGCTCTGCATGGGGCGCCGAGCGTAGAAATGGATTTGTTCCATAAGCAACTGATCGATACGGTTTATTGCGAGTTCGGCTGGACGCTGCAATTCCTGGGGTTTGATCATCGGCCCATGAGGTTGACTGCTGCCGTTCTGGCGCTGCTTGACGATCCGGAACTGGTTGCCCTGTTCGTTTCCGGAGAAAAAGTTCCTATCCACTAAGCGAATCTCGGCCTGTCGCGAACTAGTGAATTTTCCTGGATCCCGTGAAATTAAATATTACCTGGCTGCCTGGTGTCTTGACCTCGCAGAAGGCGGCTCCGCTGGTCTTCAGGAATTGCGTCATTTCTTCGGCGTTCATGGCTGCTCCGAAGAGTCGTCCCTGTACTTCCAGGCAACCGCGCTTGTGCAGGAATTCCAGCTGCATCGTGTCTTCGACACCAACCGCCGTTACCTGCAGGTTCAGGCTGCCGGCCATGCTCAGAATGGCCTCGGTGATGGCTGCATAGTCGCGATTGTGAATGACCTCGCGAATGAATTCTCTGGCGATCTTGATGCGGTGTATCGGGAAATGCTTGAGGTACAGCAGTGAAGAATAACCGGTGCCGAAATCGTCGATGGCGAGTCCGATGCCGCGTACCTTGAGGTCGGTCAACGCAATGATGCTGTCTTCGACATGACCCATGATGGAGTTTTCGGCAAGTTCAATCTCCAGGGTCCTGGGCTCCATGCCAGTGTCGCTCATAATCGATTCGAGCCGATCAATAAAGTTGGTCTGGCGGATATGGTGCCCAGAGAGATTGACGGACATGCGAATCTGCGGCAAACCGGCATCCTGCCAGACCCTTGCTTGTGCACAGGCCGTTTTCATGACCCATTCACGAAGGGGAAAGACCAG
>Ga0316188_10000450_pt1 | contig 17711 bp, 16 predicted proteins | sample Phiworburrow1_MG_FD_204933 | JGI IMG/M metagenome (GOLD analysis project Ga0316188, IMG submission 204933) | Coastal sediment microbial communities from Maine, United States - Phippsburg worm burrow 1 | ecosystem: Environmental > Aquatic > Marine > Coastal > Sediment | place: USA: Maine...
GCACCAAGAATTGCATCGTCGAGCAGGACGGTCATGTGCTGATCGTCACCCTCAACAGGCCGGAAGCGAAGAACGCATTCAGTCCCGAGATGCTGCTGGGGATGTACAAGGCCTGGCAGCGACTGGAGCACGACGACGAGTTGTACTGCGCGATTCTCACGGCCAATGGCGACACGTTTTGCGCCGGCATGGACCTCAAGGCGGGGGCGGAAGGGCAGCAGCGGTCCACCGAGGAATTCATGGAGGTGATGGGCCGGGTACCGAACGTGCACTGGCAGGCGCTGCTGCGCGACAACCGGCCCAACAAGCCGCTGATCCTGGCGGTCGAGGGCTACGCGCTGGCCGGTGGCACCGAGATTTTGCAGGGCACGGATATCCGGGTGGCGGCGGACAATGCGATTTTCGGTATTACCGAGGTGGCCCGGGGGCTGTACCCGATGTCGGGATCCACCGTGCGGCTGCGCCGCCAGATCCCGTACTGCCTCGCCGCGGAAATGCTGCTGTGCGGCGAACATATCAGCGCCCAGAGGGCGCTTCAGATCGGGCTGGTCAACAAGCTGGTGCCGGCGGGACAGACCCTGGCGGCGGCGCGGGAGTACGCGGCGAAAATCTGCGCCAACGGTCCCCTCGCGGTAAAAGCGGTCACCCGCTCCCTGCGGGAGCACCAGGAGTGCATGGCGGAGGCAGACGCCATGCTGGCCTCCGACGAGCTGGCGGGCCCGGTATTTGCATCAGCGGATGCGCGGGAGGGCATGCGCGCCTTCAAGGAAAAACGCCCGGCGGTGTTTACCGGCAAATAGTGGCCGCTTCGATCAACTGGCACGGTTACGGAGCCGGCGGAAAGCGCCAGGCGGGTGGCAAAAGCGCGGAACCGTGCGCATAATGGCCCCCTTTTTTTACGAGTGACATGTATGACTGAGTCAGCCCGGATATTTGACGAGATAGTGCTTGGGCGACGCTCGCTGCGCGCTTTTTTACCACAGCCGGTTCCCGCGCAAACGCTGGAGCGGGTATTTGAAGTCGCCCAGCGGGCGCCCAGCAATTGCAACACCCAGCCCTGGCTTACCCACGTCGCGTCCGGTGCCAGCCTGCAGGCCCTGCGCGACGAGTTGCCCCGGCGCTTTATGAAGGGTGAAATCACTCTCGATTTTCCCTACGACGGTGTTTACCAGGGCGTGTACAAGGAGCGCCAGTACGCCTCCGCCCAGGCGCTGTACGACGCGGTGAGTATCGAACGCTCTGACAAGGTCCGCCGGCAGGAGCAGTTTATGCGCAACTTCACCTTCTTCGACGCGCCCCATGTGGCCTTCCTGTTCCTGCCGGAGCCCTTCGGGCTGCGGGAAGCGGCGGACCTGGGCATGTATGCCCAGACGCTGATGCTGGCCATGTCCGCCCACGGCCTGGGAAGTTGCCCCCAGACAGCGCTGAGCTTCGAGGCCGACGTCATCCGCGAGGAGCTGGCGGTGGAGGCCGGTAACAAATTGCTGTTCGGCATTTCCTTCGGCTACCCGGACCCGGATGCGCCGGTCAACCGCTGCGCAACCGACCGGGCGGCGCTGGCGGATTGCGTCCGCTTTCATCCCTGAAGCTGGCGAGGGCGGCTGCATGAGTGAATACCTGCTTTCGGAAAATCGCGACGGGGTGCTGGTGCTCACGCTCAATCGCCCGGAAAAGAAAAACGCGATCAATAACGCGATGTGGGTGGCCCTGCGGGAAGCGTTCAGCGCTGCCGCCGCGGACCCTACCGTGCGTTGCGTGCTGTTGCGCGGAGCCGGCGAGCACTTCTGCGCCGGGGTGGACCTGGCCAGTTTTGCCGAGACCCCGCCGGGCGAGGAGCATCCCTTCGAATCCGCGGCCCGGGCCGTGGTCGAATTCGACAAACCGCTGGTGGCGGCGGTACAGGGCGCAGCGGTCGGTGGTGGTGCCACGGTACTGTTTCACGCGGACATCGTGTACGTGGGGGAGAGCCTGCGCCTGCGCCTGCCCTTCGCCAGCCTGGGACTGGTGCCGGAGTGGGGCAGCAGTTATATGCTGCAGGCCAATATCGGCGCCCAGCGGGCCGCCGAGCTGTTTTACACCGCCGAATGGGTGGACGCCGACAAGGCGCTGGATTACGGCATCGCTGCAGCGGTGGTGCCGGATGCGGACCTGTTCGGCCACGCGCTGGCCAAGGCGGCCGAAATAGCGCGCTGGCCGGTGAACTCACTGCGGGAGATCAAGCGCAGCCTGCGCCTGCACCACCTGCCGGCCATCGACGCGGCGATCGCGGCGGAGCAGGCGGGCATGCAGCGCCAGGCCGGGTCGCCGGAAAATATCGAGGCGATCACCGCCTTCATGGAGCGGCGGCCTCCGGACTTCAGCAAGTTGTAGAGGCGGGGGCTGTTGCGGGCGGTGTCGGAACCGGGCGGCGGAGCCCGGTCACTCCCTACCCCTGTTCAGGGCTGGACGAAATCCGTGACTTCCAGGTTGAAGCCCGACAGTGCGTTGAAGTGCACCGGCGCCGACATCAGGCGCATCTTGCCGATGCCGAGGCGCTTCAGGATCTGCGAGCCGGTGCCGATCACCCGGTAATTCTGTATACCCTCTGAACTGGTCGGCCCCGCGACGCCGGGGGCGTCCGGGAATCTCAATACCTCGGCGAGGCTCTGCTCGGCGCTGGTGTGCTGGCCTATCAGCACGACCGCACCGGCGCCCTGTTCGGCGATGTGCTGCATCGCCCGGCGATAGGACCAGCCCGGCCCGGCTCCCTCGATCTGTGTGCCCAGCACGTCCCGCAGGGTATTGATCGTCTGCACCCGCACCAGGGTCTCCCGGTCCGCGCTGATCTCGCCCCGGGTCAGCGCGTAGTGCACCGTGTCATCGACCAGGTCGAGGAAAGTGTGCAATTCGAACTCGCCGAATTCGGTGGGCACCAGCTTGCTGTTGCGCAATTCCACCGACTGCTCATGCAGGGCCCGGTACTGGATCAGGTCGGCGATGGTGCCCATGCGCAACCCGTGTTTCTGCGCGAACACCTCCAGCTGGGGGCGGCGCGCCATGGTGCCGTCCTCATTCATGATTTCCACGATCAGCGCCGCCGGTTCGAAGCCCGCCATGCGGGCCAGGTCCACCCCCGCCTCGGTGTGCCCGGCGCGGCGCAATACGCCACCGGGTTTCGCCACCAGCGGGAATATATGCCCGGGCTGGACGATGTCCCCGGGGCCGGCATCGGCCGCCACGGCCCTTTGCACCGTATGGGCCCGCTGCACCGAGCTGATGCCCGGTCCCTTGCGCTCGGCGGCATCGATGGAGACAGTGAAATTGGTCTCGTGCTGGGAGCGGTTGTCGCGCACCATCAGCGGCAGTTGCAGGCGCCGGGCGCGCTCGTCCGTGATCGGCATGCAGATCAGGCCGCAGGCCTCGGTGGAGAAGAAGGTGATGATCTCCGGTGTCACCGCCTCGGCGGCGATGATCAGGTCGCCTTCGTTCTCACGGTCCTCGTCATCCATCAGGATGACCATTTTGCCATCGCGGATATCGTCCAGGATGTCGGGGACACTACTCAGGGCCATGCGGGCTGCCTCGGCTGGGGGAGGGCGGGGCGGGGCGCTGGCCCCGCCGCCGGGCTAGATTAACTCGATGGCGACGGCTGTCGCTTCGCCGCCACCGATGCACAGCGCGGCCACGCCGCGCTTCTTGCCGTATTTTTTCAGGGCGTACATCAGCGTGACGATAATGCGCGAGCCGGTGGAGCCGATGGGGTGACCCTGGGCGCAGGCGCCGCCGTGGACATTGACCTTCTTGTGGTCCAGGCCGAGATCCCTGATCGCGAGCATGGTGACCATCGCAAAGGCCTCGTTGATCTCGAACAGGTCGACATTCTTCGCCTTCCATCCGGTCTTTTCAAACAGCTTCTGGATCGCACCGATCGGGGCCGTGGTGAACTCGGAAGGCTCCTGGCTGTGGCGGCTGTGGGCGACAATGCGCGCCATCGGTTTGATGCCCCGGGCCCGGGCTTCTTCCTCGTCCATCAGCACCAGGGCGCTGGCGCCGTCGGAGATGGAACTGGAATTGGCGGCGGTGATGGTGCCGTCCTTGCTGAAGGCCGGGCGCAAACCGGGGATCTTCTCGATGGCTGCCTTGTGGGGCTGCTCATCGTCGGTCACCACGGTCGCTCCCTTGCGGCTGGTGACGGTCACCGGCGCGATCTCCGCGGTGAGGGCACCGGTGTCGATGGCTTTTTTGGCCCGGGTCAGGGACTCGATGGCAAAGGCGTCCATCTCTTCACGGGTAATCCCGCGGGCATCGGTGGTCTCCTGGGCGAAGCTGCCCATGGCGCGGCCGGTGTAGGCGTCTTCCAGGCCGTCGGTAAACATGTGGTCATAGGCGGATTTGTGGCCGCTGCCCATGCCGCCGCGGGCCCCCATCAACAGGTGGGGGGCATTGCTCATGCTTTCCATGCCGCCGGCAATCACCACCTTGTTGGTGCCGGCAACGATGCTGTCATAGCCGAATATTGCCGCCTGCATCCCGCTGCCGCAGGCCTTGTTGACAGTCACCGCCCCGGCGGACTTCGGGATGCCGGCGCCGATGGCGGCCTGGCGGGCCGGGCACTGCTTGAGGCCCGCGGGAAGGACACAGCCCATGAATACTTCGTCCACGTCAGCCGGGTCGATGCCGCTGCGGGAAATGGCGGCGGCGACGGCAGTGCTGGCGAGTGCGGGGGCGGCGACGGCCGAGAGGTTTCCGAGCAGGCCGCCCATGGGAGTGCGGGCGCCACCGACAATGACAACGGAGTTATTGCTCATGGTTTGCTTCCATTCTGGTTCGTTTGCGGGATGCCCTGGACTGTGTGCTGTAGGGCCGGATTAAAAACAGGGCGGACATTTAGCCACATGCCCTGTTTTTACTCAAGGACCGGGGGTAGCTCGCGGGTTTACCCCGGAGCGGCCGCGGCGCGGGGCGGGGCCGGGTCGAACAGTTTGCCCCGCACCGCCTCGCGGTAGCGCAACGGGCTCACCCCGCAGTGGCGCCGGAACAACTGGGAGAAATAGCTGGCATCCTGCAGGCCCAGCCGCCAGGCGATCTCGGCGATACCGAGGTTGCTGTGCCTCAGCAATTCCTTCGCATGGTTGATACGCACACCCTGCAGGTAGGCCTGGGGGCTCAGGCCGGTAGCCTGGCGGAATCGCCGGTTGAGCGTGCGCGGGGTGAGTTTGAGGCGACGGGCGAGTTGCGCCATGGTGACGGCCTGGCCCAGGTGATCCTGCAGCCACTGCTGGGCCTCGATCACGGTCTCGTCGTGGTGGGAGCTGTCAGCCACGTCCTGGTAGGCCGCGGCCCGGAAACTGCGGCGGATTTCCGGTGAAAACTGGTTTTCAACCGCCCTCGCGATGCGGCTGCCGAACCACTCCTCGGTGATGTGCACCATCAGGTCGGCGATTGAGTTGACACTGCCGACGCAGTAGATATTGCCGCTCTGGGTGACCAGGTGGCGGGTTTTGAGCTGGACCCCGGGGTAGCGACGGGCGAACTGGTCGAAATAATTCCAGTGGGTAGTGGCGGGTTGGCCCTCCAGCAGGCCCGCCTCCGCCAGCAGGCAGCTGCCCGTGCCTACGCTGCAGATGCGGGTGCCGGCTGCGGCCAGCTGTTGCAGCAGCGGGAACCAGCCCCGCATCGCGTTGATCGTGGGCAGCGGGTTGCGCCAGATCGCCGGCAGCAGTAACAAATCGAGGGCTGGCAGCTCCCCGTAGGAGGTATCCGGCTGCAGGGTCAGGCCGTTGGCGAGGGTCATCGGACCGCTTTGGGGTGCGGCCAGCAGCATTCGCACCTGCGGCCCGGAACGGGTCCTGACACTCGCCATCTGGCTGGCGGCCTGCAGGATTTCCATGGGCAGGGTAACGCTGGTTGCCAGGGCGTGGGGGTAGAGCAGCGCGGCGGCGGTATACACGACCATGCCTCCTCGGGGCTTGTCCTGAACTGGGTGGCCAAAATACCATATTTAGTGTCTTAAATACTATATCCGGCATCGCCATCCAGGCCTACACTGCTGTCAGCTATCAACACCGGACGACACGGGGACAGGGGCAAATGGGCAGGCAGCAGCGGTTACCGGTAATAGTGGGTTTTGGCGGTGTCAGCGGCGCCGGGCGCAGCTCTGGCCACCACGCCTACAGCCGGATGGTGTATTCGGCCCTGCCCGAGCAGCAGCGCCGGCGCACGCTGGCATCGCTGGCGGCCTTGATGGGGCCCTATTCCCTGGCGGCTGGCGCCCCCAGCGAGAAATACATTCTCGACCACACCCTGGTGAGGCGCATCGAGGTGAACCACTTCGATGTCGACGCGGTGAGCTGGAACCAGCGCCTGCCGACCCAGAGCAACGGCCACCCGGTCAGCTTTGACATCGCCCGCAAGCACCTGCCGTCTGTCATCCCCAGGGACTGGGTGGTCACCCCGGCGACCGTTACCCACGTCAACGTGAAAATCGTCGGCCACCAGGACTTCCTGCTGCCTACCTACCGGGAGTTTGAAGTGAAAGCGGCGGGGCAGTTGCCGACCGGTTTTGATCCCGGCACCCTGTACCCGTCCCTCAACCACCCGCGGGGCCTGCAGATGTCGGTCTACGCCGCCTCTGACGCACTGGGCAGCATTGGTCTCGACTGGGAGACGGTGCGCCGGCATGTCTCGATCGACCAGATGAGTGTCTACGCCGGCAGTGCGATGGGCCAGCTCGACAGCGCCGGCACCGGCGGCATGCTCAAGGCGCGCTACCTGGGCCAGCGGGTGACCTCCAAGTTCTGCCCCCTGGGCTTTGCCGAGATGCCGGCGGATTTTGTCAATGCCTATGTGCTGGGCAGCCTCGGTTCGACTGGCGCCAGCCTCGGCGCCTGCGCCTCCTTCCTGTACAACCTGCGCCAGGGCATCGAGGACATCCGCCAGGGCCGCGCCCGGGTGGTTTTTGTCGGCGCGTCGGAAGCTCCTGTCACCCCGGAGATCATGGAAGGCTACGACGCCATGGGCGCCCTGGCGACGGACAAGGGCCTGCGCCAGCTCGACGGGATTACCGATGAACGGGAGCCGGACCACCGCCGGGCCTGCCGTCCCTTCGCCGAGAATTGCGGGTTCACTATCGCCGAGTCCGCCCAGATGGTGGTGCTGTTCGACGACGAGCTGGCGCTGCAACTGGGGGCCACGGTGCTGGGTGCCGCCACCGATGTATTCGTCAATGCCGACGGTTACAAGAAATCGATCTCGGGGCCAGGGGTAGGCAATTACATCACCATGGCCAAGGCGGTTGCCGCCGCCAGGGCCGTGGTGGGTGAGAAGTCCCTTCGCGACGGCGGCCTGGTGCTCGCCCACGGCACCGGGACCCCGCAGAACCGCACCAGCGAATCCGCAATCCTCAGCCAGACCGCCGCCGCCTTCGGTATCGACGCTTGGCCGGTGGTCGCGGTGAAGAGCTACCTGGGTCACTCCATCGGCGCTGCCGCCGGCGACCAGCTGGCCGCGGTGCTCGGCATCTGGCAGCTCGGCATCCTGCCCGGCATCACCACCATCGACGCGATTGCGGCGGATGTCAGTCAGGAACACCTGGCCTTCAGCCCGCAGCATCGCGAGGTGGACCCTGCGCGGCAGCAGTACGCCATCATCAATTCGAAGGGCTTCGGTGGTAACAACGCCTCCGCCACCCTCCTCAGCCCGGGTCTCACCAGCCAGATGCTGCAGCGGCGCTATTCAAAAGCGCAGTGGCAGTCCTGGCAGGGCGCCAATGAGGCGGTGCGGGAGCGGCAGCAGGCTTACGACGAGGGCATGATCGCCGGCACCATCAACCCGGTGTACAAGTTTGACCACGGGGTGCTGGGGGATGCCGATGTGGTAGTGGCCTCCGACCGGATTACAGTCGGCGGCAACGCGGTGGAACTGGGGCTGGTGTCGCCCTACACGGACATGCTACCCGGCGCGGACTGAGCGCGGCCCGGAGGATCAGCCCAGCAGCGGCCTCACGGTCTGCAGCACGGCCTTGAAGCATTTGGGACTCCCGGCGACGATATTGCCGGACTCCAGGAAGTTCTCGGAACTGTCGATATCCGCCACCAGCCCGCCAGCCTCGCGCACGAGCAGCGCGCCGGCGGCCATATCCCAGGACGCCAGGCCTATTTCCCAGAAAGCATCCAGCCGGCCCGCCGCGACATAGGCCAGGTCCAGGGACGCGGCCCCGGCGCGGCGGATGCCCGCGCACTGGCCAGCCAGTATTTCGATGGTTTTGCTGTAGGGCCCGAGCTTGTCGTCACAGTGGTCCTTGAAGGGGATGCCGGTACCGAGCAGGGCGCCCTCGAGGCTGGGGCGCTGGCTCACCCGCATCCGCCGCCCGTTCAGCTGGGCCCCGCGGCCGCGGGATGCGGTAAATTCCTCCCGCCGCACCGGATCGACAATCACCGCGTGTTCCAGCTTGCCCTTGTACAGGCAGGCGATGGATACCGCGTAGTGGGGAATACCTCGCAGGAAGTTGGTGGTGCCGTCCAGCGGGTCGATCACCCAGCGGTAGGGTGCGTCCTCGCTGCCGGTGAGCCCGGTCTCCTCGCCGAGTATGGCGTGCTCGGGGTAGGCCTTGTGCAGGTGATAGATGATTTCCTTCTCGGCGGCCACGTCGACATCGGAGACGAAGTTGTTGATGCCTTTGGCCCTGACTTCGAACCGTTCCAGATCATCGGAGGCGCGCACGATGTTTTCACCGGCCTTGCGGGCGGCGCGTAGCGCTATTGTGATCATCGGTTCCATGGTGTTGTCCTGGCAGGCTTTCGTAAGGCGCGCGATTATAGCAGCATCGTTCGGGCTCTAGTAAGGCTGCTGGTGTTGCATTGTTTGGCCTGTTTTTAAGTATTGAACTTTGCGTCGTGCTTGACTTCGACGCATCGGTTGTCGGGGGTTACCGCCCGGGACACGCCGCAAGTACATCCATGTAGGCTCGGCTGCAGCCACACCCGGGGTAGCACGGAGTTACCAGAAGACCTACTTGCCCCGCGGCGATACTGCTATAATCCCGCGCCCTGAAGCGCCCGTGGGCAAGCATGTACCTCGATAACATCCGCATCGTACTGGTCAACACCACCCACCCGGGCAATATCGGCGGGGTTGCGCGGGCGATGAAGAACATGGGCCTGTCGCGGCTGTACCTGGTCGCCCCGGAAAAATTCCCCGACGAACAGGCCGTGTGGCGCGCGGCCGCGGCCGGCGACCTGCTCGAGCGCGCGGTGATCACCGCCAGCGTCGAGGAGGCGATCGGCGATTGCCAGTTTGTCGTCGGCACCAGCGCCCGCGAGCGCCGGATTCCATGGCCGCTGCTGGACCCGCGGCAGTGCGCGGCGCGCATCGGTGAGAGCTCCGGCAGGGAGCAGGTGGCCATCATGTTCGGGCGCGAGGACCGCGGGCTCACCAATGAAGAGCTGCAGCTGTGCAACCTGCACCTGCATATCCCCACCGCCGATGCCTACAGCTCCCTCAACCTGGCGATGGCGGTACAGATCGTGTGCTACGAGCTGCGGATGCTGCTGGTGGCGGATAAATTACCCGTGAGTGAAGACGAGCAGTGGGATACGCCCTTCTGCACGGTGGCAAACCTGGAGCGCTTCTATGTGCACCTGGAGCAGACCCTCACCGCGATCGAGTTCCTGGATCCGGCGGCGCCGCGGCAGTTGATGGCGCGGCTGCGCCGGCTCTACGGACGGGTGCGGCTGGACGAGATGGAGTTGAATATCCTGCGCGGTATTCTCACCGAGACCCAGAAATGGGTCGAGCTCGGCCGCCGGGGAGAGAAGGCCGAATGAATCCGGCCGACACTCCTGCATACTGAGCAGCCCCAAATAAAGCGCCACGAGTCCGCCACCCCGGAATTACAGGAACACGCAATGCCCAAGCCCATCTACCTCGACTACCTCGCGACTACCCCGGTCGATCCCCGGGTGGTGGAGAAAATGGTGCAGTGCCTGTCGATGGACGGCATTTTCGGCAATCCCGCCTCCCGCTCGCATATCTACGGCTGGAAAGCCGAGGAGGCGGTCGAGAACGCCCGCCGCCAGGTGGCGGACCTGCTCCGGTGTGACCCCAGGGAAATCGTCTGGACCTCGGGCGCCACCGAGTCCGACAACCTGGCACTGAAGGGAGTCGCCCATTTTCACCGGGAGCGGGGACGTCATATCGTCACCTCCGCTATCGAGCACAGCGCGGTGCTGGACAGTTGCCGCCAGCTCGAGCGGGAGGGCTTCGAGGTGACCTACCTCAAGCCCGGCAGCGACGGCCTGGTGCTGCCGGAGGCGGTGGCGGCGGCGCTGCGCCCGGACACTATCCTGGTCAGCATCATGCACGCCAACAACGAGATCGGTACCCTCAATGACATCGCCGCTATCGGCCGCATGACCCGCGCGGCGGGGGTGCTGTTCCACAGTGACGCCGCCCAGAGCGCAGGCAAGGTGCCGATCGACCTGGGGCAGTGGCATGTTGACCTGATGTCAGTTTCGGCCCACAAGCTCTATGGGCCCAAGGGTATGGGCGCGCTCTTTGTCCGGCGCCAGCCCAGGGTGTCCCTGGAGGCCCAGATGCACGGCGGCGGGCACGAGCGGGGTATGCGTTCGGGGACCCTCGCCACGCACCAGATAGTCGGCATGGGGGAGGCGGCACGCCTGGCCATGGAGTCCATGGCCGAAGAGGGTGAGCGGCTGCTGTCGCTGCGCAGGCGTTTCTGGGAGGGGATCCGTGATCTCGGTGATATCGGCGTCAACGGCCACCCGGACCAGCGCCTGCCGGGGGCAATCAATGTCAGCTGCGGCGGCGTGGAGGGCGAGGCCCTGCTGATGTCCCTGAAGGACCTGGCCATTTCCACCGGCTCCGCCTGCACTTCCGCGAGCCTGGAGCCCTCCCATGTCCTGCGCGCCATCGGCCTGCCCGATGCGCTGGCCCACAGCTCACTGCGCTTCAGTTTCGGCCGCTTCACCAGTGACGCCGACCTCGATCACGCGGTGGCGCAGCTGCGTCACGCGGTGGAAAAGTTGCGGGAATCCGCCGGCCGGTGAGCAAAATCGGCCCCGACCCCGTTCTGGCGTCGCAGTAATAATGCGCAATTTCCGCGGTTCTTTGCCAAGTTGCTGATTTAAAAGCAAAACAATCTTTCCCGCCGCGCCAATACAGGGTGAAACCCGGGGCCAAAGTCCGTATAATTGCGCGGCTTTTGGCGCGCGGGTCGAGGCCGGTCTGGCGATGACCGCCGCAATACCCGCGCATACCCGCAAAATTCTCACCAAGGAGACCCCCATGGCGGTAGAACGCACGCTTTCCATCATTAAACCGGATGCAGTCGGCAAGAATATTGTCGGCAAGATCTATTCTCGCTTCGAGAGCAACGGCCTGCGGATTGTGGCCGCGAAGATGTTGCACCTGAGTGATGAAGTGGCGGGGGGTTTTTATGCCGAGCACCGTCAGCGCCCCTTCTTTCCCGACCTGATCTCGTTCATGACTTCGGGGCCGGTGGTGGTGCAGGTGCTGGAGGGAGAGGGTGCGGTGGCGAAAAATCGCGAGCTGATGGGTGCGACCAACCCCAAGGAAGCGGCCGAAGGCACCATCCGTGCTGATTTTGCCAGCTCCATTGACGCCAATGCGGTACACGGTTCCGATTCCCCCGAATCCGCGGCCCGGGAAATCGCCTATTTCTTCGCCACCAGCGAGATCTGCGAGCGCTAGCCGCCCGCGACGCACCGGAACCTGTCCAGCTGCCCATGACCTTATCCACCGCCAGCGCCGCGCCGGAACCCAGGATCAACCTGCTGGGGCTGTCCCTGCGCCAGCTGGAACAGTTTTTCCTGGATATCGGGGAGAAGAAATTCCGGGCGCAGCAGGTGCTGAAGTGGATCCATCACGCCGGGGTTACCGATATCGGCGAAATGACCAACCTCGGCAAGGCCCTGCGGGAGAAGTTGCAGGCCATCGCCGAGGTGAGACCCCCCGAAATCGTCAGCCAGCACGACTCCAGCGATGGTACCCGCAAGTGGATTATCCGGGTGGATGGCGGCGGGCTGATCGAGACCGTGCTGATCCCCGAGGCCGGCCGCGCGACCCTGTGTGTGTCCTCCCAGGTGGGATGCAGCCTGGACTGCAGTTTCTGCTCCACCGGCAAACAGGGTTTCCAGCGCGACCTGAGCGCGGCCGAGATCATCGGCCAGGTCTGGCTGGCCATCAAGTCCTACGACGCCTTCGCGCCCGGCAGCGGGCGTATCGTCACCAATGTGGTGATGATGGGTATGGGGGAGCCCCTGCTCAATTTCGATAACGTCGTCGCCGCGATGGACCTGATGCTGGAGGACCTTGCCTACGGGCTGTCCAAGCGCCGGGTCACCCTGAGCACTTCCGGAGTGGTGCCGGCGCTGGACCGGCTGGCCGGGGTGAGCGAGGTGTCTTTGGCCATTTCCCTGCACGCGCCCAACGACGAGTTGCGCAACCAGCTGGTACCCATCAACCGCAGGTACCCGATCGCCATGTTGCTGCAGAGTGCCCGCAACTACATCGCCGCCCAGCGCGACAGCAAGCGCGTGGTCACGGTGGAGTACACGTTGATTGCCGGGGTTAACGACCAGCCGGAGCACGCCCGGGATCTGGCCGTGCTGCTGAAGGACTTTCCCTGTAAGATCAACCTGATTCCGTTCAACGCGTTTCCGCAGTCCGGTTACCAGCGTCCCAGCGGCAACGCCGTGAGCCGGTTCTGGCAGGTGCTGGTCGACGCGGGATTCGTGGTGACGGTGCGCACCACCCGGGGCGAGGATATCGATGCCGCCTGCGGGCAACTGGTCGGCCAGGTGGTCGATCGCACCCGCCGCAGCGAGCGCCATCGCGCCGCGGCTGACATCCAGGCAATACAGGTAAGATAAGGTTAAATGTTCTGATGAGATACAAGCTGAAAAACGTCGCGCTACTGGCCGTGCTGGCCCTGTTGGCGGGTTGTGTTACCACCACCGAAGGCGGGTTCACCGAGAAATACTCCCCCGAGGAGGCGCTGCAGGAACGCGTGGAACTGGCGCGACAGTATATCGGGGAGGGCAACTGGGAGGCCGCCAAGCGCAACCTCAAGCTGGCGTACGAGATCGACCCCAACAACGCCTATGTCTACGAGGCTTTCGCCCTGGTCTACCAGAGCACCGGCGAGTACGAGCTGGCGGAGGAGAATTTCGAGAAAGCGCTGAAGCTCGACTCGAAACTTTCCCGGGCGCGCAATAATTATGCGGCCTTCCTGTTTTCCCAGCAGCGTTACAAGGAGGCGGCCAAGCAGCTGGACATCGTCGTCAAGGACAGCCTGTACTCCGGCCGGCCGCTGGCCTTCGTCAACCTGGGACTGTGCCGCGTGCAGCTGTTCGATCCCGAGGGCGCGGAAGAGGCGTTCGTGCGCGCGCTGGCCATGGATCGCACCAATTCCATCGCCCTGCTGGAAATGGCCCAGCTGAGGTTTGACGCGGGCGACTTCGCCAATGCCAGGAAGTACTACGGTACCTACCGCTCCGTGGTCCGCCAGCAGAGTGCCCGCGGCCTCTGGCTCGGGGTTCGCCTGGCCCGGGATTCGGGCAACCTGAACGACGAAAGCAGCTATGCGCTGGCGCTCAAAAACCTGTATCCCGATTCGGTTGAATACGAAGCGTACAGGCGGACCGTCAGCCCGTGAGCGATGATTCGATCCAACAGCTGGATGCATTCCTGACCCCTGGCGCCCTGCTGAAGGCCGCCCGTGAGGCGCGCGATTTGTCGCAGCGGGAAGTGGCCGATCAGCTGCACCTTATGCCCGGCTACCCGGCCGTTATCGAGCGTGACGATTTCAAGGCGCTGCGCCACCCGGCTTTCGCCCGCGGCTACGTCAAGGCCTATGGCAAATTGGTGGGAGTGGACGAAAAGCGCCTGCTCGAGGCCTATGATCGCCTCCGGGCCCAGGAGGAAGCCCCGGCCCCCAAGGCGGTACGCGCTCGCCCGGTGCAGTTGCAGCACACCGGCCTCGGTGTGATTGTCGGTCTGTTCCTGCTGGTATTGCTGGTGGCGGCTATCTGGTGGTGGCAGGCGGAGCCGCAGGAACCGGTGCAGGATTCGGCGTTTCCGGCAGATACCGGTGTGGTGGGCGGCATCGCCCGCGATGACTCCATTTCAGGTGAAAGATGAAAACCCATAGCCCGATCAAGCGGCGCGTAAGCCGGCAGATCATGGTTGGCAACGTGGCCGTAGGTGGCGACGCCCCGATCAGTGTGCAGAGCATGACCAACACCGAAACCTGCGATGTGGCCGCGACGGTGGCGCAGGTGCGCGCGATCGCCGACGCCGGTGCCGACATTGTCAGGGTATCGGTACCCAGCATGGAGGCCGCCGAGGCTTTTCGTGATATTCGCGCCCAGGTGGAGGTGCCGCTGGTGGCGGATATCCACTTCGATCACAAGATCGCCCTGAAGGTGGCCGAGTACGGCGTGGACTGCCTGCGCATCAACCCGGGCAACATCGGCAGCGACGCCAAGGTGCGGGCCGTTATAGACAGCGCGCGGGACAAGGGTATACCCATTCGCATCGGCGTCAACGCCGGGTCGCTGGGCAAGGACCTGCAGCGCAAGTACGGCGAGCCCACCGCCGCGGCGCTGGTGGAATCGGCGCTGCGCCACGTGGCAATCCTGGACAAGTTCAATTACCCGGATTTCAAGGTCAGCGTGAAAGCCTCCGAGGTGTTCATGGCGGTGGAAGCCTATCGCCTGCTGGCCCGGGAAATCGACCAGCCGCTGCACCTGGGTATCACCGAGGCCGGAGGCCTGCGCGGCGGCACCGTGAAATCGGCGGTGGGCCTGGGCATGCTGTTGATGGACGGTATCGGCGACACCATCCGCATCTCCCTGGCCGCGGACCCGGTTGAAGAGGTGAAGGTTGGCTTCGAGATACTCAAGAGCCTGAAACTGCGCACCAATGGCATCAACTTTATCGCCTGCCCCAGTTGCTCGCGCCAGAATTTCGACGTGATCAGCACGATGAACATGCTGGAGCAGCGGCTGGAGGATATCCGCACCCCGATGGATGTGGCGGTGATCGGCTGCATCGTCAACGGCCCGGGAGAGGCGCGGGAGGCGGATGTGGGCCTGACCGGCGCCTCTCCCAACAACCTGATCTACGTGGCGGGAGAGCCCGACCACAAGGTCAGCAATACCGACTTCATCGATCACCTGGAGCAAGTGATCCGGCAGCGGGCGGCGGTACTCGAGCGGCAGCAGGCCGAGCTGGACGAGAAACTGATCCTGAAATCGTCCAACTGAGCCGGGCACTGGAGAACGCGTGAGCACTATACGAGCTATCCGGGGGATGAACGACATCCTGCCGGATGAGACCCCCCACTGGCGTCGCCTGGAGCAGGTGGTTTGCCGGCTGCTGAACAGTTACGGCTATGGTGAGATTCGCCTGCCGCTGGTGGAGCACACCGAGCTGTTCAAGCGCTCCATCGGCGAGGTAACCGATATTGTTGAAAAGGAGATGTACAGCTTCGACGATCGCAACGGCGAGAGCCTGACCCTCCGCCCGGAGGGTACCGCCGGTTGTGTCCGCGCGGCCATCCAGCAGGGCCTGCTGACCGTACCCCAGCGCTTGTGGTATGCCGGCCCCATGTTCCGCTACGAGCGCCCGCAAAAGGGTCGCCAGCGCCAGTTCCACCAGATCGGGGTGGAGGCGCTGGGTGTCGCCAGTGTCGAGATGGACGCGGAACTCATCCTGCTGTGCGCCAGGTTGTGGCGGCGGCTCGGCCTTGCTGGCAGCGTCGAGCTGCAGATCAATTCGATCGGCAGCAGCGCCGCGCGGCGGGCCTACCGGGCGGCCCTGGTCGAGTACCTGTCGGCACATCGAGCCGCCCTGGACGAGGACAGCCAGCGTCGTCTCGACAGCAACCCGCTGCGTATCCTGGACAGCAAGAACCCTGACACGCAGGCCTTGCTCGATGCGGCGCCGGTGCTTGCGGATTACCTGGACGCCGAGGCCCGGGACGATTTCGACCGCCTGCGCGAGCTGTTGACCGCTGCCGGCGTTGCCTTCGTGGTGAACCCGCGGCTGGTGCGCGGCCTGGATTACTACAACAAGACGGTTTTCGAGTTTGTCACCGAACGGCTCGGGGCCCAGGGCACCGTGTGCGCCGGGGGTCGCTACGACAACCTGGTGGAGCAGCTCGGCGGCAAATCGACGCCTGCCGTGGGCTTTGCTATGGGCATGGAGCGGCTGGTGCTGTTGATGCTGGAAACCGGCGCGGCGGGCGACGCGGCCCCGGCGCAGGCAGATGTCTACGCGGTCGCTGTCGGCGAGGACGCCCATCGGGAGGCGCTGGCCGCTGTCGAGGCCGTGCGCGACAGCCTGCCGGGGCTGGCGATAGTGCAGCATACCGGCGGCGGCAGTTTCAAGAGCCAGCTGAAGCGGGCAGACAAGAGCGGCGCCTCGGTGGCGCTGATCTGGGGCGAGGACGAGGTCCGGGCGCAGTCCGTCACGGTGAAGTTCCTGCGCGATGGTGCCGGGCAGGGCGACAAAACAGGGCAGCGCAGTGTGCCCAGGGACCAACTGGAGGCAACGCTGCGGGCAGCGTTCGCCGATTGAATCAGGCAAGAGGAATAGTCAGACGTGGAAACATATCGTACAGAGGAAGAGCAGGTTGAAGCTTTGCGTCGCTGGTGGAGAGAGAACGGTAGCTCCACCATCGTCGCGATCATCCTGGCCCTGGGTGTGGGCTTCGGCTACCAGGGCTGGAAGGATTACCGGCAGAACCAGTCTGATGGCGCCTCCGACATGTACCAGCGCATTTTGCAGGCTTTCAGTGCGCCTGCGCTGTCGCCTGAACAGCAGAAGATAGCGGTGCAACTGGCCGAGCAACTCAAGGCGGATTACAGCGGCAGCACCTATGCCCAGTTCGCGGCACTGCAGCTGGCTCGTGTCGCCGTGGACCGCAACGATCTTGCCGACGCCCAGGCCCAGCTGCGCTGGGTGCTCGGCAAGGCCGACAAGGGCAGCGATGTCGAGCGCATAGCCCAGGTGCGATTGGCCCGGGTACTGGCCGCGAGCGGCGAGACGGACCAGGGACTGGCCATACTCGGCGGGGACGTGGAGGGCCCTTACAAGGCGTCCTACGCGGTTGCCCGGGGCGATATCCTGCTGGGCGCCGGCCGCGAGGGCGAGGCGCGCGATGCCTATACTGCCGCCCTGTCGCTGGCGGCCGGGGATGGTGCGGGTATCGACCTGGTCGCGGTGCGGCAGAAACTGCAGGCCCTGAACCCGAAACCGGCCCGGGTGACCGTGCCGGTCGGGACAGAACCTGCCGCAGCCCCGTCGCCGGCGGCTGTAGAGGGCGCCGTCCCCGCGTCTGATGCAGGGGCCGGCAATGAGGAGTAGTTCTATGTCCAGGGGGTACCGCTGGTTTGTCGCCGCAGCGCTGGTCACGAGCCTGAGCGCCTGTAGCACAGTCAAGGGCTGGTTCGATTTTGATGACGAGGACGATCCGAAGCAGCCTGCGGAACTTGTCGATATCAAGCAGACGGTCAAGATCGATAAATTGTGGTCACACGGTGTCGGCAATGGCCAGGGTGCAGGTTTTTACAAGATACAGCCGGTGATCGGGGGCAGCGCCATCTACGTCGCCGCCGCCGATGGCAGCCTGGAGGCGTTCGACAAGACCAGCGGCAAAAGCCTGTGGGATACCGAACTTGAATTCC
>Ga0316188_10000451_pt1 | contig 17686 bp, 17 predicted proteins | sample Phiworburrow1_MG_FD_204933 | JGI IMG/M metagenome (GOLD analysis project Ga0316188, IMG submission 204933) | Coastal sediment microbial communities from Maine, United States - Phippsburg worm burrow 1 | ecosystem: Environmental > Aquatic > Marine > Coastal > Sediment | place: USA: Maine...
TGTTGCTGCTTTAATTCGTTCTTATTATCCTGAACTAAGCGCAAGCCAGGTTAAACATATCATTATGAATTCTGGTACAGCAATTAATATGGATGTTTTAGTGCCTGGTAAAAATGGTGAAAAAGCGAATTTTGTTACTTTATCAATTTCTGGAAAAGTATTAAATGCATACAATGCTTTGGTATTGGCGGATAAAATGGTAAATAAAAAATAAATTATATTCTTTGTTAAAAAAGCACCTTCAAAATGAAGGTGCTTTTTTTTTATTACGAATATGTATATCTTACGCTTTTGAAATGCAATTCATCAACATGAAAAAAATATTTTTATTACTTCTTTTCTCAATTTCAGCTTATTTAAGTGCTCAAAACAATACTTCATACTGGCAGCAACACGTTGATTACACTATGGATGTTGATATTGATGTAAAAACATTTAAATATGTAGGAACTCAAAAGCTGGTGTATACAAATAATTCGCGTGATGTTTTAAATGAAGTATTTTACCATTTATATTTCAATGCTTTTCAACCAGGAAGTGAAATGGATGCAAGGCTTCAAAGTATTGTTGATCCTGATGATAGAATGGTAAATAATATTGGAACAAAGGAAAATCCTAAAAACGAAAGTAGAATATCCAAACTTAAACCTAATGAAATAGGATATTTAAATGTGCTTACTCTCAAACAAAATGGCCAATCTTTGAAATACAAAGTTGAGGGAACAATACTTGAAGTTCAACTAAATACACCAATCCAATCTGGGGAAAGTGTCACTTTTGATATGAATTTTGAAGGGCAAGTTCCTGTTCTTATTAGAAGAGCAGGAAGAAATAATGAAGATGGTGTTGCGCTTTCAATGGCGCAATGGTATCCGAAAATGGCTGAATACGATTTTGAAGGCTGGCATACAGATGCTTATATTGGAAGGGAGTTTCATGGTGTTTGGGGAAACTTTGACGTAACCTTAAATATTGATAAAACCTATACGGTTGGTGGCACTGGCAATCTTCAAAACCCACAAGAAGTTGGTCATGGTTATGAAGATAAAACACAAAAATTGAATGTTAAAAAGGGCGCTAAATTACCTTGGCATTTCATAGCTAATAATGTACACGATTTTACTTGGGCCGCCGACCCAAATTTCACCCATGACATTTTAAAAACGAAAAGTGGAACGGAACTTCATTTTATTTATAAAAATGATGATAAATATTCAAAAGCATGGAAAGAAGTCCAGCCTTTAACTGAAAAAGCATTGGACTATTTTAATTCCGCTATTGGTGAATATCCCTGGAAACAGTATTCTGTAATTCAAGGGGGTGATGGAGGTATGGAATACGCCATGTGTACACTCGTATCTGGAGGAAAAAGTTTATACGAGATTGTTGGAACTGTTTATCATGAGTTGGCGCATTCGTGGTTTCAGCAAATTTTAGCAACCAATGAAAGTAAGTATTCTTGGATGGATGAAGGTTTTACAACCTATATTTCTACCTTGGCTTCAAATAAGATTTTAAAAGGTGGAAACGGTAAACCAAATCCAAATGATTACCGAGGCTATTTTTACGCTGTTGATAATTACATAGAAGAACCTTTAACAACACATTCCGATAGGTTTAATACCAATGCAGCCTTTGGAATAGGAAGTTATACTAAAGGGTTAATTTTTTTGTATCAATTAAATTATATTATAGGTGAAGAAAATTTAAAAGAAACACTAAAAAAGTATTTTCAAGATTTTAAATTTAAGCATCCAACACCTAATGACTTTAAAAGATCAGCTGAAAAGGTTTCGGGCATACAATTAGATTGGTATTTAAATGAATGGATTATGACAACCCATACTATAGATTATGCTGTTGCAAAGGTTGATAAAAATGTTGTAACACTTGCAAGAGTTGGTCAAATGCCTATGCCAATTGACGTTTCTGTAACCTATAAAGATGGCAGTTCAGAAAATTTCAACATTCCATTAAGAATGATGCACGGCGCAAAACCAACAACTGCAACCATATTAAAAAGCTGGGCTTGGGCGCATCCAATTTATTCATTCACAACAAGTAAAGAAATTATTAAAGTTGTGATTGATCCTTCTGGGCTAATGGCGGATATTGATAAATCGAACAATGTATTTATAAAAAAGTAATTATTATTTCAATAATTACTTTTTCTTTTCAGACAATCTTTTTTATCGTTAAGCCCTTACTAAACTTAAAAATAATAAATTTAACATTTTGTTTAACAATTTTTTTATATTTTTAAACAATATGTCATTATGTTTAACTATATTTGCGTATAATTAAACAATATATATTATGAAAACTAAAAAATTTATGACAGTACTTGCAATATTTGGTGTAATGGTTACATCAGCATTTGCAATTGAAAAAAGTGAAATAGAAAGTTTACCTTTTATGAAATTGGAAACTGAAACGACTCCAACCATTGTTGGTGTTGCTGCAGGAAACGAGAATTTTACAACCTTGGTTGCTGCCGTTAAAGCTGCAGATTTAGTTGCAACGCTTAATTCAGATGGTCCTTTTACAGTGTTCGCACCAGTTAATGCTGCATTTGATAAATTACCTGAAGGAACTGTGGCAAATTTGTTAAAACCAGAAAACAAACAGTTGTTAAGTAGTATTTTAACTTACCACGTAGTTGCTGGTAAAGTAATGGCAGCTGATGTTGTAAAAGCCATAAAAAAAGGGAACGGAAGTTTTGAAATTACGACTGTACAAGGTGGTAAACTAGTTGCTTCATTAAAAGGAGACAATGTAATTTTAACTGATGAAAAAGGAAATGTTTCTACCATTATCATCACAGATGTAGCAGCTTCAAATGGTGTTATTCACGCTATTGATAGCGTTGTTATGCCGTAACAAAATAAAGAGTAAAGTTTGGTTTGGTTAATTTTAAAAAACTCGTGAGGTATTCATTACCAAGCGAGTTTTTTTATGAACTTAATCAATTTTAAAAGCTTCAACAACAGGGAGTGCTTTATTTTGGAAATTAAACAAAGCCTGATTTTCCCAAGAAGAACCATCTTTGGCTTCAGGTCCTTTCGAAGCAACCCATTCACCACCCCAATAGCAAAAACCAATTCCTTTATTGGTTTGTTTTAAGATTGCTTTAATATTGTCAATAAAGTTTTTTTGTCCAACTTCAGTAGCGGGAAAATCAGGTAAAATTAACTGACTTTCTTCTCCAACAATGTTGTTCGTCCAGTCGTTCCAATCCAATGTAAACGGATAGGCCGTTTCGGCAATTAAAATTTCCTTATTGTATTTTTCGCTTAAGGAAGTCAAATTTTCGGCTAAATTTGAAAGACTTTTCCCATGCCAGATTGGATAATAAGAAAGACCTATAATATCATAATCCAAACTTTTAAGTTTATTGTAAAACCAGTCTGAATTATTAAAACCAGCAAAATGAATCATAATTTTAGTATTGTTTGAATTTGTTCTAACAGCTTTAATTCCTTCTGAAAGTAACTCAATAAACTGAGTTTCATTTTTACTTATTTCACCATAAGGAAACAAAAATCCGCTATTAATTTCATTTCCAATTTGAATGTATTCAGGGTCAATTTCAGTGATGATTTTTTTGGTATAAACACGTATACTATCCTTTAAAGCAGCATAAGAAATGTTTTGCCATTTTTTTGGTGGTGTTTGGTTACCAGGATCTGCCCAAGTATCAGAATAATGTACAGTAATCCAAACTTTTAATCCAAGTGCTTTTACTTTATTTGAAAATGATTTTACTTCTTCAAAACTCGAGTGAATATTTTCAGGATGGTTCCAAATTCTAATGCGGACAGTGTTGAGTCCTTTGCTTTTTAAATAAGTTAACATTTGAACGGCCTCCCCTTTTTCATTATAAAACTGAATATTTTTCGAATCTAGTTGGGGCAGATAAGACAAGTCAGCAGCACTTAAAAAAGCTGAAGGCGTTACAATTGGTGGCGTTACAATAGGAGGTGTTTCAGAATTGTCATCACTTCCATCATTCGAACAGGAAATGAACAAAGAGGCTAACAAAACAAATAGATATCTCATATTGCAAATTTAAGTTTTTAATGCATATAACCTTATTTGCAACAACCTTTTGTATATAAAAAATGCCACTCGAAAGCAGCATTTTAAAATATTTTAAACAAGTTTTTTATAATTCAAACCCTAAATTAACACCTAAATTTTTGGCAATTAATTTGGTGATTCGAGTTTTTAATTGTGGAATTTTAATTTTTTCAACTACATCATTTCCAAAGGCAAATAACAATAAAGCCTTTGCCTCTTTTTTAGGAATTCCACGAGATTGCATATAAAACAAAGCACTTTCATCTAACTGTCCAATAGTACAACCATGAGAGCATTTTACGTCATCAGCAAAAATTTCTAATTGTGGTTTTGCATTTATAGTAGCGCCATCATCAATCAAAATATTGTTGTTTTGTTGAAAAGCATTCGTTTTTTGCGCTTCTTGTTGCACAATAACTTTACCATTAAATACGCCAACAGATTTATCGGCATAAATACCTTTGTACAATTCATGACTTTCACAATTTGGAAATTTATGATTTACCAAAGTATGATTGTCTACATGTTGTTTTTCATTTAAAATAGAAATTCCATTTAAGTTAGAGGTAATATGTTCACCTTCGTGGTAAAATTCTAGGTTGTTTCTCGTAATATTTCCTCCAAAAGAAAACGTACTAACCGAAGCTACACTTTGTTGTTTTTGAGAAACAAAAGTACTGTCTATTAAAGAAGAATTATCAGTATCATTTTGAATTTTATAATAATCTACAATCGCTCTTTTATGAACAAAAATCTCCGTAACCGAATTGGTTAATGTTGTGTTTTTTGATAAATTTTGATGACGTTCAATAATTTGAACATGAGAATTTTCACCAACAATAACTAAATTTCTAGGTTGAAGAATTACTTCTTTTTCGTTACCAGTAGAAAAATTTAATATTTGAATCGGTTTTTGAACTATTGTATTTTTAGGGATATTTATAAATGCGCCTTCTTTGGTAAAAGCCGTATTTAATTCAGCCAAGCTATTGTTATTTTTAGCAATGGTATTGAAATAATTATCGACTACCATTTTGTATTTTGGGCGTGTTAAAGCTGAAGATAAAACACAAACATCACAATCTTCATGTGTTGTACTCGATAAATAAGAGCTAAAAACACCATCAATAAAAATTAAAGTATACGATTCAATATCATTAATCAAATACTCTTTAACCTTTTTAAATTCAATCGCCTTTTCGTTTGAAGGGAACAGACTAAAATCATGTTTTAATAAAGGTCTTAGGCTAGTATATTTCCATTCTTCGTCTTTTTTTGTAGGAAAACCTTCGTTTTCAAAATTTTGAATGGCGTTGAGTCGAATCGAATGTACTTTCGAATCCAAGTCTAAACCTCCTTTGTTTTCGAAAGCTAAAAATGAAGAAACTAATTTTTCTTTTAAATCCATTGTTTTTTGGTATTCAGTATCAATTTTCAGTTTTCAGTGCCATACTGTTTACTGTAACTGATTACATTTAATATGATGTGTTATTTACTTAAGCCAGTCGTATCCTTTTTCTTCTAATTCTAACGCCAGTTCTTTTCCACCCGATTTTACAATTCTCCCGTTGTGTAAAACGTGCACAAAATCTGGCACAATATAATCTAGCAAACGCTGGTAGTGTGTAATTACCAATACCGCATTGTCTTTACTTTTAAGTTTGTTCACACCGTTTGCAACTACTTTTAAAGCGTCAATATCCAAACCTGAATCAGTTTCATCTAAAATAGCCAGTTTTGGTTCTAGCATAGCCATTTGAAAAATCTCATTTCGTTTTTTCTCTCCACCTGAAAAACCTTCATTTAAAGATCGGGATAGAAACTTTCTGTCAATTTCTAATAAATCGGCTTTTTCACGAATTAGTTTCAGCATTTCTTTAGCTGGTAACTCTTTTAATCCTTGTCCTTTTCTAGTTTCATTAATAGCAGTTTTTATAAAATTTGTAACTGTTACTCCAGGAATTTCAACTGGATATTGAAAAGATAAGAAAACACCTTTATGCGCTCTTTCTTCAGGAGCAAAATCGGCTAAATCTTCACCATTTAAAATAACAGAACCTTCGGTAACTTCATACTCTTCTTTTCCAGCAATAACTGCTGAAAGTGTGCTTTTCCCAGAACCATTAGGCCCCATAATTGCGTGTACTTCGCCAGCTTTTATTTCAAGATTGATTCCTTTTAAAATCTCTTTATCATTTATATTGGCGTGTAAATTTTTTATACTTAGCATTTTATAGTTGTATTAATTCTATATTGTTAAAATCTTTAATTTTATCAGCATTTAAATGCCGTTCTCCGGTATAATTCATACCTAAATAAGCTGCTGATTTTTGAAATGGGATGTAAAAACTTGCATCAATACTATCACTATGTGAATTTGAAATGACAAACATGTTTTTACCCTTTAATTTTCTTCCTGTTTCTTTTTCTACTCTAATTAAATCTGAAAATCTATCAAAAAAAACTTTCATGATGCCACTCATATTGTACCAATATACTGGAGTTGCAAAAATTAGCGTGTCATATTTTTCAATAATAGATTTTATGAGAGGTAAAAAATCATCATTCAAATTTTTACTTTCATAATCGTAATATGAAATGGTATAATTATTTAAATCAATTACATCTATATTGTGTTTTTCTGAAATAGCAGCAATTGAATTTGCAGTATTTCCTTTGCTTCTAGAGGAGCCTAGTATTATTACTTTTTTATTTTCCATTTTATCCAACACTTCCTTCTAAACTAATTTCAAGTAATTTTTGAGCTTCAACAGCAAATTCCATAGGTAGTTTATTCAATACTTCTTTGCTAAAACCATTTACAATTAAGGCAATGGCTTTTTCGGTATTGATACCGCGTTGGTTGCAATAAAATAACTGGTCTTCTCCAATTTTACTGGTGGTAGCTTCGTGCTCAATTTTAGCTGTTTTATTTTTTACTTCAATATAAGGGAATGTGTGAGCGCCACATTTATTACCCATTAATAAGGAATCACATTGTGAAAAATTTCTTGCATTCTCGGCTCTTGTTCCAATTTGGACCAAACCTCTATAGGAGTTTTGTGAGTGACCTGCTGAAATTCCTTTTGAAATAATGGTACTTCGGGTGTTTTTGCCCAAATGAATCATTTTGGTACCGGTATCGGCTTGTTGGTAATTGTTAGTTACAGCAATTGAATAAAATTCGCCAACCGAATTATCGCCTTTTAGCACACAACTTGGATATTTCCAGGTTACAGCACTACCAGTTTCAACCTGTGTCCAAGAAATTTTTGCGTTTTTTTCACATAAACCACGTTTGGTTACAAAATTGTAAACCCCACCTTTTCCTTCTTTATCTCCTGGAAACCAGTTCTGTACAGTTGAATATTTTATTTCTGCATCATCCAAAGCAATCAATTCTACCACTGCAGCGTGTAACTGATTTTCATCACGAGCAGGAGCCGTACAACCTTCTAAATAACTTACAAAACTACCTTCGTCGGCAATTACCAAAGTGCGTTCAAATTGACCAGTTCCTCCTTCATTAATTCTAAAGTAGGTCGATAATTCCATAGGGCAGGTAACGCCTTTTGGGATGTAACAGAAAGAACCATCTGAAAATACAGCTGAATTTAATGCTGCGTAAAAATTATCGGTTGTTGGAACAATGGTACCCAAATATTTTTTAACCAACTCAGGATGTTCCTGAATGGCTTCTGAAATAGGCATAAAAATAATACCTTTTTCATTTAAGGTTTTTTTGAAAGTTGTTGCTACTGAAACAGAATCAATTACAATATCAACAGCAACGTTGGATAAACGTTTTTGTTCATCAATAGAAATTCCTAGTTTCGCAAAAGTTTTCAATAATTCTGGATCAACTTCATCTAAGCTATCCAGTTTTTTCTTTTGAATAGGTGCAGAATAATAGCTAATGTCCTGAAATTTTGGTTTTTCGTAACGAACATTTGCCCATTCAGGCTCTTTCATTTCCTTCCAAATTTTGAAAGCTTCCAAGCGCCATAAAGTCATCCATTCAGGTTCGTTTTTCTTTTTAGAAATTGCAATTACAACTTCTTCATTTAAACCCACAGGAAATTTATCTGCCTCTATATCAGTGTAAAAACCGTATTCGTACTCTTTGGTTTCTAATTCTTTTTTTAAATCGTCTTCGGTAAACTTGTTCATAAGTTTTAAAGTTGAAAAGTTTAAAGTTATAAAGTTGATTTTAAATATTTTATAAAACCACTTAGTAACTTTGAAATTTCATTTATTCGTATTGTTATGTTTTTAAATTCTTCATTAGAAATTTTTTAAATCAAAAGCTAAATACAGTTGAGACCTAAATTCTCCTGCCGAAGCCTTTGCTATATATAAGAATCTAATAAATTCTTTTGTTGTTTCCCTTTCAAACCCTTCTGCAATATTTGAAGTAATTGAAATGCTTGCTCTTCTCATTTGGTCTCTTAAACCATAATCTGAATTAAATAGTTGATTAGAATTTGTTACAGTATAAATAACGTTATTCAATTCTCTAGCTTTTTGCCAGGCAATAATGTCTTCAAAAGAATTTAATTTAGCCATTTTAAACTTTCAACTTTTAACATTACAACTATTAAACTATAGTGAAAAACTTTCTCCACAACCACAAGTGCGTTGTGCGTTAGGATTGTTAAAAACAAATCCGGTTCCGTTTAGGCCGCCAGAATACTCCAACACTGTTCCAACCAAGTACAAAAAGCTTTTTTTATCTACAATAATTTTCACCCCATTGTCTTCAAAAACCTTATCGCCTTCTTGATTTTCTTTGTCGAATTTTAATTCATAAGAAAGTCCTGAGCAACCGCCACTTTTAACGCCAACTCTAACAAAATCAACTTCGTGATTAAAGCCGTCATCTTGCATCAATTCAACTACTTTCTTTTTCGCTATGTCTGATACTTTTATCATATTGCTTAAATAGATTAATTCTAAATAAGTGCAAATATAGGGACAAAAAATGATTTATAACACTATTTAATATGAATAAAACTGATACTGCAATTGATGTTACCTATAATCAAGTATCTTTGCAAAATGACAACAAATAAAAACCAATCTAGCACAAGTATATCTGAATTAGGTGAATTCGGGTTGATAAATCATTTGACTAAAAACTTTAAAATTCAGCACAAATCCACAATAAAAGGGGTAGGAGATGATGCTGCTGTATTAGAAATTAAAGATAAGCAAATGATTGTAACTACCGATTTTTTGGTTGAAGGTGTGCATTTTGATTTAAGCTATATGCCTTTAAAACACTTGGGTTACAAAGCGGTAATTGCTAATTTGTCTGATATTTACGCTATGAATGGAACGGCCTCCCAAATTACCGTTTCCATAGCAGTTTCAAATCGTTTTACATTAGAAGCTATCGAAGAATTGTATGCTGGAATTCAGCTGGCTTGTAACGCTTATAAAATTGATTTGGTGGGAGGCGATACTACTTCTTCAACAACAGGATTGTTGATTAGTATTACCGCAATTGGTTCAGCTAAAAAAGAAGCTATTGTATATAGAAATACAGCAAAACCAAACGATTTATTAGTGGTTAGTGGCGATTTAGGTGCAGCTTATTTAGGTTTACAAGTGTTAGAACGCGAGAAACGTGTTTTTGAAGTAAATCCAAATTCACAGCCAGATTTAACAGATTACAGCTATTTAATTGAAAGACAATTAAAACCTGAAGCGAGAAAAGATATTATCCAAATACTGAAGGATTTAAAAGTAAAACCTACTTCAATGATTGATATTTCAGATGGACTTTCTTCTGAAATTTTACACCTATGCACACAATCTAAGGTTGGATGCGATCTTTATGAAGATAAAATTCCGTTAGATCCTCAGGTAATTTCAACCTGTGAAGAATTCGATTTAAACAGTACAACTATTGCTTTAAGTGGAGGTGAAGATTACGAATTGTTATTTACTATTTCACAAGAAGATTTTTCAAAAATAAAAGGAAATCCACATTTAACGGTTATTGGCCATATAACCAAAGAAAGTAATGGTGCAAATTTAGTTACCAGAGCAAATCAACAGGTTATGTTAACCGCACAAGGTTGGAATGCAATGAGAAATTAATTTATTCGTCCTTTTTTTCTAAAGGTTTTGTATTTCCAGAATAGTTCATGGTACTTCTGTTATTACTATTAATAGTAATGGAAGTACTACCTCCAGGAAAAACTCTGGCAGAAACATCGTAATTGTCGTTTTCACCTTTTATTTTAAACTTTATAGAGACCTCTTGTTTTTTATCGTTAAAAGTAACTGTGTAATCCTCTAATTCGTTCTTAAATTCAATTCCACCGCCACCTGATGAATAAGCTGCCCCAGAATATCCAGTTCCAAAAAATGGGAAAAAGCCATCTGCAGTAGCATTGTCAATTTTCATATAGGTAGCGTTAGACATCAAATTAATTCGTTTTCCTCTGCTTGATGTAGCCCATTCCCCTGTAAATATATATTGCTTGGAATTTATCAATTCTTGTGTGTTTAGATATTCTTGTTGTTTTTTTGCTGCTTTCAATTCCTTTTTAGATTGCCCAAAAGTTGGATGTGCAATAAAAGAGACAAGTAGTATCAGGATGCCTATTTTTTTCATGTGTAGAAATTTTTAGTGAGTTAAAAATAAACAAAAAAGGGCCAATTAAAGTAGCCTTTTAAAAAGTTAGCATTTTTTTATGAAATTTTGAAAAGCTAAAATCAACTCATTTTTATTTTCAATATGACTCATATGTCCGTCGGGAAATTCAACAACTTGAACATTCGTGTTTTTAGTTTGTTCAATTAATGTTGCGTATTCTAATGCGGGGTCTTGTTTTCCAATAATCATTTGGATTGGAAAAGCAGCTTTTTTATAAATTAAAGTTTGGTCATTTCTAATTTTCATCCCTTCCAAGGCTGCGATAATTCCTTGCGGTGAAATTTTCAATGCCTCATTTGTAATTTCTTTTATATCTGAAGTATAAATTGTTCTGTTTTCTTCTGAAAAAAGCATTGGAATTGCAATTCTCACAAATGTTTTATGGTTTTGCTTTACAGCAACAATGGCTCGGTCTCTGTTTAATTTTTTTTCTTCAGAATCGGGTAAAGCGGTTGAATTCATCAAACACAAGCCTTTTACCTTTTTTGAATACAAATTAGCAAAAGCTAGGGCAACATAACCACCCATACTGTGACCAATTAAAACATATTTTCGCAGCCCTAAATGGTCTAAAACAGCTTTTGTCATTTCGGCTTGGTCTCCCATTGTGTGGATATAACCGTGATTTTCAGAAGCTCCATGACCTAGTAAATCAATGCAAATGATGCGGTTTTTTTTTGAAAGTATTTCAGAAATTGCATTCCACATGGAGCTGTTTTCCAAAAAACCATGCAACAATACAATTGCAGTTCCCGAACCTTGAGAAGAGAAATGAATTTTTGTATTTTTATGTAAAATGAACATTAGTTTTTTAAACTTTTAACGGCTGAAAATGCTTTGTCTACCACATCATCTTCAACTAAAATAGTAAACTCGTTAGTGGTTGAAACCACTTCATATAATGAAATTCCTTCCCAAGCCAAACGTTTAAAAAACTGATAATACAAACCAGCAATTTTTGTATTTTCTTTGGGTAAACCAATTGTAATGGCTGATAAATGATCTTGAACGGCAGTACAATCTTCTTTTTTATAATAAGCGTCAATTTTATCTTTTAAAGCAGTTGTAATAAGTACATTGCTCTCGTGAACACCACGTGTAAAAGTGTAAAAAATATGCGGATCGTCTTTGATAATTTCCAGCGTTTTTAAATGTGCTTGAATTAAACTTGGAGAATTTTTAAAAGTATAATCTGATAAGTCTGAACGCACGGTAATATCACCTAAATTCCGTAAAACATTGTCTAACCTAACTTTATTTGCCATTTCTTTTGGCGGACTGTAACGTCGCAATGCCATCATTATGGCTCCCGCTTTTACGGGTTTACGCAGCATTTTTGAAATAGGTTCCAGCAATTCTTCTGATAAAGCGCTGTAATTTAAAATATTACGAGTTAAAGCGTCTTCTAAAAAAGGTTGAGAAACTAAAATTTCTTCAACACAAGTTGCGATGGTTCTCATTTGTTAAATAGTTAACAGTTTGTGCAAAATTAGTGTATATTTTTTAAATATTCACAATAAGTTGATAATCCTATTAAATTTGTACTTCAAAAAGAGAAAAATGAAAGTTTTAAAGTTTGGCGGAACCTCAGTTGGTTCAATAAAAAATATTAAAAGTGTAAAAGAAATTATCAATGATGGTAATAAAAAAATTGTAGTCCTTTCAGCAATGTCGGGGACTACAAATGCTTTGGTTGAAATTTCTGATCAAATAAAAAAAGGCGCTGTTGAGGGTGCTTTAAAAAGTATTGCCGTTTTAAGCGAAAAATATATTATTGTAATTGATGATTTATTTGAAAATTCAATATTAAAACAAGAGGTAAGCAACTATATAGATTCGGTTTTTGATTATTTAAGAAGTTTAACTTCAGAAAAGTATTCTGAACTGTTGTACAATAAACTTGTATCACAAGGAGAATTGATGTCAACTTTTATGTTCACTAAGTATTTAATTCAGGAAGGTATCAACGCTCGTTTATTACCTGCTTTGGATTTTATGAGAATTGACAAAGCCAATGAACCAGATGATTTTTATATCAAACAAAATTTGCAACGTATTATTGGAGAAGCGCTGCCAGCCGAAATATATATTACTCAAGGATTTATTTGTTTAGATGCATATGGCAATGTAGCAAATTTGCAACGTGGGGGAAGTGATTATACAGCAACCATTATTGGTGCTGTTGTGGAAGCTGATGAGGTTCAGATTTGGACAGACATTGATGGAATGCACAACAATGACCCGAGATTTGTTAAAAACACCCATGCCATTTCAAACTTATCTTTTGATGAAGCTGCTGAGTTGGCCTATTTCGGCGCAAAAATATTACACCCTCAAACGGTTATGCCAGCACGCGAGGCTAACATTCCGGTGCGTTTAAAAAACACAGAGGATCCAGCATCTGATGGAACATTAATATCTAAACAATGGGAAGGTGAAGGTATAAAAGCAATTGCTGCAAAAGACAATATTACAGCCATTAAAATTAAATCGGCTCGAATGTTATTGGCACATGGATTCTTAAAAAAAGTATTTGAAATTTTTGAAAAATACGAAACATCAATCGATATGATTACCACTTCAGAAATTGCTGTTTCTTTAACAATTGATAACGATAAAAATTTAGATGCAATTGTTGAGGAGTTGGAAAAATTCTCTTTGGTTGAGGTTGACAATCAACAAAGTATTATTTGTTTGGTGGGGCATTCAGTAGTGAAACACCATGAAACTCACCGTTTATTTAAGGTGTTACAAGATATTTCAGTGCGTATGATTTCTTATGGAGGAAGCAATAATAATATTTCATTATTGGTAAGTACTAAAGATAAAATTGCAACATTACAACATTTAAATAAATATGTATTTGAGTTTGTGAATGCTTAAATTATAGTGAATAAATTTTTTGGTTTATTGAAAAGCTCACTAAATAATTAGAGAGCTTATTTATTAAAACTTGTTTTCGAGTTCTTTAATAAAATAGGAGGGATGAATTTCAGTTTTTTTAAAAAATGCTTTTGAAAAAGATTCTGTATTGTTAAACCCAACTTCAAATGCAATTGCTTTTATAGAATATTTTCTAAAAGTAGTATCGTTTTTTAATTTTTCAAGACAGTACTCTATTCTTAAGTCGGAAATATAAGTGCTAAAATTCTTTTCTTTATATGTATTTATAATTTTAGATAAATAATTTGAATTTGTATTGTATAGCTTTGATAAGCTATTTAAAGTAATTTTGTTATCTATGAAAGTATTGTTGTTTTCGAACTCTTCTAATGCTATTAATACAGATTTTACAATCTCTTTAGAAATTACAATGAGTTCCTTTTCAGGGGTTTTTAAATTATCATTTTTAGGGATTGTTTTTTTACTTTTATTTAAAAGCACTTTATTAAAGCGCGCATTTAAAATATGTTGTTTCCTATAATACCTTATAAAAAACAAGATAACTGAAAGTGCGAAAAAAAATAATCCTAAAATAATGAATGAGAAGTTTTGTTTTTCAGTTTTTAAATCAGTAATAATTTTTTCTTTTTCTGAAATAAGTATTGGTGTATCGTATTTTTTAACAAGCGTTTTATTTAAATTTTTATAGTTGTAGTCAATAATGCTGTCAACATACAAAAGCCGATCTATATAAATTAATTGGTTTTCTATGTCATTGTTCTTTTTGTAATAGTCAACAAAATATTCTTGTATATCTCTAACTTCAGGTACGACATCATTCGTTAAATTATAAATAGAATCGGCTTTTTTAAAATGATAAAATGCTTCACCTTCTTTTTTTTGTTTGTGGTGAATTAGCCCTCTATAATAATGGTTGTTTAAAATATCATTTTCTGAATATTCAAATGAGAAAGCCTTTTCAAGGCTATCAAGAGCCATTTCAAAATTATTTTGGTAATAAGCAACGATACCAGCTTGAGAGACAAAACCGTAATATTTTATTGAATCTTTTAATTCTAAAGATTTGTAAATTCCTTTTTTAACATAAATTGAGGCAGAATCCAATTTTTTAGTTAAAATATAGGAGTTTGATAAGCTAAAATAAACATTAGTTAGCAGTCTATTTTTATCTTGAAAATTAATTTTATCTTGTTTTATTAATTTTAATTGAGATTTAAAAATATATAATCCACCCTCATAATTACCCCACAAATTTTTTAATTGACCAATTACATTATTTAAATAAAACTGTTGTTCAAAATCATTATTTTTAGTTGCATAATCATTAGCTATTAGATAATTTTTCAATGCCGGTTGGTAATTCCCTAAATACTGAAGACCAATACCTTTAAGCATATACCCATAGCCTGGGTATTTAAAATGATTACTATTTTTTGTAATACTAATAATACTATCAGAATAATTTAGGGCAAATTCAATAGGTGTAATTGACGCCATCTGAGAATAACCATTTGCTATTTTTATGGTATCATTTTCATTTTTAGCTTTGTGTAAGTATGCTTTAGCATAAATTTTTTCTTTTAATGTGTCGTTGTAACTATCATTTAATCCTTTAAATAGTTCTTTATAAGTTTTTGTTTTTAAAGAATCTGGGATATGAAATAGTTGTGAGTTTTGAGAATTCACCCATTGAATACTCGTAAAAAATACGAGTAAAATTATCTTTTTGTTAAGAGCAAGTGGCAAAGTAGCTAATAAGGTTTTATTTGTTAATTTTTTCTTTTTCATTAAAATTTTAATACTCTTTTGCAATTATTAAAAGTGCAAATTTACTTTTTAATATAAATTTGGTCTAAATTTATGAATGTAGAGTGGTTAAGTTTTATAAATAGAGATAAGCGATCTACATTTGATCCAAGAGTCAAAAATAATGTTTTTAAGGGGTTAATTAAACTAAAAATTTAAAATTATTTGTGAGGAAAATTGCTAAAAAAAACTCGAAATATTTATTTCGAGTTTTTTTATTTAAGTAGACTAATGCTATTTAAGAATTCATTAAACCTTCAATTTCTTCAACTTCAATAGGAATATCTCTCATTAAATTAAATGGAAGACCTGACTGATTTATAACTACGTCATCTTCAATTCTAATTCCCATATTTTCTTCAGGAATATAGATTCCAGGTTCAACAGTAAAGACCATTCCAGCTTTCATAGGCAATTTAAGTTGTCCATAATCATGGGTGTCTAATCCCATATGATGAGAAGTACCGTGCATAAAGTATTTTTTATAAGCTGGCCAGTTTGGATCTTCATTTTGAACATCAACTTTAGCTAATAAACCCAAGCCTAACAGCTCAGAAGACATGATTTTCCCAACTTCTTTTTGATATTCAGCCCAAAGAGTTCCGGGAACAAGCATTTTTGTAGCTTCATTCTTTACCCTTAAAACGGCATTGTAAACGGCCTTTTGTCGATCTGTAAAACGACCATTTACTGGAATTGTACGTGTCATATCACTTGAGTAGTTTGCGTATTCAGCACCAACATCCAACAACAGCATATCACCATCTTTACATTCTTTATTGTTTTCAATATAATGTAAAACACAGGCACTGTAACCTGAGCCAATAATAGGGGTGTAGGCAAAACCTCTTGAACGATTTCTTAAAAATTCATGCATAAATTCGGCTTCAATTTCAAACTCCATAATTCCGGGTTTTACAAAAGGTAAAATTCTGCGAAATCCTTTGTTTGTAATATCACAGGCAGTTTGCATCAATTCAATTTCCTCAGTCTCTTTTACACCGCGAATATTTTGTAATATTTGATTGCTTTTTTCCCATTTATGCGCAGGAAAATCAGCTTTACATTTTTTAATGAATCGGTCTTCACGTGTTTCAATTTCAACCGACTGACGGTAATGCTCGTTGGTGTTAAAATAAATAGTTTCGGCTTCAGTCATTACATCAAAAAATATTTTTTCAAATTCTGACAGCCAATAAATAGTTTTAATTCCAGAAACCTTGGCAGCTTCTTCTTTGGAATATTTTGCACCATACCAAATAGCAATTAGATCACTAGTTTCAGTTAAAAATAAAATTTCTCGATGATTTGGATTAATGGCATCTGGAAAAAGCAATAAAATACTTTCTTCTTGATCGGCACCACTTAAATATAACAAATCACTGCTTTGTTCAAAAGGAAGCGTGCTATCTGCTCCAGTTGTAAAGGTGTCATTCGAATTAAAAACAGCAATGGATTTTGGTTTCATTTGTGCCGTAAATTTTGCTCTGTTTTTAATGTAAAGTTGATTATTAATAGGATGGTATTTCATCTGAAAAGTTTTAAGTAATAAAATTATGAAGAAACAAAGCGCTTAAAAAAGTAGACTTTAAGCAGTGGATTTTATTCCTAATGATTTTATTGGATTATTTAATAACAAAGTTATAAATTTGTTGGAAACCAACCATTTTAAATCTAATATTATTTATGCGAAAGTTAATAGTATCTCTGCTTTTAATTAGTTATTCCACATTGCTTTTTTCACAAAACAAACCAGCTTACAAATTATACAATGCTGAAGGAAAAACAGTTTCTTACAAGCAAATGATAAAAAAAATGAGTGCATCTGACATTGTTTTGTTTGGGGAGCACCATAACAATCCAATTGTACACTGGTTGCAATACGAAGCCACTATAGATTTAAGTAAGCAAAGAAATTTAACGCTTGGGGCTGAAATGTTTGAAGCTGATAATCAAAAGCAATTAAACGAGTACTTAGCAGGCGAAATAGACCAAAAAGCATTTGATACCGTTGCGCGATTGTGGAAAAATTACCCAACCGATTATAAACCTTTGGTGGATTTCGCAAAAGAAAATAAGCTGAAATTTATTGCTACCAATGTGCCACGAAGTTATGCGAGTATGGTTTATAAAGGTGGTTTTGAAGCTTTGGACACACTTTCTGTTGAAGAAAAATCTTGGATTGCTCCTTTACCAATAAAATACGATGCTACTTTACCGGGCTATGTT
>Ga0316188_10000452_pt1 | contig 17671 bp, 14 predicted proteins | sample Phiworburrow1_MG_FD_204933 | JGI IMG/M metagenome (GOLD analysis project Ga0316188, IMG submission 204933) | Coastal sediment microbial communities from Maine, United States - Phippsburg worm burrow 1 | ecosystem: Environmental > Aquatic > Marine > Coastal > Sediment | place: USA: Maine...
CGACCGTCAGCTCCTGGCCGGTGACCCAGGGCTCGGCAATGACGATCGGGTCGAGCGCCGACGCGCTGCGCCAGGCCGTCGCCAGGTCCTCGAGTCGCTCCACCTTGGACATGCCCACGCTGGAGCCTTGCGTCGCCGGCTTGATCGCCAGCGGCAGGCCAAGCTCCTCGGCGGCACGGCGGCAGTCGTCGGCCCCGCTGAGCACCATGAAAGGCGGCGTCGCCAGGCCGCTGGCCAGCGCCAGTTGCTTGGTGCGCAGCTTGTCCATACCGATGGCCGAGCCGAGCACGCCGCTGCCCGTGTAGGGCATGCCGAGCCACTCGAGCGCGCCCTGCAGCGTGCCATCCTCGCCGCCCGGCCCGTGCAACGCGATCCAGGCGCGGTCGAAACTTTCGCTGAGCAGCGCGGCGAGCGGCTGCTGGGCCGGATCGAAGGCGTGCGCGTCGACACCTCGCCGCTGCAGCCCGGCGAGGACCGCCTTGCCGGACATCAACGACACCTCGCGCTCGCTGGAGCGCCCGCCGAGAAGCACGGCGACCTTGCCGAAGGCCTGCGCGTCCTCGATCCGGCGGAACTCCACGCCTGTCGGCCTCAGTGAACTCATGCCGTCTCCCCCAGAATCCTGACTTCCGTCTGCAGGCGCACGCCGTGGACGCGCTCGACCGCTTCCTGCACGTGCTGGATCAGCGCCTCGATGTCGGCGGCGCGCGCGTGGCCGCGGTTGATGATGAAATTGGCGTGCTTGGTCGAGACCATCGCGTCGCCGACGCTGTAACCCTTCAGGCCCGTCGTCTCGATGAGTCGCGCCGCGTGGTCCCCGGGTGGGTTGGTGAACACGGAACCGCAGCTCCATTCGCCGATCGGCTGGCTCGCCAGGCGGCGCTCCAGCAGCCTGCGGATCGAGTCCGTGGTCGCCGTCGCGTCCGGCTCGAACTTCAGCGTGGCGGCCACGAACCACTCGCCGCTCGCCGGCGGCACGACGCTGCGATAGCCAACCCGGTATTCGGAAGGCGAGCGACGGCGAATCACGCCAGCGCGATCGATCGTCTCCACCTGTTCGATACGCGCCCAGGTTTCCTGTCCCCAGGCGCCGGCGTTCATCGCCAGCGCGCCGCCCAGCGTGCCGGGAATCCCGGCGAAGAACTCGGCCGGACCGAGCTTCCACTTGACGGCCTGGCGGCCCAGGCGCGCGCAGGGCACGCCGGCCTCGGCCCTGATGCGGGTCTCGTCGATGCGCTCGAGCCGGTTGAGCGAACCATGCGGGCAGATCACCACGCCGCGGATTCCGGCATCGCGGACCAGTGCGTTGCTGCCGAGCCCGACCCAGGTCACCGGCTGCTCCGCCGGCAAGGCAGCCAGGAAGACGGCCAGGTCGGCCAGGTCGCGCGGCACGAACCACAGGTCCACCGGACCACCGACATGCCAGGAGGTATGTCGCGACATCAGTTCCCCGCGCTTGACGCGAGGCTCGAATTCGGGCGGCACGGTGATCGCCGTCATGCCGCACCCCCGGCCCGCAACCGGGCGGGCAGGTCGTGGGCGACCGCGCTGATGTTGCCCGCGCCCATGGTAATGACCAGGTCGCCCTCCTCGATGAGATCCGCCAGCGGCTCGGCGAGGTTCAGCACGTTCTCGACGAACACCGGCTCGACGCGGCCGCGGGAGCGCACGGCGCGACAGACCGCGCGTCCGTCGGCGTTCGCTATCGGCTGCTCGCCTGCCGCATAGACCTCGGTGACCAGCAGCACGTCGGCCTCGGACAGGACCTGTCCGAAGTCGTCAATCAGGTCCTCGGTGCGCGTGTAGCGGTGCGGCTGGAAGGCCAGCACCACGCGGCGGCCCGGCCAGCCCTGGCGAATGGCCTCGAGGGTGGCGGCGATTTCGGTCGGGTGGTGGCCGTAGTCGTCGACGATGTCGATGCGGCCGCGTGCCGTGGTCACCTCGCCGACCCACTCGAGGCGGCGACCGATGCCCTCGAAGCCGGCCAGCGCTGTTTGGATCGCCTCGTCGGCGACGCCCAGATCGGTCGCGACCGCGATGGCCGCGAGTGCGTTCAGCACGTTGTGCGCGCCGGGAAGGTTGAGTTCGACCGGCAGTGGCGCCCTGCCCTCGCGCAACACGTCGAAGCGCGAGCGGAAGCCCGAGCGCTGCACCTGCACGGCCCGCAGGTCCGCATGCTCCGACAAGCCGTAGGTGACGATGGGGCGCGGCACCTGCGGGATGATTTCGCGAACCTCGGCGTCGTCGGCGCAAAGCACCGCGAGGCCCCAGAAAGGCAGGTTATGCAGGAATTCCACGAACGCCTGCTTGAGACGGTTGAAGTCGCCGTCGTAGGTCACGAGATGGTCACGGTCGATGTTGGTCACGACCGCAATGACCGGCTGCAGGTGCAGGAACGATGCGTCGCTCTCGTCCGCCTCGGCGACCAGGTAACGGCTGGCGCCAAGGCGCGCATTGGTGCCGGCACTCTTCAGCTGCCCGCCGATCACGAAAGTCGGGTCCATGCCGCCCGCCGCGAGCAGGCTGGCGACCAGGCTGGTGGTCGTCGTCTTGCCGTGGGTGCCGGCTACCGCGATGCCCTGACGGAAGCGCATCAGCTCCGCCAGCATCTCGGCGCGCTGGACCACCGGCAGGCGCGCCTCGCGGGCGGCCAGTAGTTCGGGGTTGTCGGCCGGGACTGCGGTCGAGACCACGACGACGTCCGCTCCGGCGACGTGCGCCGCATCGTGGCCGATGTGTACCGTCGCGCCGAGGGAAACCAGCTGGCGGGTGACCGCATTGGGCTTGAGGTCCGATCCCTGCACCGCATAGCCGAGGTTGAGCAGCACCTCGGCAATGCCGCCCATGCCCGCGCCGCCGATGCCGACAAAGTGGATGCGGTGGATGCGACGCATGCGATCGGTCATGGCCTGCCCTCCGCGGCGACGACGCACAGGCCGGCCAGTCGCTCGGCCGCATCGGTGACGGCGAGGCCGCGCGCGGCCGAGGCCATCCCGAGCGCCACCCCACGCCCGCCCTCCAGGACCCCGAGGAGCTCCCGTGCAAGGCGCTCGGGCGTCAGCTCGGCCTCGCGGATCATCCTTGCGCCGCCGGCAGCGACCAGGAACCCGGCATTCTTCGTCTGGTGGTCGTCCATCGCGATGGCCAGCGGCACCAGCAGTGCACCGAGCCCCGCCGCCGCGAGTTCCGATACCGTCGAGCCGGCACGCGTGATCGCCAGGTCTGCCTGGCCATAGGCGGCGGCCATGTCGTCGATGAAGGCCCGCACGTCGGCCTCGAGGCCGAGCTGGCGATACAGGGCCACCGTCTCTTCGAGTTGCGCGGCTCCGGCCTGGTGCAGCACCAGCGGCCGCGCGGAGACGGGCAGCAGGCAGATGGCACGCGGCACGATACGGTTGAGTACGGCGGCGCCCTGGCTGCCCCCGAACACCAGCAGTCGTAGCGGTCCGCTGCGACCGGCGAAGCGCTTCTCGGGGGCCGGCAGGTCTGCGATCTCGCGACGTACCGGATTGCCGGTGGTGACCACACCCCGGCGCCCCGGAAAGCTGCCGGGGAAAGCCTCGGCAACGGTGCCCGCGAGCCGTGCCAGAGTCCGGTTCGTCAGGCCCGCAGCGGCGTTCTGCTCGTGGATGACCAGAGGTGTACGCGTCAGCCAGGCCGCCAGGCCGCCGGGGCCCGAGGCGAAGCCGCCGCCACCGTATACGACAGCCGGGCGCACGCGTTTCATGACGGCCAGCGCCTGGGCGACCGCCCGCAACAGTTTTACCGGGGCCGCGAGCCAACCGGCGAGGCCCCGCCCGCGCAGGCCCTCGATGTCGATCCACTCGATGGGGATGCCTTCGGCCGGCACCAGGCGGGCCTCGATGCGGCGCCGTGTGCCGAGCCAGACGACATCGTGCCCACCGGCGCGGAGCACGCGCGCCACCGCCAGCGCCGGGAACACGTGCCCGCCGGTACCGCCCGCCATGATCAGTACGGGACCGTTCATGCGCGGTCCCTCTCGTTGCCGACGCGGCCGGAAGCCAGCACTTCGTGGTTGATCCGCAAGATCACGCCGATCCAGGCCAGCGTCACCAGCATGCTGGAACGGCCGTAGGACAGCAGCGGCAGCGTCAGGCCCTTGGTGGGCAGCAGGCCCATGTTCACGCCGATGTTGATGAAGGCCTGCAGGCCGAGCCACACGCCGAAGGCGGCCGCCATGCAGGCGTGAAATGGCATGCCCGCGTCCGACGCGAGCCGCGACAGCCGCAGGCAGCGCAGCACCAGCACGATGAACAGCAGCAGCACGCCGACGACGCCGATGAGTCCCAGTTCCTCGGCGAGCACCGCGAAGACGAAGTCGGTATGCGCCTCGGGCAGGTAGGACAACTTCTGGATGCTCGACCCGAGGCCGACGCCGAGCCATTCGCCGCGACCGATCGCGATCAGCGACTGGGTCAGCTGGAAGCCGCTGTCGTAGGGATCCGCCCAGGGATCCATGAAGGCCGTCAGGCGACGAATGCGGTAGTTTGAGGTCAGCGCCAGCGCCGCAATGCCGAAGGCGCCGATTGCCGCCACGCCCAGGAAGTCGCGCCAGCGGGCGCCCGCCAGGAACAGCACGATCGCGCCGGTCGCCAGCAGCACGACCGCTGCCCCGAAGTCCGGTTCCAGCAGCAGCAAGGCAGCGGCGACCCCGAGGACGGCCAGCGGCTTGAAGAAACCCTGCCATGAGCTCGCCAGCGTTTCCTGGTAGCGCACGGCATAGGCGCTGACGTAGGCCAGCAGCGCGACGCGTGCGGCTTCCGAGGGCTGGAAGTTCATGGGACCCAGCCGGATCCAGCGGCGGCTGCCGTTGACTTCGTGGCCGATTCCCGGGATCAGCACCAGCACGATCAGGATGAATCCCGCGGCGAGCATCAGCGGCGCGGCGCGCTCCCAGAAGGACACCGGCACGGCCAGCATCGCGACCGCCGCGATCAGCCCGATGAACGCCGACAGCAACTGCCGGTCGAGATACAGGAACGGATCACCGGCCTGCCGGTCGGCGATGGTCACCGACGAGGAGGTGACCATGATCAGGCCCAGCAGCAACAGGCCGAGGGTCGCCGCGACGATCACCGGGTCGATCGCCAGCCGCGGCTGGCGGCCGGCGGAGCGCGAATAGGCGAGTGAGGCGGCGGCGCTCATGCCATCAGTCCCCGGGCGGCCGCGGCGAACACTTCGCCGCGGTGCGCGTAGTCGCGGAACATGTCGAAGCTGGCGCAGGCCGGCGAGAGCATGACGGTGTCGCCCGGTTGCGCAGCACGCCTCGCGGTCGCTACGGCCTCTTCCATGGACGCCGCGAACTCGACGTCACAGGCGCCTTCCAGCGCCTTGCCGATCTGGCTGGCATCGCGGCCGATCAGTACGGCGCGCCGGACCTTGCCGCGAAACGCCCCGGCGAGCGGCGCGAAGTCCTGGCCCTTGCCTTCGCCACCGGCAATGATCACCAGCGGGCCCGCAAGGCCTTCGACCGCGGCCATGGCGGCGCCGACGTTGGTTGCCTTGGAATCGTCTATCCAGCGGACGCCGGCGGCATCTGCGACCCACTGCGTGCGATGCGGCAGGCCGGGAAAATGTTCGAAGGCGCTGATGGTTGCGCTGCGCGGCAGGCCGCAGGCGTCGGCCAATGCGAGCGCAGCCAGCGCGTTGGCGGCATTGTGGCGGCCGCTCAGGCGCAGCTCGGCCAGCGGCAGCACGGGTTCACCGCCGGCGACCAGCCAGGCGGCACCGGACAGGTCCTGCAGCGAGTAGTCGGCCACGGCGCGGGTCAGGCTGAAGCTGACGGTCCGCTGTCCGGGCCTCGGCATGCGGCACACCAGCTCATCGTCGAGATTGACGACCGCGGTAGCGCAGTGGTCGTAGATCCTCGCCTTCGCGGCGCCGTAGTCGGACATGCCGTTGTAGCGATCGAAGTGGTCGACCGTGACGTTCAACACGACCGCCGCTTCGAGCGCGAGGGAATGGGTCGTTTCCAGCTGGAAGCTCGACAGTTCGAGCACGTAGAGCTCGGCAGGCTCGCCGGACAGCAGATCGAGCGCCGGTCGGCCGATGTTGCCGCCGACCCTGACGCCGACGCGTGCTGCCTCGGCGATCTCGCCGACCAGCGTGGTGACGGTGCTCTTGCCGTTGGTGCCGGTGATCCCGACGGTCCGGCCGCCCGCCTCACGCGCGAACAGCTCGATGTCGCCGACGACGTCGAGCCCGCGGTTCAAGGCCGCGGTGACGATGGGCTCGCGCATCGAGATGCCCGGCGAGATCACGACCTGGTCGGCGCCCTCGAGCAAGGACTCGTCGAAGCCACCGAGCGAGACCCGCGCCTCGACGCCGATCGCCTGGAATTCGGCCAGGCCCGGCGGCGCGCTGCGCGAGTCAGTCACCCGCAATTCATGTCCGCGCTGCGCGAGGTGGCGCGCGCAGGAGACCCCGGTGCGCCCGAGACCGAGTATGACGCTCACGGGGTGCTGGCCCTTTTCTCTCTGCCGACTGCCGCTTGCGGATTCCATCAGCGGATCTTCAGGGTGGCGAGCCCGACCAGGACGAGCACGAAGGAGATGATCCAGAAGCGGACGATCACCTTCGGTTCGGCCCAACCCTTGAGCTCGTAGTGGTGGTGAATGGGCGCCATGCGGAAGACGCGCTTGCCGCGCAGCTTGAACGAAGCCACCTGGACCATCACCGAGACGGTCTCCAGGACGAAGATCCCACCCATGATGGCCAGCACCAGCTCCTGCCGGACTATCACGGCGACGACGCCGAGCGCCGCGCCTAGCGCCAGCGCGCCGACGTCGCCCATGAAGACCTGCGCCGGGTAGGTGTTGAACCACAGGAAGCCGAGGCCCGCCCCGCCCAGCGTCCCGAGAAAGATCAGCATCTCGCCGACGCCCGGGACGTAGGGAATGTGCAGGTAGGCGGCGAAGTTCACGTTGCCGGTGACGTAGGCGAAAATGCCGAGCGCGCCGGCGACCATGACGCAGGGCATGATCGCCAGGCCGTCGAGCCCATCAGTAAGGTTGACCGCGTTGCTCGAGCCGACGATCACCAGGTAGGTGAACAGGATGTACACGAAGGCGCCCATCGGCACGGCGACGTCCTTGAAGAAAGGCACGTACAGCGCAGTTTCCGCCGGATCCTGCGCCGTCAGCCACAGCGCTGCCGCCGCGCCCAGCCCCGCGACCGACTGCCACAGGTACTTCCAGCGCGCCGCCAGCCCGCGCGGGTCCTTGACCACCAGCTTGAGGTAGTCGTCGTAGAAGCCGATCAGGCCGAAGGCGAGCGTGACGCCCAGCACGATCCAGACGAAGCGGTTGTGCAGGTCGCCCCACAGCAGCGTGCCGACCGCGATCGCCACGAGGATCAGCGCGCCGCCCATGGTGGGCGTGCCCTTCTTGCCGAGGTGGGTCTGCGGCCCGTACTCGCGAACGACCTGGCCGATCTGCTTCTGCGCCAGCTTGCGGATCATCCACGGTCCGACGATCAGCGAGATCGCCAGCGCGGTGAGCACGGCCAGGATCGCGCGCAGCGTCAGGTAGCCGAACACGCGGAAACCGCCGTAGAACTCTGACAACCATTCGAAGAGCAGTAGCAACATGGTTACCGCAGCCTCAGTTACCGTTGCACGCCGCGGGCGGCGCCTCGACCAGCGATTCGACGACGGTTTCCAGCCGGTTCATGCGGGAGCCCTTGACCAGCACCGTGACGCCCGGCCGCAATGCCTGCCGGACCGCCGCCGCCAGCGCCTTGCTGTCAGGAAACCAGCCGCCGCCGTCGCCGAAGGCCTCGACGGCGTGCAGGGTGCTCGGGCCGACGGCGAACAGCCTCGACACGCCTTGCGCGCGTGCGGCGTGCCCGACCTCGACGTGGCCAGGGATCGCGTGCTCGCCGAGCTCGGCCATCTCGCCCAGCACCAGCCAGCGCTCGCCCCCAAGGCCGCCCAGGACTTCGAGCCCGGCGACAGCCGAACTCGGGTTGGCGTTGTAGGAGTCGTCGATCAGCCAGGCGCCGCCGTGCGCAGGCTTGAGCTGCAGGCGACCACGGACCGGCTGCACCGCGGCCAGCCCGTCGACGATCTGCTGAAGACTCGCACCGCAGGCCCAGGCCGCGGCGGCCGCGGCGGCCGCGTTCATCACGTTGTGGCGGCCGGGTAGCGCGATCCGTACGCTGGCCGTCCCGGCCGGCGTGACGAGCTCGAAAGCCGAGACCCAGGCGCCGCCCTCGATCCGCGAGCTCAGCGACCGCGCACGGAAATCCGCCTCGCGCTCGATGCCGAAGCTGACGACTCTTGCGGTCCCGGACAGCTCGCGCCACAGCGGTGCGAAGGTGTCATCGGCATTCATGACGGCGGTGGCGGCGCCGTCGAGGCCGGCGAACATCTCGCCCTCGGCCCGTGCGACGCCCTCCAGGCTGCCGAATCCCTCGAGATGCTCGGCGCCGGCATTCGTGACCAGGCCCACCGTCGGTGAGGCGATTGCGACCAGCGCCGCGATTTCCCCGGCGTGATTGGCCCCCATCTCCACGACCGCCGCGCGATGGGCGCGCGCAAGCCGGAACAGGGTGAGCGGCACGCCGATGTGGTTGTTGAGGTTGCCGCGCGTGGCCAGGGTCGGGCCCATGCGTTCCAGGATCGCCGCGAGCATCTCCTTGGTCGTCGTCTTGCCGTTGCTGCCGCCGACACCCACCAGCGGCAGCGAGAAGCGCTGCCGCCAGGCCTGGGCGCCGCTCGCCAGGGCCTCGAGGGTGTCGTGCACCACGACCTGGGGCACGTCGAGGGGGAGTTGCCGCGATACGAGGAGTCCACAGGCGCCGCGCTCGATCGCCGCGGTCACGAAGTCATGGCCGTCGAAGCGCTCGCCCTTCACGGCGACGAACAGGTCGCCGGGCTCGAGCGTCCGCGAGTCGATGGACACGGCAGCGAAGCTGCGGTCCGCGCCGATGAGGCGACCGTCGCAGGCGCGCGCCAGGAACTCCAGGGTCCGGCTCATGCCGCCCTCCCCGCCAGCCGGCTCACGCAATCCCGGTCGCTGTATTCACGCACTTCGGTGCCCAGGAACTGCTGCCGTTCGTGCCCCTTGCCGGCAACGACCACGACGTCGCCCTCGGTCGCACCGTCGAGCGCGGCGGCAATGGCAGCTTCGCGACCATGAATCACGCGGGCGCGCGACGGTGTCGTCATCCCGGCCAGGATCATGCTCACGATCTGCTGCGGGTCTTCGCGTCGCGGATTGTCGTCGGTGACGATCACCTCGTCGGCGAGGCGCTCGGCGATGCCGCCCATGAGGGCCCGCTTGCCCGTGTCCCGCTCGCCGCCGCAGCCGAACACGACCCTCAGCCGGCGGCTGGCATGGCGACGCGTCGCCTGCAGCACCTTGGCGAGCGCATCGGGCGTGTGGGCGTAGTCGACGATCGCCAGCGCGCCGGACGCGGTGAGGAACGCTTCCATGCGCCCCGGCGGTGGCGGTGCAGCGGCCAGCGCGGCCAGCGCGGCGTCGATGGGGTGGCCCCAGGCCAGCAGCACGCCGAGCACCACCGCCAGGTTCTCTGCGTTGAAGTCGCCGATCAGCGCCGAGCGCAGGATCCTCTGGCCGAAATCGCCCTGCACGGTAAGCACGATGCCGGCGCTCGACGGCTCGATGGCGCTGACCGTCACGGTGCGCGCAGCCGGCACGCCGGGCCGCGCAGCAACGCTGACGGCGGTCAGCTCGACGCCCGCCGGCAAGGCTGCGGCGAAGTCGCGCCCGATGGCATCGCCGACGTTGATCACCGCATGGGCGAGGCCGGGCATCCCGAAGATGCGCTGCTTCGCGGCGGCGTAGGCCTCGAGCGTGCCGTGGTAGTCCAGGTGGTCCCGCGTCAGGTTCGTGAACGCGGCGATCTCGAGGTGCACGGCGGCGAGGCGATCCTGGTCGAGCGCGTGTGAGGACACTTCCATGGCCACGCGCACGCCCCCCGCGGCGACCACGTCCGCGAGGATCCGGTGCACGCCCAGGACATCCGGCGTCGTATGGGTCGTGGCTTCGACCGCCGGCGGGAAGCCTGCGCCGAGCGTACCGACGTAGGCGGTCTTCGCGCCGAGGGTGGAAGCGGCGCTGGCCAGCAGCCAGGCGCAGGTGGTCTTGCCGTTGGTCCCGGTGACGCCGGCGATGGACAGCCTGGCGCCGGGCGAACCGTAGCAACGATCCGCGATCGCGCCGAGCTGCGCCCTGAGGGCCGGCACGGCCACCGCGACGATTCCCGCCGGCAGGGCCGGCGCCGCCGCCTCGGCCGGATCGAACAACACCGCCCGGGCGCCGCGCTCGAGCGCCTGGGCGACGAAGTCGAGTCCGTGCGTGCGCAGACCCTGGACGGCGACGAACGCCTCGCCCGGCCGGATCTTCCTGCTGTCGAGTTCCAGCCCCGCCACCGTCACCGGCGGTGCCGCCGCCCGGCCCGCCAGCAGCTTGTCCAGGCTCATCATGCCCGTGGCCGTCGCGTTCATGGCGCGGCCTGCACGACGGTCGCCGTCGCGACCTCGCTCAGGTCATCCGGCGCCACGCCCATCAGCCGCAGCGCACCGGACATGACCGAGGAGAAAACCGGCGCGGCCACGTCCCCGCCGTAGAACAGGCTGCCGCCCGGTTCGTCGATCACGACGATCGCGGCGAGACGCGGTCGCGAGGCCGGCACCACGCCGGCGAATACCGAGGTGTAGCGATGTGTCGAATAGCCGCCGCCCGAGGCCTTCCAGGCGGTACCGGTCTTGCCGGCCACCACGTAGCCCGGGACGCGTGCCTTGATCCCGGTACCGTCGGGGCTGACAACGTGCTCGAGCAAGCCGATCAGGTCGCGGGCCACGGGCTCCGCGAGGGCGCGTTCGCCGGGGACCGGGCCCTCGAGGTGATGGAAGGTGATCGGCCGGCGAATGCCGAAGGCGCCGATGGTCGCGTAAGCCTGCGCCAGTTGCAGCGGCGTCACGGACAGGCCGTAGCCGTAGGCCAGCGTGGCGATACCGATGGGGCGCCAGTGCGACGCACTGCTGAGCAGTCCGGCGGACTCGCCGGGAAAGCCGCTCGCCGTGACCTGCCCGAAGCCGAGCTTGGTCAGTGTCGTGTGGATCTGCTCGGGCTCGAGCGACAGGGCGATCTTGGCCATGCCCACGTTGCTCGACTTGGCCAGGATCGTGTTCAGGTCGATCTGGCCCAGGTTGTGCTTGTCCGTGATCGTCTTGATGCCGACACGGAAGGAGCCCGGCGAGGTGTCGACCCGGGTCTCGGGGTGATAGTGGCCCGAGCCGAGTGCCGCCGCCAGGATGAAGGGCTTGATACTCGAGCCCGGTTCGATGATGTCCGTGACCGCGCGGTTGCGGTAACGGGCCACGTCGTACTGCGAGCGGTCGTTGGGGTTGAACGAGGGCTGGTTGACCATCGCCAGCACTTCGCCCGTCTGCACGTCGATCACGATCACCGATCCGGCCAGGGCCCGATTGTCGAGGACCGCGGACTTCAGCTCGCGATAGGCAAGGTACTGGATCCGCAGGTCGATGCTGGTCTCGAGATCCTCGCCGGGGCGCGGCGCCCGCAGGCTCTCGACGTTCTCGACGGTTCGCCCGCGCGCGTCCTTGATGACGCGCTTGAGTCCGTCCATGCCCGCCAGGGACTGGTTGTAGGCGAGTTCGAGCCCTTCCTGTCCGGCCTCGTCGAGGTTGGTGAAGCCGAGCACGTGGCCGGTCACCTCGCCGTTCGGGTAGTAGCGCTTGTACTCGCGCATCAACTCGACGCCGGGTATCCCGAGCGCCTTCACCTTCGCGGCGTCGGCCGGATCCATATGCCGCGCGACGTAGAGAAACTGCCGGTCGAGGTTGCTGGTCACGCGCTGCGCCAGCCAGCGCGAGTCGCGCTCGAGCGCCTTGGCCAGGCGGGGAATCTGTTCGGGCGACTGTGCCAGCACCTGGGGATTGACCCAGACCGTATCGACCGGCGTACTGACCGCCAGCGGCTCGCCGAAGCGATCCACGACCGAGCCGCGGTGTGCCGGCATCTTCTCGTCGCGCAGGTAACGCTTGTCGCCTTCCTGCGCCAGGAATTCCTGGTCGAGGACCTGCAACTGGACGGAACGCGCCAGCAATCCGCAGGCGATCAGCGCCAGGCTCGCGACGACCAGCCGCGCGCGGCGGCGGAACCTGGCTGGATCGAATTCGCCTGAATCGCGCCGGCGTCTCATGGCGTGACAATCCGTACTTCGACCGGCTGCGGCAGCGTCATCTTCAGCTTGTCGCTCGCGACCCGCTCGACGAAGCCATGGTTGGACCAGGCGCTCTGCTCGAGCTGCAGCTGTCCCCATTCGATGTTCAGCTCGTCACGCTGGTCGGACAGCCGCTCCAGCTCGGTGAACAGGTTGCGGGCCTGGTGGCGGACGTAGACGACCGTGACCGCCGAGGCGAGCACCGCCAGCCACAGCAGCGGCAGGGCGATCAGCAATGTGCGACCCGGCCTCATGCCGCGACCCTCTCGGCCGCACGCAGCACCGCGCTGCGCGCGCGCGGATTGCGCCCGACCTCGTCCGCGCCGGGGAACACCGCGCGACTGACCAGGCGCAGGCGCGCGCGGGCCTCCGGCGGCACCACGGGCAGACCCGCCCAGGCCGGATCGTCCTGTGAGGCGCGACGCATGAACCGCTTGGCGATGCGGTCCTCCAGCGAATGGAAGCTGATCACCGCGAGGCGCCCGCCGGGCGCCAGGCAATCCACGGCCTGTGGCAACACCTGCTCGAGTTCCTCGAGTTCGCGATTGACGTGGATGCGCAGTGCCTGGAAGCTGCGCGTCGCCGGGTGCTTGCCCGGCTCACGGGTGGGAACCGCCTGCGAGATCACCGCGGCCAGTTGGCCCGTCGTCGCAATCGGCGCCTCGGCGCGGGCGGCGACGATGGCGTGGGCGATGCGGCGAGCGAAGCGCTCTTCACCGAGCCGCGAGATCACCGTGGCAATCTCGCGCTCACGGGCATGCGCGAGCCAGTCAGCGGCGCTCTCGCCGCTTCCCGGATCCATGCGCATGTCGAGCGGGCCGTCGCGAAGAAAGCTGAAGCCGCGATCCGCGTCGTCGAGCTGCGGCGAGGACACGCCGAGATCGAGCAGGATGCCGTCGGCCGGACGCCCGGCGTCGCCGATGACCTCCGCCAGGCGGGAGAACGGGGCGTGCACGACGCTGGCCCGCGGGTCCGCGCCGAGCAACGCCTTCGCTGCGACGACAGCCTGCGGGTCACGGTCGATCGCAAGTAACTTCCCCTGTTTTCCAAGCCGCTCGAGGATGGCGCGTGTGTGCCCCCCGCGGCCAAACGTGGCGTCCACGTAGAACCCGTCGGGCCGCACGGCGAGCGCATCGAGCGCCTCGCCCAGCAGCACCGGCGCGTGTTCGGCCGCGCCGCCTGAACCCCCGCCCGCGTGGCCTGCCACGGCTCGCGGGTCTTACAACGACAGTGAGCCGAGCTCGGGCGGCAGCAGATCCGCCGAGTGCTCGGCGTTCAGCCACTCGTCGCGGCGCTCGTCCCACCTCTGCTCATCCCACAACTCGAAGCGGGCTCCCTGTCCGATGAGGATCGCGTTGCGCTCGAGGTGCGCGAACTCGCGCAGCTTCGGCGGCAGCAGCACGCGCCCGTGGCCGTCGAGTTCCACATCGGATGCGTGGCCCACCATGAGTCGCTGCAGCCGGCGCGCCTGTTCGTTCAGGGTCGGCAGCCGCATCAACTTGCGCTCGATCTCCTCCCAGTCAGGTAGCGGGTAGAGGAGCAGGCACTGGTCGCGATCGACCGTGATGACCAGCTTTCCCTGGCAACGCTCGAGCAAGCGCTCGCGGTACCGGGTCGGCATGACCATCCGGCCCTTCGCATCCAACGTGACTTTGTTTGCGCCGCGAAACATTGATCAGGAACGGGATTTTCTCCCATTTCCTCCCACTTTTTCCCACTTGCCGCCACTATAGGCAGACGAGTGCTGGGGGTCAACGCCTTGGCGAAAAAAAATTTCTTGTCGCTCAGAGACTTAGAGCGGATCCTTAATGCGCGAAAAGGCGTCCGAGGACGTCCGAAAATCAGTCACTTATAGCATTAACTTCGCGCTGGTTATTAGGGTTGGGCCCGACCGGGCCGCTTGTGGCGCGAAAAGGTGGTGAGAAGTGGGAGTCGGCCGGTAAGCCGGGTTCTGTCGTGGGCAACCATTCCTCTGGGATGCACGTCGCCGTGCACCTCAAGCAGCCTACCCGGAAACACGCGCGGGTCGCGCGTTGCAGCCGTAAGGCTGCGTGTTTCCCTATTTGGCCTTGCTCCAGGCGGGGTTTGCCGTGCCGTTGACGTTACCGCCAACGCGGTGCGCTCTTACCGCACCCTTTCACCCTTGCCGTCGTGCGTAAACGCACGCTTGGGCGGTTTGCTTTCTGTTGCACTTTCCGTGGGCTCTCGCCCCCCAGGCGTTACCTGGCGCCTTACCCTGTGGAGCCCGGACTTTCCTCCATTTTCCAATGGAAAACAGCGGTTGCCTGGCCGACTCCCGCAGGCAACATAGGGGCTTTGGCGCGGGTATTCAAGCGGCGTGAAGAATCACTCGGCCGAAAGCACGAGCGCTCGCGCGTAACACTCGTTGCGGCGTGCCCCCGTGATCTCGGCCGCCAGCGCGGCCGCTTGCGAAGGAGAGTGCGACTTGAGCAGGACTTTCAGCACCTTGTCGATGTCCAGCGACGCTCCGTCCGCAGCGGCGGGCGCGCCCTCGACGACCAGTGCGATCTCGCCGCGGCCCATGTCGGCGTCCTGCGTCGCGCGCCCGGCCAGTTCCTCCAGCGTGCCGTGGTAGAGGCTCTCGTGAAGCTTGGTCAGTTCGCGCGCGATCGCAGCGCGACGCCCGGCCCCGAGGGTTGCGACGGCGTCGGCGAGGCTGGCGGCGAGCCGTTGCGGCGACTCGTAGAAGACCAGCGTCCGGGTTTCCGCCGCCAGCGCGGCGAGGCGCGCGCGCCGCGCAGCTTGCCTTGGCGGCAGGAAGCCCTCGAAACAGAAGCGGTCCGTGGGGAGCCCGGCCACGCTCAGCGCCGCGATGGCGGCGCAGGGGCCGGGGACCGGACTGATCTCGAGACCCGCCTCGATCGCGCCGCGGACCAGGTGAAAACCCGGATCGCTGACCAGCGGCGTCCCGGCGTCGCTCACCAGCGCGATGTCCTCGCCGCGCCTGAGGCGGTCCAGCAACTCGGGCACCCGGTCGCGCTCGTTGTGCTCGTGCAGCGAGACCATCGGACAGGAGATTCCCAGGCCCTGCAACAACCTGCCGCTGTGCCGGGTGTCCTCGGCGGCGACGAGCGCTACCCGGCCCAGGACCTCGCGGGCCCGGCCGGACAGATCGCCCAGGTTGCCGATCGGGGTCGACACCAGGTAAAGCCTGCCCGCCTTGATCACTATAATGATGCTCCCGGCCGCACCACGCGGCGCCACGATCCTCGCCAAGGGCGTAACGCGATGCAAGCCTACTGCACCCTCCCGCGGCTGGCCGCGGCCATTTTCCTCGCCGCGCTCGCGGCGGGCTGTCAACCCACCGGCGGCGTCAGGCCGGATACCACCGGCGCGATGGAAACCCGTGCCGCACAGCTTGCCGGGCGCGGCGAACACGCCGCGGCCGCCCAGTCCTGGGAGCAGGCCGCGTCTCAGGCACCCGTGGGACGGGCCAACAAGCTGTGGCTCGCGGCTGCCGGCGAATGGCTGGCCGCGGGCGACGGGGGCGCCGCGGAGCGCGCTCTCGGCCGGCTCGCTGAGCCCCTCCAGGCCGCCGAGGCCCAGGAACGCACCCGGCTGACGGCTGAACGGGCCCTCCTCTCGCAGCAGCCGGAGCGGGCCCTGGCGCTGCTGCAGACAGCCGGAAACCAGCAGGACCCCGCCCTGCTGGCGACACGCGCCCGCGCGCAGTTCGCGCTGGACAAGGTTCCCCAGGCGGTCGAGACCCTGGCCTCGCGCGAAGCGCTGTTGCGAGGCGCCGATGCCCGGCTGGCCAACGAGAAGCTGATCGTCGAGGGCGTTGCGTCAGCGGCCCGGCGTGGCGTCAATATCAAGCCGCCGGCGGGAGCCAGCCCGCTGGTCGCCGGCTGGCTCGAGCTGGGCCGGATCGACGCAGGTGCTGCCGTCAGCGGCGCTGGCGCGGCCAGCCAGCTGCAGGCATGGCGGCTGCGCTACCCGGCCCACCCCGCCAACGCCGCCCTCTGGCCACAGCTCATGGAGCGCTATTCGGTCGCGATCGAGCCCTCCTCCCGGATCGCGTTGCTGTTGCCTCTGTCCGGCCGGACCGCCAGCGCCGGGCAGTCGGTCCGGGACGGGTTCCTCAGCGCCTACTACCAGCAGCCGCGGGGCACGCGCCCGGAGGTCAGGCTCTACGATGTCGCGGCATCGGACGCGGGCAGCGCCTACCTGGCCGCGCTGGCCGACGGTGCGAGGATCGTCGTCGGGCCGCTGACCCGCGAAGAGGTTGCCAGGCTTGCGTCGATGGCGGATGGCCGCGCCAAGACGCTTGCGCTGAATTTCCTGCCCGACGGCACGGTGACGCCGAGCGATTTCTACCAGTTCGCGCTCTCGCCGGAAGATGAAGCGCGGCAGGTGGCGAGACGCGCGATCGCTGACGGCCACACCAGCGGCGTGGCGCTCATTCCCGCCAACGACTGGGGACAGCGCGTTCTGGCCGCCTTCAACGACGAGTTCACCGCCGCTGGCGGCCAGCTGGTCGCGCGCAGCGTCTACGCCTCAGGCACCACCGATTTCAGGAGCCTGATCGGTGCACTGCTGCAGCTGAAGCCCTCCCAGACGGAGGATGGCAGGCAGATCCAGGTCTACCGGCAGGATGCCCAGTTCATCTTCGTCGGGGCACAGTCGGTCAGCGGCAGGCTGATCCGGACGCAGCTGCGCTTCGACTATGCGGGCGGGCTGCCCATGTACGCGACCTCGGACATCTTCGAGCCGGGCAGCAGCGGCAACAACGACCTCGACGGCGTCATCTTTCCGGACATGCCCTGGGTGATCGACAGCGCCGGTCCCGCCGCCCTGGAACGGGACACGGTGCGGCAGACCTGGCCCGACCGCCCGCTGTCGCGCAGTCGCCTGTACGCCTTCGGCTACGACGCGTACGCCATTGCGGCCGAGCTGACCCGGCGGCGTAGCCCGTTCGGGACGCCCGTGGGAGGACTGACGGGCCGCCTCAGCCTCGACGGCTCGGGGCGGATTCACCGCCAGCTCGACTTCGTCCGTGTCGCGCGGGGCGAACCGCAGCCGCTGCCGCCGGCGGGTTACAGCCCGGGCCCGTGAAGGCCCCGGCCGCCCACCTCGCCGTCGGCCAGGCGGCCGAGCAGGCCGCCTGCCGTCATCTTGAACGCGCCGGTTACCGGCCGGTGGCCCGCAACTTCCGCAGCCGCCTCGGGGAACTCGACATCGTGGCAATCGAGGGCGACGTGCTCGCTCTCGTCGAGGTGCGCTACCGTTCCCGCCGTGACTTCGGCGGTGCAGCGGCCAGCATCACGGCCGGCAAGCGGGCACGCCTGGTGCGGGCTGCGCAGGCCCTGCTGAAGCGGCACCCGGAACTTGCCGGGCTGCCCGCGCGATTCGATGTCGTCGAGGTGGATGGAGAACCCGGCGCGCTGCGCTGCCGGTTGATCCGGGCCGCTTTCAG
>Ga0316188_10000453_pt1 | contig 17648 bp, 16 predicted proteins | sample Phiworburrow1_MG_FD_204933 | JGI IMG/M metagenome (GOLD analysis project Ga0316188, IMG submission 204933) | Coastal sediment microbial communities from Maine, United States - Phippsburg worm burrow 1 | ecosystem: Environmental > Aquatic > Marine > Coastal > Sediment | place: USA: Maine...
TCGGGAATTGCTTGAACTGCTGAAGAAAACCTATTCATCGAAGATTGGTGCGGACTTCGCACACGTGTCCCGCGCCCGTGAACGTCACTGGTTGCAGGATCGTTTCGAGTCACCGGTGCCCCATTATCGGCTTACCCGTGAAGAGAAGTTGGCCTTGCTGGTTTCACTGACCGGGGCCGAGGGAATCGAGCGCTACCTGCACACCCGCTACGTTGGGCAAAAGCGTTTCTCGCTGGAAGGCGGCGAAGCCATGATTCCCATGATCAATGACCTGATCCAGCAGGGTGGTCGCCAGGGCTTGGAAGAAGTGGTTATCGGTATGGCCCACCGTGGTCGTATCAACGTACTGGTGAACGTTGTGGGCAAGGCCCCGGATGACCTGTTCTCGGAATTTGAAGGCAAGTGGGATCCCAGTGTTCACCGCGGTTCCGGCGATGTGAAATACCACATGGGTTTCTCTACTGACATAAAGACCGACGGCGGCAATGTACATGTCGCCCTGGCCTTCAATCCTTCCCACCTTGAAATCGTGAATCCGGTAGTAGAGGGTTCTGTCCGGGCCCGCCTCGAGCGTCGTGGCGACCAGGTGGGCGACAGCGTATTGCCGGTACTGGTGCACGGTGATGCCGCATTTGCCGGTCAAGGCGTGATCATGGAGACATTTCAACTGTCCCAGGCACGTGGATTCAAGACGGGCGGTACGGTTCATATCATCGTGAATAACCAGATTGGTTTCACCATGAGCAACCCTGAAGACGCGAGGTCAACTCCGTACAGCTCAGACGTTGCCAAGATGATTGAGGCCCCGATCTTCCACGTGAATGCGGATGATCCCGAGGCCGTTTTGTTTGTTACCCGCCTTGCCCTGGATTACCGCAGCACCTATCACAAGGACGTGGTGATCGATCTTATTTGCTATCGGCGCCACGGTCACAATGAGGCTGATGAGCCCGCCGCAACCCAGCCGGTAATGTACAAGGCTATTCGCAAGCACAAGACCACCCGGGAGTTGTATGCCGAGCGCCTGGTCGCCGAGCAAGTGCTCAGTGAGCAAGATGCGGTTAACCTGGTTGAGCAGTACCGTGATCGACTTGATACCGGCGGATCCGTGTCTGAGGTTGCCCTTGGCATGATTGGTAACGAGTTTACGGTGGACTGGTCTGAATACGATGGCGATCTGTGGGACGAGGTGGATTCCAGTATTCCTCTTAAACGCCTGCAGCGTCTTTCCAAGCCCCTGATTACTATTCCGAAGGGTTTCAAGTTACATCCTCGCGTACAGCGTATTGTTGGGGACCGGGCGAAGATGGCCAGTGGCGAGTTGCCCATGGACTGGGGTTTTGCCGAGTCCCTTGCCTATGCCTCTTTGCTTGAGGATGGTTACGGAATTCGCATTACCGGCCAGGACAGTGGCCGAGGCACTTTCTTCCATCGGCATGCCGTGTGGCACAACCAGGCTGACAACTCCACCTACTGTCCGCTGCAGCACATCAGTGAAGACCAGCCCGGTTTCTCGGTGCACGACTCGCTGTTATCCGAAGAGGCGGTGCTGGGTTTCGAGTACGGCTACAGTACAACCGACCCTAATCAGTTGGTTATCTGGGAAGGCCAGTTTGGCGATTTCGTCAACGGCGCCCAGGTTCTGATCGACCAGTTCATCAGCTCGGGTGAGGCCAAGTGGGGTCGACTGTCCGGGCTGACCTTGTTCCTGCCCCACGGCTACGAAGGTCAGGGTCCGGAGCATTCATCGGCCAGGCTGGAACGTTTTCTGCAGTTGTGTGCCGAGCACAATATGCAGGTCTGCGTACCGTCAAACCCTGCCCAGATGTTCCACATGCTCAGAAGGCAGATGTTGCGTCGGGTTCGCAAGCCCCTGATCGTTATGACACCAAAGAGTTTGCTGCGTCATCGGATGAGTGTTTCCACTCAGACAGACCTGATCAGTGGCGGTTTCCAGAACATCATCCCCGAGGTGGATAGTCTGCGTGCCGCAAAGGTTCAGCGAGTAGTCTTCTGCAGCGGCAAGGTCTACTACGATCTGCTGGAAGCTCGCCAGACCCACCGCGTGGAGAATGTGGCAATTATTCGAATTGAACAACTTTATCCTTTCCCGGCTGAGGAATATGCCGAGATCATCGAGCATTACCGTATGGCAAAGGACATCGTGTGGTGTCAGGAAGAGCCCCAAAACCAGGGCGCCTGGTATCAGATTCGACATCGCCTTCAAGAGCCGTTGAAGTCGCGGCACAAGCTGTTCTACGCAGGCCGTGCAGGCGCTGCCGCACCGGCGTCGGGCATTTACGCCATGCACGTTCAACAACAACAGGCGCTGGTCGAAGCAGCACTTGATATCGAACCGGCCGTTGTTTCGGTCGAAGAAAAATCACCCAAGCACTCTGGCAGGAAAAAACCATGAGCATCGAAGTAAAGGTCCCTCAGTTACCGGAATCGGTCGCAGACGCCACCCTTGTAACCTGGCACAAAAAACCCGGTGACGCCGTGTCCCGCGATGAGAATCTGGTGGATCTGGAAACCGACAAGGTCGTGCTGGAAGTTCCTGCGCCGGTCTCGGGCGTTCTGGAAAAGATCCTTATCGAAGACGGAGTGACAGTCACCAGTGGTCAGTTGCTGGCGATCATCGCCGAGGGCGCAAAAGCAGCGGCAGCGCCGGCGGCAGAGGCCGCTCCGGCGAAGCTTGAGGAGGCTGCCCCGGCGGCAGTTGCCGCAACCGCACCTGCGGTCACCGCCACCCAGGAAAGTTCGGGCAAGTTGAGCCCCTCGGTCCGTAGGCTGATCGATGAGCACAATCTCGAATCGGTCACCATCAAGGCAAGTGGCCCTGACGGCAGGTTGACCAAGGGCGACGTGCTTGCTCACCTGGAGAGCACCGGGGCCACTGATGACGGTGGCGACATTGAGGAACTGACAGGCGGTCTTGCCGATTCCCGTTCTGAGAAGCGCGTACCCATGACGCGCATGCGTGCCAGGATTGCCGAGCGCCTGGTTGAGGCTCAGCTGACTGCTGCAATGCTTACCACCTTCAACGAGGTGGACCTGACCGAAGTCATGGCTTTGCGTGCCAGGTATAAGGAAGCCTTTGAAAAGCGCCACGGCGTACGCCTGGGCTTCATGTCATTTTTCGTGAAGGCCTGCACCGAGGCACTGCGCAAGTTCCCGGTCGTGAACGCCTACGTGGAAAACAACGAGATCGTGTATCACAACTACTACGATATCGGTGTGGCCGTTTCCACCGAGCGTGGACTGGTCGTGCCGGTACTTCGCGATGCCGATCAGATGGGCTTTGCAGAGATTGAGAAAAACATCGGCGTGATGGCCGGGCGTGCCCGTGACGGCAAGTTGTCCATTGAGGATCTCACCGGCGGCACATTCTCACTGACCAACGGTGGTGTGTTCGGTTCATTGATGTCTACGCCGATTCTGAATCCTCCCCAGAGTGCGATTCTTGGAATGCACAAGATCCAGGAACGCCCGATGGTTGTGGATGGAGAGATCAAAATCCGGCCGATGATGTACCTGGCCATGACCTACGATCACCGGATCATTGATGGTCGAGAGTCCGTCCAGTTCCTGGTGGCGGTCAAGGAAGCCCTGGAAGATCCCTCGCGCCTGTTGCTGGAACTGTAAGCACACACTGACACACAACGCAGGCCGGGTGGGCGACAAGCTGACCCTGCCGCAACGTTAAACAATCAAGGAATTATCATGGCAGATACATATGACGTAATCGTGATCGGTGGCGGTCCCGGTGGATACGTGGCAGCAATTCGCGCGGCCCAGAACGGTCTGAAAAGCGCCTGCATTGACAACTGGGTGAATCGTGACGGTTCACGCAGCTTCGGTGGAACCTGCCTGAATGCCGGGTGCATTCCCTCCAAGGCCCTGCTGGAATCCAGCGAACTGTATCACCGGGCCCAGGTAGAGTTTTCCACCCATGGTATCGGTGTCGGCAAGCTGAGCCTGGACCTGGATACCATGCAGAAGCGCAAGGCCGGAATCGTTGGCCAGCTTACCGGTGGTATCGGGGCGCTGTTCAAGGCGAACAAGGTTACCGGTCTGCAGGGTCACGGCAGGTTGCTTGCGGGTCACAAAGTTGAATACACCGATGTTGAAGGCAAGGTGAGCATTCTCGAGGCCGCCAACGTGATTATCGCGACTGGCTCCACTCCGATTGAATTGTCGCAAGTTCCTTTTGACGGCGACAAGGTTGTCGACTCCTGGGGCGCCCTGGACTTCACCGCAGTACCCAAGCGCCTGGGCGTAATTGGTGGCGGCGTTATTGGTCTGGAACTTGGCAGTGTGTGGAAGCGCCTTGGTGCCGAGGTAACCGTTCTTGAAGCAATGGATGATTTCCTGTTCATGGTCGATCGTGCCGTTGCCAAGGATGCCCAGCGTCAGTTCAAGCGCCAGGGTATGACCGTGTTGACCGGTGCCAAGGTGACCGGTGCCAAGGTCCTGAAGAAGGGCGTAACCCTGAGCTACGACGATGCCAAGGGCAGTCAGAGTATTGAAGTGGACAAGGTCGTGGTGGCCGTAGGCCGTCGCCCCAACACCGAGAACCTGCTGGGCGAGGACACTGGTGTTGAACTGGATGAGCGTGGACGAGTAGTGGTTGACGAGCACTGCCGCACCGGTGCCGCCGGGGTATGGGCGGTGGGCGATGTGGTGCGCGGCCCCATGCTGGCTCACAAGGCTTCCGAGGAAGGTGTGGTGGTTGCCGACCTGATCGCTGGAAAGGTTGCCGAAATGAATTACGGCGTGATTCCTTCGGTCATCTACACCGCTCCGGAGATTGCCTGGGTAGGTATGACCGAAGAGCAGGTCAAGCAAAGCGGTCGTGCCTACAAGGTTGGCAGCTTCTCCTTTGCTGCAAATGGACGGGCCAAGGCCATGGAAGCCGCGGCGGGTCTGGTGAAGGTTATCGCCGCCGAAGACACCGACGAGCTGTTGGGCGTGCATATTGTTGGCCCCATGGCCGGTGAGTTGATTGGCGAAGCGGTTGTGGCCATGGAATTCCAGGGAAGTGCTGAAGACCTGCAGTTGACCATCCACGCTCACCCGAGCCTGTCTGAAGCGGTTCACGAGGCTGCACTGGCGGTGGACAATCGGGCGATTCACGCGATCAACCGATAGTTCTGAGGGCAGATGAATCAAGCTCGGTGGTCCCCAGTGGATCACCGGGTTTTTTATGGGGCTCAGGGCTAGTGCTTGGTCCGGGTGACGTTGATCACATTGGGCAGGGTGCTCAGGCGGTTCAGAATGCGGCTGAGTTGATCCAGTCCCTTGACCTCGACCATCAGGTCCATGACCGCGCTGTTGTCGCCCCGGCTGGTGCGAACCTCCAGCGCGTTGATGCTGATGTTCTCGTCGCCAAGAAGGTTGGCTACATCTCGTGTCAGGCCTGATCTGTCATGGGCCTCCAGCCGAATTTTCACCGGATAGAACTCACTTTCCCCCGTTTCCCACTTCACTTCCAGGATGCGTTCCGGGCTCTTGGAGGCAAGTCGTATCAGGTTTGTGCAGTTACTACGGTGGATGCTCACCCCCCGGCCCTGTGTCAGGTATCCGGATATCGGTTCCGGCGGCATCGGTCCGCAGCAGCGCGCAGGGTTGGAGAGCAGGTCGCCCAGTCCGGCGATGACGAAGCGGTTGCCCACCTGGGTATTACGCTTGCGCTTGATACTGACCGTTGGTTCATCGTTAACGATGCCTTCATGCTGCTGCACGGCATCGCTCACGGCCGTCATGGAAACATCCCCTGAGCCAATCTTGCCGTAGAGTTCCTCTATGGTCCCGACCTTCAGCATTTTGACCAGCTGGGGCAGCGAGAAGCTCTTGACGCCCAGCCGCCCAAGTTCCTTTTCAAGCATGGTCTTGCCCTGGCGACGGTTCTGTTCCTGGTCCTGGCGGCGGAACCAGTTTCGCACCTTGGCCCGAGTCCTGGGGGAGGCAATGTACCCGAACTGGGGTACCAGCCAGTCGCGACTTGGGCTGCTGTTCTTTGCGGTTACAATCTCCACCTGTTCGCCGGTTACCAGCTTGTAGGTCAGAGATACCATCCGGCCGTTTACCTTGGCGCCCCGGCAGTGATGGCCAACCTCACTATGCACATGGTAAGCAAAATCCAGGGGTGTGGCGCCGGTCGGCAGATCGACGATTTCACCCTTGGGGCTGATTACATAGACCCGGTCCTCGTTGATCTCCGACTTCACCCGGTCGATCAGGTCGCTGGCGGACTCGTCCTTGTCCTCGGGTTCGAGAATCTGGCGCAACCACTGGATCTTCTGGTCGAAGGCGGCGTCGTGGCCACGACCTTCCTTGTAGCGCCAATGTGCCGCCACACCCAGTTCAGCGCGGTTATGCATATCGTGGGTACGAATCTGTACCTCGACCACCCGACCGCCCGGGCCGATTACCGCCGTGTGCAGTGATCGGTAGCCGTTTTCTTTTGGGGTGGCGATGTAGTCATCGAATTCCCCCCGGATGTATTGCCAGCGGCTGTGCACGACGCCCAGGGCTGCATAACAGTCGGCCACGTTATCCACCAGGATACGTACCGCGCGCACATCGAAGAGTTCGTCGAACTCGAGGTGCTTTTTCTGCATTTTTCGCCAGATGCTGTACAGATGCTTGGCGCGGCCGGCAACCTCGCCGGTGATGCCTTCCTCGGCCAGTGCCTCGCGGAGGATGTTTTGAAATTTCTCCAGGTAATCGATTCGTTCGGCACGACTTTGCTGCAAGGCCTTGGCCAGTCGTTGGTAGACTTCGGGTTGCAGAAATCGGAAGGCCAGGTCCTCCAGTTGCCACTTGATCTGCCAGACACCCAGGCGGTTGGCCAGGGGGGCGAAAATCTCGCGGGTTTCCAGGGCTGCCTTTCTTGGATCCTCTGACGGGGATTTGCGCAAGGCCTGGAGGCGCACCAGTTGATCGGCGAGCCGTACCAGCACCAACCTGATGTCACTGGCAATGGCGACCAGCATCTGCCGCAAGGCCTCGGCCTGGCGTGGCGGTAGTTGTTTGTCGGGTTGCCACTCGTCGGGAAGCCCGAAGTCCGAGAGTTTCTGCACGCCCGCCACCAGGTTGACGGTTTCGCCGTCAAACCCCTCCCGCAGCGCTTCCTTTTCCAGCAGGCCGGCCTGCCCAAGGAAAAAGAGCAGGGAACCGGTTCTAAGCTGCTTGTCGCAGTTGAGTTGCTCCAGGATCCGGTCCACGGCCTGGGCGTGGGCGATGCTGGCCACCTGGTCAGGGGTGATCTGGCCTGCCAAATGCTCCCGAATCATGCCCGTTACCCGTTCCAGCTGGGCATCAGATTCCGGCGATGGGTTGGGGATATTTAAATCAGGCATTGGCAATTGTGGGATGGCTGTACAATATCGCTTATCATACGTCTAAATCAAAGGCGACTGCGTCGTCTCACCGTATTTCCATTAGGAGTTATAGACATGTCGAGAGCTTTGTTGCTCGCCGGACTGATGTTAACAGTCTCATCGAGCGTTTTCGCCAATTCGCTGGATCTAAGCCTTAACGATAATACCGTCCGGGTGGGTGGTGCTTTTGCTCCGGCTGAGAATCTTCAGATTCATGCCTCCTGGCTTCACAACCAGGATCGCGGTGATGTGGCCGCGGTTGGTCTGTTCCAGGTGGGATTGGCCAGTTCCGGCAACCAACCTGTTGAAGCTGGCCTGGGCGCCAAGGCGGTCTTTACCGATGGCGTGAGAAATCTTGGCGGAGGCAAGGGTTCCTCGGTGGCCCTGGGTGGCTTTGGTCGCTGGGTAATTCCCGGTGCGGACCGCTTCGCGGTTGGCGGTGAGTTGTACCTCGCCCCGGGCGTGTTGTCCTTCTCTGGCCAGGATGGCTACCGGGAGGCTGCTGTTTACGTCAGCTATGACGTGCTCAAGACCACCTATGTGTACCTGGGCTATCGCTATCTGAAAGCAAATTACGATGACCGTCCGAACCTGGTGTTTGATGACCAGTTTCATATCGGTTTCAGAATGAACTTTTAATTTCAGGAAAGAATTGGGTAATTAAATGGCAGGTCATAGCAAGTGGGCGAATATCCAGCATCGCAAGGGCGCCCAGGACAAGAAGCGTGGAAAGCTGTTCACCAAGCTGATTCGAGAAATCACAACGGCAGCCCGGGTAGGCGGCCCGGAGCTTGAGTCCAATCCGCGCTTGCGCCTGGCAGTGGATAAGGCCAAGGCTCAGAGCATGCCCAAGGACAATATCGAGCGCGCCATAAAGCGGGCCGCCGGTTTGGACGGGGATAATTACGACGAAATTCGCTACGAGGGCTACGGTCCAGGCGGAGTGGCGGTGATGGTCGAGTGCATGACCGATAACCGCAATCGGACTGTTGCTGAAGTGCGCCACGCGTTTTCCAAGTACGGCGGAAATCTGGGGGCCGACGGTTCGGTAGGCTACCTGTTCAAACTGGTGGGTCAGATCAGCTTTCCAGCGGGGCATAGCGAAGATGCATTGATGGAAGCAGCCCTGGAAGCGGGAGCCGAAGACGTGGTGGCCTACCCGGACGGCAGTATTGATGTATTGACCGACCCGATTGAATTCGAGCAGGTTCGTGACGCCCTGGCAGCCGCAGGCTTTGAAACCGAAGAGGCCGAGGTGACCCAGAGGGCATCGACGTCCACTGAGCTCAATGAGCAGCAGGCCGGCAGCATGATGAAGATGCTTGAGGTACTTGAAGACCTGGATGACGTGCAGAGTGTGTATTCCAATGCGGAAATTCCTGACGAGATCCTGGCGCTCCTGGGCTAGGAGCGGACTGACACGGACAAGGCGAGCGCTATCACTATAAACACCGCAACCAAGGTTCGAATACTGGGTATTGATCCGGGTTCCCGGATTACCGGTTACGGCGTGATAGAGACGTCTGCGCAGGGCATCAGCTATGTTGATAGCGGTTGCATTCGAACCACCGGGGATGATTTTGCTCAGAGGTTGCGGGAAATTTTTATAGGTATGACCGAGGTTCTTGCGCAGCAGGCCCCCGAAGAGATTTCCATCGAAAGGGTGTTTCTCAGCAAGAATGCTGACAGCGCCCTGAAACTGGGACAGGCACGGGGCGCCGCGCTATGTGCAACCTTCGACAAGGAACTGCCGGTTCATGAATATGCCGCCCGCCAGGTAAAGCTGGCTGTGGTGGGCGCCGGCGGTGCAGACAAAACCCAGGTCCAGCATATGGTCAAGGCATTGCTGGGGCTGAAAGGCGCGTTGCAGGCTGATGCGGCCGATGCCCTGGCCATCGCTATTTGTCATGCCAACCACCGCAGCCTTAAATATCAATTGGCGAAAATATCCTCTAGGAGAAGGCGTTGATCGGACACCTGAAAGGCATACTCACTGCCAAGCATCCGCCCGGACTTGTAATAGAGGTGCAGGGCGTTGGTTACGAGGTGGAAGCTCCCATGTCCACGTTTTATGACTTGCCTGCCGTGGGCGATCCGCTGATGCTGCTGACTCACCTGGTGGTTCGTGAGGATGCTCACGTATTGTACGGTTTTGGCACAGAGGCTGAGCGCAGCCTGTTTCGCGGCTTGCTGAAAGTCTCTGGCGTCGGGGCGAAGATGGCGCTGGCTATTCTATCCGGCATCAGCGTCGAAGGATTTGTACTGTGTGTTCAGCAGCAGGATCACGCCTCGCTGGTAAAAGTGCCGGGGATCGGCAAGAAGACCGCAGAGCGTTTGGTCATCGAGATGCGCGACCGCATCGACGGAGCGGTCGGTACAGCGGCATTTAATCCGAGCCAGTCAGGCGGCGGGGCGGCGGATTCCAGGGGAGAGGCATTCAGCGCGCTGGTCTCCCTGGGTTACAAGCCGGCTGAGGTCAGCCTGATGCTCAAGAAAGTACCCGAGTCCGTAATCAGTACCGAGGAAATAATCCGCGGTGTGCTTCAGAATTTAGCCAGGAAATAGTGTCCGACAATCCCTTGTCACAATTTATCATCAGTATTGCCGGTTTCGGCCACAATTGTGATGTGTGATAGTGAGAACGGGGCCAGACCAGGATTGAGCAGCATGTCAGATCAGGATCGAGTGATTTCTGCCGGTGGCGGAAGCGAGGATGAAGCCTTTGATCGGGCAATCAGACCTCGCCAGCTCTCCGAATATATCGGCCAGGAAGCGGTCAAGAAGCAAATGGAGATATTCATCAGCGCCGCGCGAAATCGCTCCGAGGCGCTTGACCATGTCCTTATCTTTGGTCCCCCTGGCCTGGGCAAGACGACGCTGGCACATATTATTTCCAACGAGATGGGTGTCAACCTGCGACATACCTCTGGTCCGGTGCTTGAGCGGGCCGGCGACCTGGCGGCGCTGCTTACAAACCTTGAACCCAACGATGTCTTGTTCGTGGATGAAATCCATCGCCTCAGTCCGGTGGTCGAAGAAGTTCTCTACCCGGCCATGGAAGATTTCCAGCTGGACCTCATGATTGGCGAGGGTCCTGCTGCGCGCTCCATTAAACTGGACCTGCCACCTTTCACCCTGGTTGGCGCCACCACGCGTGCCGGTCTGTTGACATCGCCCTTGCGCGATCGCTTCGGAATCGTTCAGCGCCTGGAGTTTTACCTGGTCGATGAACTGGCGAGTATCGTGAAACGCTCGGCCGCAATCCTGGGCCTTGAGATGGACGCGGAGGGGGCTATAGAGATTGCCAGGCGGGCACGTGGCACACCGCGAATCGCCAACCGCTTGTTACGCAGGGTCAGGGACTTTGCCGAGGTGAAGGCCGATGGCAAGGTAAGTCTTGAAGTGGCTGTAGCGGCAATGGATATGCTTGAGGTGGACAAGGAAGGCTTTGACCTGCTGGATCGAAAATTACTCCTGACCCTGATTGAGAAATTCGATGGCGGACCGGTGGGCGTGGACAGCCTGGCTGCCGCGATCAGCGAGGAGCGGGGGACCATTGAAGACGTGCTCGAACCCTATCTTATCCAGCAGGGGTTTTTGATGCGTACCGCACGGGGCCGGATGGCCACCAGGGGCGCTTACCTGCACTTTGGTTTGCCGGTCCCGCGCGCCTCCACACCAGCCGAGAGTCTGTCGCTATTTGGAGACGAGAAGGACTAACCACCGTTTGATGAGATGATAGGCGGCTGGTAGCGCTCAAAAGAAAGAACAAGACAGGGACAAGGGCTGATGGCGGAATTTCATTTCAAGGTCAGGGTGTACTATGAGGATACCGATGCAGGTGGAATCGTCTATTACGCCAACTACCTAAAATTTATGGAAAGGGCGCGCACCGAGTGGCTGCGCAGCGTGGGTGTGGATCAACTCAGCTTGATGCGAGAGCAGCGCCTGATGTTTGTGGTGGTCTCGGCGGACGTGAAGTATCACAAGCCTGCCGAGTTTAATGATGAATTGAACGTTAGTTGCCGGGTAGTGTCCACAACCCGGACAAGTCTGATTTTCGAACAGGAAGTTCGTCGTGGTGACGAACAGGGTGAGTTACTGGTCAGTGGGACGCTCAAGGCTGCCTGCGTTTGTGCTGACCGTCGCCGCCCAAAGGCTATTCCGTCCAATATACTTGAGGAGTTTGGTTAATGCCTTCCACTGATATGTCTATTATCGGCCTGATTCTCGCAGCCAGTCCGATCGTACAGGCCGTTATGCTGATGCTCTTGCTGGCATCCCTGGCATCATGGGCGGTGATTTTCAAGAAGCGCAAACTGCTTCGCGAAGCCAACCGTTCTGCAGATGAGTTTGAACGCAATTTCTGGTCCGGCGGTGACTTGTCCGATATGTACCGGCGGATCAGTTCGTCGCCCCGTGACTCCATGGGGATGGCGGGTATTTTTGAACACGGCTTTCGGGAATTCGGTCGTCTGCGTAAACAGCAGGGCCTGACTTCCGACCAGATGCTGCAGGGGGCCCAACGGGCCATGAGCGTCGCGCAGCGTCGCGAGATGGACAGGCTGGAAATGAACCTGGCCATGCTGGCTACGGTGGGATCCACCAGTCCCTATGTCGGTTTGTTTGGCACTGTCTGGGGCATCATGAATTCCTTCCATTCCCTGGGTAACGTGCAGTACGCGACACTGTCCATGGTTGCGCCAGGTATTTCCGAGGCCCTGATTGCCACGGCCATGGGTCTGTTTGCCGCCATCCCTGCCGTGATTGCCTATAACCGCTATGCGGACCAGGTAGGTCGCCTGGAAAGTCGCTACGACACGTTCATGGAAGAGTTCTCCAGCATCCTTCAGCGCAGTAGCCAACGCGCCGGCGATGAGGCCTAGCCATGGCAAGGGCATATAACAAGCGGCGCTTGATGGGAGAGATTAATGTTGTCCCCTACATCGACGTCATGCTGGTGCTGCTGATTATTTTTATGGTGACCGCACCCTTGCTCACCCAGGGTATTGAGGTGGATTTGCCCAAGGTTGGGGCAGCTCCGCTTGATGCAGACAAGTTCATGAAAAGCGAACCGCTGGTATTGAGTGTGGACAGCGCCGGTAACCTCTACCTGAACATTGGGTCGGGTAAAGACAAGCCGATGGACAAGGAAGAGATTGTAAAGCGCACTGCCGCGGTGTTGTCTCGTGACCCCAAGACGCCTGTACTGATCAAGGCAGACCAGTCGGTCAGTCACGGCGTGGTCGTGGCAGCCATGCGCTTGCTGCAAGATGGGGGCGCACCCAACGTGGGCATCATGACTGACCCGGAATCCGAGATTCCGGTGCGGAAGCAGTAACCGCTGATGCTTGAGTTTGCGCGTGAACATGCCAGGCCCCTGGTTTATTCGGTACTTGTCCACCTGGTGATCGTGGCCGGACTGGTATTGAGCGTGACGCGTTTCAGTCAACCGGCGGCCGCGCCCATGAAAGTGGTTCCGGTGGTTCAGTCCTCAGTAGTGGACATGAGTGAAGTGAATAAGCAGGTGAAGGAACGTAATCGCCAGGTGCAGGCCGAGAAGGAAAAGCAGCGCCAGGTGGAGCAGGAGAAGGTCCGCCAGCTCGAGATAAAGAAAAAGCGTGAACAGGAACAGCGCGAGGCCAAATTAAAGGCCGATGCAGAGAAGAAAAAAGAGGCTGACTTGCAGGTGAGGCAACAGGCCCAGGAAAAGGCGGCGAAGGAAAAAGCCGAGGCAGACAAGAAGGCGGAGGCTGAAAGAAAGCGCAAGGAAGACCAGGCCAGGAAGGCAAAGTTGGAGGCCGAGAAGAAAAAGGCTGAGGAAGTGCGCAAGAAAAAGGAAGCGGAAGATCTTCGCCGCAAGCAGATAGAAGCGAAGCAGAGAGCGGAAGCCGAAGCCCAGTTGCGTGAGCAGATGGCGGCAGAAGAGGCCCGGGATGCCGCCGTGCGATCCGGTTTGCTGGCCCAATATGTCGCGTTGATAGGGCAGAAGATCGAACGCAACTGGATTCGTCCTCCCTCCGCCCGGCCAGGATTGGAGTGCGTTGTACAGGTTACCCAGATACCCGGCGGGCAGGTGGTAGCGGTGAAGGTGGTTCGTTGTAACGGAGACGACGCAGTGATTCGTTCAGTGGAGGCGGCGGTCTACCAGGCTTCGCCCTTGCCGGAGCCGGCCGATTCGAGATTGTTCGAGCGAAGACTTGAACTTGTTTTTCGACCCGAGGATTGATCGAATTAACTCGCGAGACCCGAAATCGGGGTATGCAGACACACAGACCAGGCAGAACACATGACCAAGGTATTTACATCAATTTTGTTTTTCATGCTCATGGGCGTGGTGGGAGGTTTTCAGCCCGCCCATGCAGAGCTGCGCATCGAAATTACCCGGGGTATTTCCGCGGCGGTGCCTATCGCGGTGGTGCCCTTCGGTTACACCGGTCCGGGTGCCTCGCCCTTTGACGTGGCCGGGATAGTCGCCGCCGACCTTGCAAGCAGTGGCCGGTTTGACCCCATGGAGCGCAAGGACATGCTGGAAATGCCCAGCAGCGGCGCCGAGGTGGATTTCCAGGACTGGCGACTTCTGAAAGCCCAGGTGTTGGTGGTAGGACGGGTTTCTCCCATTAATGCTGATGAGTACTCGATCCAGTTCCAGGTGTTCGACGTGTTCAAGCGTGAGCAGATCCTGGGTTACCGGATGCCGACTACCCGGGCTGCCATGCGAGCCTCTGCGCATTACGTGGCGGACATGATTTTCGAAAAACTCACCGGGGTGAAGGGTGTCTTCTCTACCCAGGTGGCCTATGTGACCGTGACCGGCAAGGGAAAAGACCGCAATTACGAGTTGGTGGTGGCCGATGCTGATGGTGCGAATGCCAAGAGCATTTCGAATTCACCGGATCCCATCATGTCACCATCATGGTCGCCCGATGGCAGGAAACTGGCCTATGTGTCCTTTGAGGGTGGCACCTCCGCCGTGTATGTGCAGATTCTTCGCTCGGGATTCAGGCAGAAGGTCAGTTCCCGCAGGGGCGTGAATGGCGCCCCGGTCTGGCATCCCGACGGCCGGCGCCTGGCGCTCACGCTTTCCCAGGGCGACGGCAACCTGGATATCTATGTACTGGAGCTCACCAGCGGCCGTCTTGAGCGGATTACCTCCCATCCGGCGATTGATACCGAACCCGAGTGGCGCAAGGACGGACGTGGGCTTTACTTCACCTCTGACCGCAGTGGCAGGGCCCAGATCTACGAACTGGAACTGCTGGATAAAAAGGCTGTCCGAATTAGTAGGGAAGGGAGTTACAATGCGCGCCCCCGGTTGTCCCCGGATGGCAAGCAGTTAAGTCTCGTGACCCTGGACAGGGGAAATTACCGGATCGGCATCATGGATCTGGATAGAGGAACCCTTCGGGTGCTTTCCGAGGGCAAACTGGATGAATCCCCGGCCTTTGCGCCGAATGGCCAGACCCTGATTTATGCTGCCCGGGAGGGGAGCCAGGGTGTGCTGGCCACGGTCTCGGCAGATGGCCAGATTCGGGGCAGAATCGCTTCCGCCGACGGAGATGTACGTGAGCCAGTCTGGTCACCGTTTCCGCCGAATTGATGAATTAATGTAAAATCGGGCGCTAGAACTTAATAAACGCGCCGACTCCCAAAGAAATGGAGCAATAAATATGCGTAACGCAAAACTGGTCATTCTTCTTGCTGCCACCCTCATGCTGGGTGCTTGCAGCAAGTCTCCTGATGTAAAGGACGGTTGGGGCGATGAGCCCGAAATGGTCACCGGCGCCCAGGACGAATCTGGCAGTAGCCAGAGAGGTCTTGGCGAGAACGGTGTCCGTGGTGGCGAGGAATTCGGTGGCATGAACCTGGATGGTCAGAATGTCCTGGACGGAACCACGATCTTCTTCGATTACGACAGCACCGATATCAAGCTGGACTACGAGGATGTCCTCATGGCCCATGCCCGATACCTGGTGGAAAATCCTGGAGCCCGGGTACGTCTTGAAGGACATACCGATGAGCGTGGATCCCGTGAGTACAATATCGGGCTTGGCGAGCGCCGCTCCCAGTCTGTGCGTCGGGTCTTGATGCTCCAGGGTGCCCAGGACTCGCAAATTATTACGGTCAGTTTTGGCGAGGAACGTCCCGCTGAATTTGGTTCCAGCGAAGACGCGTGGGCCAAGAACCGTCGTGTAGAGATTCAATACTGAGATGCCTGTGAAACATATAAATTTTATTCCGGTTGCAGTGCTGGCCTTGTTGGCCGGTTGCGCCACTGACACGTATACCGTTCAGGATCAGCTGGCCGCCGACCAGGCCCGTCTGGCAGAGCGTGTGGATGGCATAGAGCGCAAGGTTGATAGCCAGTCGCTACTGGAAATGTCACGCAAGCTGGACGCCATGGAGCTGGAAGTCAGGACCCTGAGAGGCGATATCGAGACCTTGCAGTTTGAGTTGCAGGGTCTTAACAGTCGTCAGCGGGACCAGTACATGGATATTGATTCTCGCTTGCAAGGTCTGGAAACCGGTGGCGCGGCCGCGGTTGCGGCAACCACCGGTGCGGCGGTAGCCAGTTCAGCTGGTTCAGCCAGTTCAGCCCCGGTACCCGTTGCCGGTCCGGCCAGTGCTTCGGAGCAGGAAAGCTACAACACTGCGTTCAACGCCCTGAAGGACGGTCGCTATGAACAGGCGGCAGGTGCATTCAGTCAATTCCTTAGCGCGTTCCCGGCCAGCAACCTGGCGGATAATGCCAAGTATTGGTATGCGGAGACCTTCTATGTCCGTCGCCAGTTTGCCGAGGCCCTGTCCACGTTCGAGGCGGTGGTGAAGGAATATCCTGATTCACGCAAGACACCTGATGCATTGCTGAAGATTGGTTATTGTAATTACGAGTTGGGACAGTGGTCCCAGGCCAAGTCTGCATTGACCCAGGTGGGTCAGCGTTTTCCGGATTCGACAGCGGCCCGCTTGGCCAGCCAAAGGCTGGACAAGATCAAGGCTGAGGGGCACTAATTCCCACCGGCTGATCAGGACATAATTCCGGTTGCCGGACATCAAGGCGGGGGGCCCAGGCCCCCCGTGGTGTTTTTAGCGTATGAGCAAGATTAGCAAGACGGATCTCCCGGCCGATCAACGGCTGAAGATTTCCGAGATCTTTTTCTCCCTCCAGGGCGAGGCCCGCCAGGCCGGCCTGCCCACGGTGTTCGTGCGTCTTACAGGTTGCCCCCTGCGCTGTACCTACTGCGATACCGAGTATGCGTTCTTCGGTGGCGAATGGATGAGCTTTGACAGTCTCCTCGAAGAGGTGGGCAAACACCCCGCACGTCATGTGTGTGTTACCGGCGGCGAGCCCCTGGCACAAAAGAATTGTATTGGACTGCTGCGTCGACTGTGTGATGCAGGTTACGAGGTCTCGCTGGAGACCGGTGGTGCTCACGATGTATCCAATGTCGATCCCCGGGTCTCGAAAGTCGTGGATATCAAGACGCCTGTCTCAGGTGAAGTTGAAGGCAATCGGTGGGAAAACCTCCCGCTGTTGACCAGCCATGACCAGATCAAGTTTGTGATCTGCAGTCGCGAGGACTACGAGTGGGCCAGGGATCAGCTTGCGCAACGGAAGCTTGAGAAGGTCTGCGAGATCCTGTTTTCCCCGGCCTGGGGTACGGTCAGCTTCAAGGAGCTGGCCGAGTGGATCCTGGAGGATGGGCTGCAGGTACGCATGCAAGTTCAGCTGCATAAGTTGATATGGGGCGATGAGCCCGGTCACTAGGGAGCCTCTGATTTATTCATGAACTCGTGTCTTGGGGCTAAAAAATCCAGCTTCTGTGTTGCCAATCTTCGCAATAGCTGGCTATTCCGTGCGATTGGCGCCTTGAATCTGAATCTTTTCGCCTACAATCTATTTCGTCCAGAATTAATCAGAGGTTCCCTAGGATTTACGATATGACTAAGAAAGCGGTTGTGCTGGTATCCGGTGGTCTCGATTCTGCAACCACCCTGGCGATTGCCCGCAGCGAAGGATTTGAGTGTTACGCACTGAGCTTTGACTACGGTCAGCGTCATCGTTCGGAGCTTGAAGCCGCCCAGCGGGTTTGCGCTGCCCTGGGGGTCAAAGAACACAAGGTTATGGCGGTTGATACCGGGGGAATGGGTGGCTCGGCCCTGACCGATCTGTCTATCGATGTGCCAGAGGCGCCGGAGGAGGAGATTCCTGTTACCTATGTCCCGGCCCGAAACACGGTGTTTTTATCCCTGGCCCTGGGG